>Ga0209906_100157_pt1 | contig 74838 bp, 56 predicted proteins | sample FECB24metaG_FD_188303 | JGI IMG/M metagenome (GOLD analysis project Ga0209906, IMG submission 188303) | Cyanobacterial communities from the Joint Genome Institute, California, USA from Joint Genome Institute, California, USA - FECB-24 metaG... ... | reverse complement strand
GACTGCCTTGATTGATCGTTGTCAGTGGCTGATGAATAACCCCCTAACTGTTAAGGGAGAAGTCGGATTTTCTTGGCTCTGTTCAATATAACGGAATGTAACAATACTATCTTTGGCAACTTGGTATTACTTAGCAATGCCCAAGATTTTTGTGTAAATTCTGATGTTGCATGTATGTTTTACAACATTTATATTCTTGCCCAAAAACAAAATATTTTTACACACGAAAAAGCACTTGAGAGTTTTGCTCACTCAAGTGCTCCCCCGTATAACTTTATACCAGTTTACTTCTTGTCTGTAACATTTAAAGCCCGCAATCCGCCCTATTAAAGGAGATTACGACAATAATGTGTAACAAACATGTGGTGAAATGGTATCACTCCTTGCACTAACTAAGAATATCTCTTCTGTAATAAAACCGGGAATCTGGTGAGTGACAGTTTCTCAACTGAACACTAGTTAAAAACGACTTACCATGAATAGCAACGAACAAAACTAAGCAAAATTGGAGAAAATCTATGTATGTAGTATAAAAAGTTATAGTAAAGTGCCGCTCAATTACACTTAAGAGTAGATAGGCTAATTTAGCAAAGTATGGAGCTTGGTAACATATCTTTCTTTGCTCCTGTGGCAAATGCGCTACGAACCATCAGCAGAGAATGGCCATTGAATATCTAAGGGAAGGCTTGGACATTGACATAGAAGCGATCTAGACTGAAATAAGTTTTAAGGGTTGGCATATTTCTGATCATCGGTCTTTGAAATATTCAGTAAGCAGATCCTACTGGAGCGAATTAGGTTGTCATACTGAATGATAAAAATGTGGTGTTTCAGAACGCGAAAGACAAAAAGTGTGTAAGCGATCGCGTATTCAAATTATCAATTAATTTAAGCCCTAAGAAATAATTGCTTTTGATTTTTTCAAAATGTAATATTTAAAACTGACGAATTATGCAGAAAAAAAAAGTCAATAAAGCTGTAATTCCGGCGGCTGGTTTCGGAACACGCTTATTTCCAGCTACCAAAGTTGTCAAAAAAGAACTTTTCCCAATTATTGATCAAGATGGTAGGGCAAAGCCTGTGATTATAGCGATTGTTGAAGAGGCAATCAGCGCCGGAATAACAGAAGTTGGGATAGTAGTGCAGCCGGATGACAAAGAAATCTTTGAAGATTTATTTAAAAATCCACCGAAAAAAGAACTTTTCGCCAAACTTTCACCACAAAATCAAGAATATAGCCAATACCTCCAAGAGTTAGGCAGCAAAGTCACAATCTTAACGCAAGAGGAGCAAGCAGGCTACGGTCATGCAGTCTTTTGTGCCCAGGATTGGGTGCAAGATGAGCCATTTCTGTTAATGCTGGGCGACCATGTTTATACATCTGACACTGAAAAATCTTGTGCGCGTCAAGTTTTAGATGTTTATGAACAAGTCAATAAAAGCGTTGTTAGTTTAACTACAATGTCAGCAGAGACGATTCATCAAGCTGGGTGTGTAACAGGAGTTTGGCAAGAATTAAACTCGATTCTTGAAGTTACAGAACTTTCTGAAAAACCCGCCCTTGAGTATGCATATCAGCATTTGCGTGTGGAGGGAATGGCAAAAGATGATTTTTTATGTATATTTGGCTTGTATTTACTTACACCGAAAATTTTTGAGTTTCTGGCAGAACACATCAATAAAAATTTCCGGGAACGGGGTGAATTTCAGTTAACATCTTGTCTTGATGGATTGTGCAAAGAAGAGGGAATGACAGGCTATGTTGTTAAAGGTAAGTGTTTTGATACAGGATTGCCAGATGCTTACCGCCAGACGATGATTGATTTTAGAAATGTTTTATAGCTCAAACGATATTATGTCCCGTTAATCAAGCGATCGCTCATAATTTAGGTGCATTGAAATCATCCCGCGTGAGACAATATATAATCCGATACAGTTCAGATAAGCCGGAAACCCCCATGTAGAGACGCGATTTATCGCGTCTTCAAAGACCAATTATCTACACCAATAACCCTTAACCCAAGCGTATTAAAAAAAATATAATCAGGCGATCGCTCCTAAAATAAGGATTGCTTCTGTGTTATTATGCACTGACAGCCGCCTCTAACAACCGTATTGTTCCAATGTTGGCATCTATTTCCACTTCTACACCAATTGGTAGGGTAAATTTATCCTTAATATGACCAATCATTGAACCATACCAAGCGGGAATATTTAGGGGAATTATATGGTCTTGTAATACTTGCATTAAAGTAAATGACGGTTCATCCCCAAGACTACAATTAGTGCATTGCCCAAATATAAAGCCAGCAATTTGATTAAGAATACCAGCGGTTTTTAACTGTGTCAGCATCCGGTCTATACGGTAAACATCCTCGCCAATTTCTTCTACAAACAGGATGCTTTTATTCCACGAAGGCAGATAAGGTGATCCTACCATTGCTGCTAATACTGACAAGTTACCACCTACAAGTTTACCCCTTGCCTTTCCGGGTGCGATTGTCTCCACTGGTACTTCGCTAGTATTAATATTTTGCATTGTTACCGCTTCAGCATTAAATAGGATGCGCTTAAGGTAATCCACCGTAAACTGATTCCAAGTAGACGTAGCAACTGGCCCATGAAAAGTAATCACCCGACTACGGGCATTAATTGCCAACAATAGAGAAGTAATATCGCTGTACCCCATGAGGATTTTGGGATGGGAACGGATCAGCGAGTAGTTCAGTAAGGGTAAAATGCGATTACAGCCCCAGCCTCCACGCATAGCAATAATTGCTTTCACAGAGCGATCGCTAAACATAACGTTAACATCCTGAGCGCGATCGGCATCTCTACCAGCTAAATAACCGTAACGGTCTAAGATATGCTTCCCTTGCTTGACTTTTAAGCCTAAATTTGCTAAGGATTGCTTCGCTGTTGCGATGTCTTCAGCATCCACGATACCCGCAGGCGCGATCAATCCCACCGTATCACCTATTTGTAGGCGGGGTGGTTTGAGTATAGTGTTTGGAGATAGCTTTCCTTGAGCGGTGAGTGGTGGGATTTGAGTAGCTAAGGCAGTTAGCCCAAAGGTTGTGAGAAATTGTCGGCGCTTGATAGTCATGATGGGATAGCGTAACATTTACTACCCATCTTGAGAAGTTTTGGGAAGAAAAATCAAAGACACGATAAAGCCAAGAACAAAATTGCGATCGTGTCCTTTACTATTTACTTTAAGCGACTACAAAATTCACCAACTTCCCAGGCACCACAATCACCTTTTTGATCTCCTTTCCCTCAAGGTAACGCTGAACCACTTCTGATTCACGGGCATATTTCTCCAAAGCTGCTTTATCTGCTTGCGTCGGCACTTGAATGTCGGCACGCTTTTTGCCATTAATCTGAATCACTAAAGTTATTTCATCAGCTACCAAAGCCGCAGGGTCAAAAGACGGCCAAGTTTGAGTGTGGACTGAATTACTCTCACCCAATAACTGCCATAATTCATCAGCAATGTGTGGTGCAAAAGGAGCTAGCAACGCTACCAAAGTCAGAATTCCTTCTGCATAAATTGGTGAATTTTGGCAATTGGCATCAGTTAAGGCGTTACTCAACTTCATCAATTCTGAAATAGCTGTGTTGAATTGATATTCGTCCTCCAAATCTTCTGTCACAGCTTTAATAGCAGTATGAATCGCCCGCCGCAATTCCTTTTCCGGCTGAGACAAATCAGATAGTTGGGCTTTCTTACGGGATACTCCAGCAGCAACATAATCTGTCACCAAGCGCCACACCCGATTTAAGAAGCGGAATTGTCCTTCTACATCGGCTTCATCCCATTCCAGGTCTTTTTCTGGCGGTGCTTTGAACAAGATGAACATCCGTGCTGTGTCTATACCATATTTGCCAATAACATCTTCCGGCGCTACACCATTGCCCTTAGACTTAGACATGGTGGCGTAAAGGCGTTGCAGTGGTTCACCTGTCTGGGGGTCACGAGGATCAGCAGAATTTACAAGATTAGAGGGAATCCATTTATCCTTACCACCTTTGTTGGGATTTAGGTAAGTTAAACCCTGTACCATTCCTTGAGTCAACAGACGTTGGAAGGGTTCATCAAAGTTCAGCAAGCCTCTGTCTCGTAATACTTTAGTAAAGAACCGCGAATACAACAAATGCAAAATTGCGTGTTCAATTCCGCCCACATACTGATCAACTGGCATCCAGTCATTGGTTTTATTAGAATCAAAAACCTGCTGTTCGTTCTTAGCGTCAGGAAACCGTAAGAAATACCATGAAGAATCAATAAAGGTGTCCATCGTGTCCGTTTCTCGCTTCGCCGGAGTGCCGCAAGTTGGACAAGGTACATTCACCCAGCTTTCTAACTGAGTCAAAGGTGAACCACCGCGTCCGGTAAATTCTACTTCTTCTGGCAACTGCACTGGCAAATCAGCCTCAGGGACTGGCACTATTCCACAGTTGGGACAGTGAATAACTGGGATAGGTGCGCCCCAGTATCGCTGCCGTGAAATCAACCAATCCCGCAAGCGATATTGCACGCGTTCCTTGCCAAATCCTTGTTCTTGAGCATATTCAACGATCGCTTTTTTAGCGTCTGTGGAAGTCATGCCTGTAAAAGGCCCGGAATTAATTAAAATTCCTGGTTCAGTGTATGCCTGGTTGTATTCAATCTGAATAAGTTGTGTGACTTCATCTATCTCTGATGTTGGCGTTAAGTCAAAACCTGCAACATCATCTGGGGAAGCGATGACAAAATCAATCGGCAAATCATAGGTCTGGGCAAACTTAAAATCCCGCACATCATGTGCTGGTACACCCATCACTGCCCCTGTACCATACTCATACAGCACATAATCAGCAATCCAGATGGACACTTCTTCCCCTGTAAATGGGTTAATTGCCCTGCCACCAGTCGGGATGCCTCGCTTGGGTTTGTCTTCAGCGGTACGTTCTAACTCACTTTGATTGGAAACCTCTTTAATGAAGGTTTCGACTGCGGCTTGTTGTACTTTTGTGGTAACACCTTTTGTTAAAGGATGTTCTGGTGCTAACACTAGATAGCTGACACCATAAACTGTATCTGGGCGTGTAGTGTATACAGCGATTTTTTCATCCAACCCAATGATGGGGAATTCCAAGTAAGCGCCTGTTGATTTGCCAATCCAGTTTGCTTGCATCAACTTGACGCGTTCTGGCCAACCTGTCAACTTATCTAAGTCATTGAGCAATTCTTCGGCGTAGTCGGTAATCTTCAAAAACCACTGCCGCAACAATTTACGCTCAACTATTGCTCCACTACGCCAAGAACGTCCTTCGTTATCAACTTGCTCGTTTGCCAATACAGTTTGGTCAATGGGGTCCCAGTTTACTGCTGCTTCTTTTTGGTAAGCTAACCCAGCTTGCAAAAACTGTAAGAAAATCCATTGTGTCCACTTGTAATAATCTGGCGAACAGGTAGCAACTTCGCTGTCCCAGTCAATAGACAAACCCAGACGCTGCAATTGCTGCCGCATCTGGGTAATATTTTGATAAGTCCACTTTGCCGGGGGAACGCCACGATCAATAGCTGCATTTTCTGCTGGCAAACCAAAGGCATCCCAACCCATTGGGTGCAGCACCCGATACCCCTGCATTCGCTTGAGGCGGGCAATTACGTCAGTAATCGTATAATTACGGACGTGACCCATGTGTAGGCTGCCCGATGGATAGGGAAACATAGACAGAGCGTAGAACTTCGGCTTGTCATTAGCTGTAGGTGTTTTATCTAAGCCAAGTTCTGCCCATGTTTTTTGCCATTTTTCCTCAATTGCTGCTGGGTTATATCGGGAATCCACCGAAAATTCTCCTACTGGATCTGTAATCGTATCTGCCTCCATATTGTAGATGCTAGGCAAAACAATCAGTTGGCTAAAATTAAGCGATGACTGAATCAAAAATAAAATTTTCTGGTTTGGTGCGGGTTTTTGTCTACGGCACTCTCAAACCAGGTGAAGCTAATTATAAAAAATACTGTGCTGGCAATGTGGTAGATGCCAAACGAGCTATGTTATTGGGTAAACTGTTTGCTCTGCCAATGGGTTACCCAGCAATGACGCTAGGAGATAGTCAAGTCCACGGATATCTACTCTCCTTTTCCAACCCAGGTATTTTAAAAAAGCTAGATGCGCTGGAAGGTTACCAGCCAACTAGACAAATGTCAGAAAACCTCTATAACAGACAAATTATGGAGGCTTACACGCCAAAAGGTTTATCTCTGGGTTGCGCTTGGGTCTACTTAATGACTCCAGAACGAGTTGACGAATTTAGAGGGGTTCTTCAACCAGATGGCTGGTGGAGCAATTCTGGTTTAACTCCAAAGTGCAGTTATGAACTGTGAATTCACTGTTAATTTTATGATTTAGTTTATGTCCTGTTTGGCATCTCGCTGTTGCGGTTGTACATGATTTAACGGATTTTCTGGAGCAGCTACTGCTGCTTTAGGAATTTCAATTACTGGGTTATTTAATCCCACCATCAGCGGGGAAACTGGGGGGACAATAGACGCTGAAGTCGTTTGTGTCGGTTCTATTAGTGGCTTTTGCGCCAGTTGCGGTGCTCTTGTACCGCCTAGCACGCCAGATACTGCGCCGATAACACAAGCAGCAACAGCCGCACCTCCAAATGTCCAAGCCAACTGAGAACGGCGACGTAAACGTGCCAATACTTGTTGGACTGCGGCTTCTGGCGACTGTTGGGCTGCTGGGATTGGTAAAGTTCGCAAGCCTTGCCTTAGCTTTAATAGCCGGGCATATAAGCATTGAACTGACGCATCCTTTGCCAGCCATTCTTCTACTTGCCTGCGTTCAGCGGCTGTGACCTCACCATCAAGGTAAGCACTTAGTAACTCGAAGCGATCGCGCTTCACCATATCCATAAGACCCGTTGATTCATTGGTATGCTTAGCCATCCCATTTGGCAAATTTTTGGTTAGTTGCGAGCGGGAACGGTCGGAAAACTGAGAATCAGTAGTCATCTTAACATTATTACCAACTCATACACGGGTAAAGAGATTCTAACAATCCGGAAAAATTAATCATTTTTCCTCCTAATGACAGAAGCAATCTGGTTTTTACTTACAATTGTTAATCAATGCTTAAATTTTGCTATTAGGTAAACCAAAGGTACTGTAAATTAGGCATCTAGATAACTTTGCAGATGAGCTTGCAATCTAGATCTAGCTCTGGCTATTCTCGACTTCACAGTTCCCAAGGAAACTCCCGTGATTTCGGCAATTTCTTCATACGCCATGCCTTCGATTTCTCTGAGGACAATAGTAGTACGAAACACTTCTGGTAAATCCGCGATCGCCTCCCGCAATTGTTCGTAAAATTCTCTAGTGGTAAGTGCTTCCTCTGGTCCGGGAGTATCTCCGGCAATTTCCCAATCCATCTCGCCGTCTTCTACCGAGCGGGGAGCATCCAGTGACAAAGGACTGACAACCCGCTTGCGTTTCCGCAACTCATCATAAAACAAGTTGGTGGCAATGCGGCTTAACCAGCCCCGAAATTTAGAAGGCTCTTGTAATCGGTTAATATTCCGATACACTCGAATCCAAACTTCTTGAGCCAAATCGGCTCTGTCTGACCAATCTGGAGCCAGGTGGTATAAAACCCTATCGACTTGAGTCTGATAGCGACGCAATAATTCTGCAAACGCGACACGATCTGGGCGCAGTCCCACTTGACAGCGCAGAATTAGATCATGGTTAGAGAGTTTGTCAACTTGCACTGATGCTTCTGGATACCTTGCATCAACCGTTGACCAGGATACAGTAATCGACTGACTCATAGATCGTACTGGCTTTAAATCATCCCTATCTATTAGACCTGCTAATAGGCAGGAAGTTCCTTGGCAAGGTGACGGATTTATGACTGGAACACTGAAGTATACAAGTTTGGGTGCATTCTTGGCAACGGTAAGAGCTGCTATCTCCGCATAATTGCCCTTTTCTTTATCAGTTAACAGTTAGCAGGTAAACAGCAATATTACGTATGATCGTGTTAATTATAGCAACTGGCTACATACACTTGACAAAAATAATTAGATATGGTTTTAAAGATGAGGGATCAAAATTTTGCACTTCTAACTTCATATTTCATACTTCATCCTGGATCTGAGAAGGTGTAACGGTTTGATCCTCTGGAAAACTAGGTGAGAATTGTTGTAATTTAGGCTGCTGTATTTACTATGACTATTACTTTTTTGGATTTGTCACCAGAATAGTTGATGCTTTTTCTGGGTGTTGTTGGTAAATATTACCAAAATTAGTGTGTTCAGGTACACGAACTTGAAAAAAGAAATTGAGGGAAAATGTAATTGTGACTGCTAGCAATAGTTTTTCAAACATGGTTTTTCTTCCACCCACACCATTAATTATTGATTGCGACATTCCGAGAGTTCTAGAGAGGATTCCAAGCAAGCCCTTCCGACTTTTGGAACTTCGGAGAAATAAAGTTTTTTATCTAGAGTTTTTCTGCTGGCAAAGTCCACATAACCTTAGTTTGCCCACAGGTATTGGCCGATTCATAATGGAACTGAGAAGTATTTATAAATTTTTGATAATTGGCTCATGAACGCATCCAATTTATTTGCTGGATATGTTGGGGATAAAAAATAAGCGATGGTAATGGTAAGAAATGAATCTGTAACGCGTATGGTAATGTTTCTCTGTTTTGGTACAGCAATTTTATCTGTGGCTGTCCATTGGCGCATTACTACAGCCGGACCATATTTGGAAAAACCTGCATCTGCTTCGTTGGGGCGAGATTCCAAGCCTCAGAGAAGGCGTCCACAGCGCGTTCATGGGAATCTCTCACAAGTTGGCTTAGGGGAAACTGCGCTGGGTGCATCTGTATTCACTCGACGCGTAGCAGCCCAGAGGGCGTCTACACCGAAGTCTTCTGTTATTAAGCCTCATACTAAGTCGGAAACAATTAGCAAAAATGTAGCTAAAGTCGCTAACCAAGCGAGCAAGGCGCGGTTAGTAGCGCAAGTACAAAGAAATAATCCAAATGCCGACAACTGGCCAAAGTCTCTATTAGCTCAGGCTTTACCTCAACAAAAATCATCTAATCAGTCGGCATCTCTGAAAGCGCAAGTGGTTGTCGATTTAAGCGATCGCCGCGCCTATGTCTACGCAAAAAATGAGGTGATAGCCAGTTACCCGATTGCTATAGGTAAGAAAGGTTGGGAAACGCCTACGGGTGATTTCCAGGTGATGCATATGCAACACCATCCTATTTGGCGTCACCCGATTACTGGTAAAGTATTTGAAGCCGGTACTGATAGTCCTTTGGGAGACAGATGGATTGGCTTTTGGTCAGATGGACGTAATCAGATTGGCTTTCACGGTACGCCGGATGTCGAAGTCGAAGTGGTGGGAGCGGCTGTGTCTCACGGCTGCTTAAGAATGCGTAATCCTGATGTCCGAATGTTATATGAGCAAGTCAAAGTAGGCACAACTGTAATAGTGCGTGATTAATTAAAAGTTATTGGTCATTTGTTATTGGTCATTTGCTTAAAAATTAATGATCAATAACAAATGATTAATGATTATTAGGACTGTGATTTTTGCTCAAAGTTAGGTGCGTGTGCCTGAAGTAAAGCACTGACTTGGCGTACAACTTCGTTGCCAGTGTTTTTGCCCAAATCCTGTCGTTCTGGGAAGAAATTGGGTCGATCCAGGTAACGGCTGATCGCTGCACCAACTTGCTCAGAAATCAATTTTTGAAGCTCTGTCTTAGCACGTTCGCGCTGGTAGCTAGCACCTTCTTCGGTAGTAGCGTATAAAGGTGGCAGGCGGTTAAGGGCGTAAGCAGCAATATCCCCGACATCGAGAGAACTTTCACTGGTAGCTTCTATTTCTGCTACTCGTGCGATCGCTTCCGTCAGTACGAGTTCTTCCATGACGTTAATAAATTGTTTGCGAGGTACCGCCACTACCTCACCAGTCAGCAGTGACCCCATCAGCCGATCTAGCGCCATGTACTCTTCAATTGAGAGTTCCGAGGCGTTATCACAGATTCGTCCGACTTCTGCTTCCATTGCTGGTGTCAAATAACCATCCTGGAGAGCTTGTTCTACAATTTTTTCGATACTCATAACGCTCATTATCTTTACTCTAGCCAAGCAAGGTAGGGACGGTATCAATCTAATTTATTTTGCCTAACTCTCGGTACAAAACACACAAATTATACACCGAGATGAGCAATTGCATCTCTACTAATTAACGACGTTGGTTCGCCAGGGTGTTGGATCAACAGATTGTCCATTCACATATAAACCCCAGTGTAAATGTGGTCCTGTGGAAGCTCCTGTTGAACCTACTGCGCCAATTAGTTGACCAGCTTTCACTAAATCACCTTCTTTAACATTAATACGACTTAGGTGCATGAAAATACTGATTACCCCTTGACCGTGGTCAATGCCAACTACGTTACCATGAACCCGAAACCCTTGAGATACCCTACCTACCAAAGCAACTCGCCCAGCGGCTGGGGCAATCACAGGCGAACCCGTTGCACCAGCGTAGTCAATGCCACGATGGTAGTAGTCCTTTGCAAATTTACCATTATAGTAGCGACGTACACCATAGATCGTGCTAATCCTGCCTACATTTGGTTTGCGGAAGGAACCATTCCAGTACTTTTGTGGTGTTTGTAGTGCCTTCAAAGCTGCTACACGCTTAAGTTCTAACTTTGTTGCTTCCAACCCAGCTTTTCCAGGTGGTAGATTAATACGTTGTACAGGGAATTTGCGATCGCCTACTTTCACCGCCAAGTTTTGCACTTGACCATCTCCGGAGATTCTAAATTTTCTAGTTCCAGCCGTTTCTAATGGAGTTGTGGGAACAAAAGCCCGATACTTATTGGGTGCAATTGCAAAAGCTGGGTAAGTTTTCTGGCCAGTAGCCACCGTTGGATTACTACCTTTTTCTGGATTATCAAGATTAATCTCCACCGACAGCGTATCCCCTAATTTAGGATTAGTCGGAGTCACTTTTACTTGCAAAGCATCTACAGGCAATGCCAAGGTGACGGGGACAGCAGCAAACATTCCCACCAATAAATTTACTCTCCGGCAATTTGCTGTCAAACCTTTGACGCTAAAACCGAGCAACTTTTTATTTAAATTACTAGCGCGATTCTCAATCATAGAGCTATAAAAAATCCCTTGCTTCTGTTGAAAAATAGACTAGCTTATTGCTACTAGTGTTTCGTACTCGAAGCAGATGTTTTTGAAAAACATAAATGTTGGTAAACGCTCTAGGCATTTAACTTTAATAACCGATGTGTATGACATTAGGAATGAACAGAGAATTTAGCTTCAACGGCTTGCTTTAGATAGCATTTTTGTTTGACTCAGACTTTCCCAGATCAAGGCTAGTGTAACTGTTTTTTAGCTTGATAGAACCATCCAGTTTCTCACTTAGAAAATTTTTATCAGAAATTATTGGGTCTTCCGGATGTCAACCTTAGCCAAACCAGGCAAGCCAGACGGGAAGTGCGAGAAACAACCCCACAAAAGTCAAGCCTATACTGCTAGCCAATAAGTTCCGATCTAAGTCATAAACTTCTGCCAGAATCAGTACAGAAAGCCCTGTGGGTGTTCCAGACATCAGGACTAGTACTAGACGCTGTTCGCCGGTTACGCCTAAATAAGTAGCACCTAATCCCACCAATGCAGGCACAACGAAGACTTTCAACACGCTGGCAATTGAGGCGATTTCTAAACTTTTCCATCCTTTTATTGTCCCAAGTCGCAGACCGACTAGTAACAAAGCAAAAGCGATCACAATCCAAACAGCTTGCTCTAGTCCTGACTCAACCACTGCTGGTAATTCCACAAACTGAGTATTCAAGCCAATGAAAAATGTCCACAAACTAGGCACGGTTACTAGATCCCGTAACTGAGTCCACCAATGGTTCTGGGTTTGACTTTTGCCAAAATAGCTGGCGATTATCACAGCAATCCCGTATGTGCCCACAACGTTGTTGGTAACACTAAATAATACTGCCCAGTCAGTATTTTCCGGGCTAGTCAGCACCTGTGTGAGTGTCAATCCAACAAAGCCTGTGTTGCCTAAAATTGTAGCCAGAATAAAACTGCCCAAACTTGCCTGCATCAAGGAGTTAATGGAAGATGAAGTATCAAGCGACAAATCCAGGTTTTCCTGTTTTGGCTGCTTTTTTCGATTCATTAACCATTGCCATCCCCACCAAATTAATAGGGCTAAAACCAGACTCAGCACCAAGACTGCTACTGCTATCCCAGGTATTAGTCCGCCATTAGACAAGTTAGTGTGACGCGCCAGAACTAAAAGTTGCAGTGGAATTCCAACCCAGTAAAGCGCATAACCCAGTAGCTTCAAAAAACTATCTGGGATGAACCGAGACATTAAAAATCCTAAGCCTATCCAAGTGAGCAGAGGGGTGTAGGCATGAAATAGGGTTTCAATCATCTAAAGTGGCACCCTCTGTTAAACCTGTTTATACTCTCACGGCTTAAAGCCGATTAAAAAAGCGGTGGCGAGTCTTGGCTACGACACCGCGAACACCCAAGGGGTGATGTCAAAAGCAAACGAGCCTCACGAGTGCTTAGGATTTTATCAATTCACAAATCACAAGTCAAAAGCAAGAATATTATCTTTTACCAAAGTAAAGACGTGATTTTTATCGTGACTCTACTTAACTCGACTTTATCTAAATCAGTGGATGTAACCATATTATTTGGCAAAAGTTCTAGTTAGCCGCGCCAAACTTTCTCCATTGTGACTGATTCTGGGAAGACCGAAAAAGTCAAAGGTACTATAGCGGTTATCAGTTGAGTGCAATACAGACCTAACCCCCAGCCCCTTCCCTACAAGGGAAGGGGAGTAAGATTCAAAGCCTCTCTCCTTTTAGGAGAGAGGTTTGGAGAGAGGTCAAACTGTATTGCATCCAAACGAGAACCGCTATATTAAATAGGTTTTGGTTCGATGCAATTGAGTTGCAAGAGGTTGCGTTTAGATCCGACAGCGCAGCGTTAGCGATCGCGCAAAGCATTGTCACGAGCGTCAGGGCTGCGGCAGGCATGGTAATTTTGATACACAAGAAACGCCACTGTATACGAGTAATCCACTGAGTTAATTTTGTGATTACTCGTTATTAATAGTTACTTATAAATTATTTTTACTTAGTTAAGAATAATTGTAGGTTGGGTTGAACGGAGTGAAACCCAACAAAGCCTTGAAAATGTTGGGTTTCGTTCCTCAACCCAACCTACTAGTCTATAGAATAGGTTTTTGTCCGATGCAATCGTATTGTCAGTCAATGCAATCACATTGTAAGTCGATACAATCGCATTGTAAGTCGATACAATCGCATTGTAAGTCGATACAATCGCATTGTAAGTCGATACAATCGCATTGTAAGTCGATGTAATTGAGTGCAAGAGGTTGCGTTTAGATCCGATAGCGCAGCGTTAGCGTCGCAAGGTACAAGTTTCGAGAGCATCAGGGCTGCCGCTCTCGAAACTTGTTGAGTGAAAGTCACTCCCAAATTTTTTCTTTCCAGCATAAATTAGAAATGCACAACAATTAAGTTGTTATTAACGCTTTCTTTGTAAAGAATTAATCTCCTACTAATAGACTGTTATGCGGCAAGATAACATCTAACACATTGATACTCGTGGAAAAAACCGAGAATTCAAACCTGAATTTTGGTAAGGGAGTTAGTTATAAAGTTTGCCTACGACCACCCTGCCTGATTCGTGTTAGCTGTTGCTGTGCTTTAGCTTACCTATTAGTCAGGAGTACAGGATGGTAGACTACCGGAATTTTGAGCAGTTCTTGCACAGTCGCATCAAACGACGCAACTTAATTATCGGGGCAGGAGCATTTACTGGTTTGGCGATCGCTAATCAATTTTCTCATCAACCAGCGATTGCCAAAGGCAGATTTTCCAATTATCCTTTCACCTTGGGTGTAGCGTCGGGTGAACCTTATCCCACCAGTGTAGTGATTTGGACTCGTCTAGCTCCCGAACCCTTAAACGGAGGCGGAATGCCATATGCTAATGTGCCAATTCGCTGGGAAGTCGCAACTGATCCTGACATGAGGCGTATTGTCTCTAGAGGTACTGTACTTGCAACTCCACAATTAGCTCATTCTGTTCGAGTTGTGGTGGAGGGACTGCGATCTGATAGTTGGTATTGGTATCGTTTTATTGTTGGACAAGACGCTAGCCCAATTGGTCGCACTCGTACAGCTCCTCTAACAGGCATCTACTTAAGTAAATTCAACTTTGCGCTTGTCTCCTGCCAAAACTATGAGCAAGGGTACTATACTGCTTACAAATATCTGGCCCAGGAGAAAGACCTCAGCCTAGTAGTACATGTTGGCGACTATATATATGAGGGAGGCATCAGAACAGATCGGGTAAGACAGCACAACAGTGCAGAAATTTTGACTTTGGAAGATTATCGCAACCGTCACGCCCTTTATAAAACCGATTCCAATCTGCAAGCAGCTCATGCAGCGTTTCCCTGGATTGTCACCTGGGACGACCACGAGGTGGAAAACAACTACGCCAAAAACATTTCGGAAGTTGACACTGAACCAGATCAAGACCGGGCAATTTTCCTACAACGACGAGCGGTTGCTTATCAGGCGTACTACGAACACATGCCATTGCGTCCCTTCTCACGACCCACTGGCCCCGATATGCAACTTTTCCGGCGGCTGGACTTCGGTAACTTAGCGACCTTCCATGTCCTAGATACCCGCCAGTATCGCACCGATCAGCCCTGTGGTGATGGTACTAAAGAACGTTGTCCAGAAAACTTTGATCCAAAGGCAACGATTACTGGTAAAGCACAGGAAGATTGGTTATTCCAAGGTCTAAATAGCTCACAGACCAAATGGAACGTTTTAGCTCAACAAGTACCTATTGCTCAACGAGATATGACACCAGGGGAAGGCGGAACCTTCAGCATGGATAAGTGGGATGGTTATCTGGCTTCGCGCGATCGCCTGATGGCTTTCCTGGGACAACGCCAGCCCTCCAATCCAGTATCTTTAGCAGGTGATGTGCATTCTCACTGGGCTATGAATCTGAAGGCTAACTTTGATAAACCAGAATCCGCTACGGTTGGGAGTGAATTTGTCTGTTCCTCAATTAGCTCAGGTGGAGATGGCTCAGACACTACCCCCACGGTTGAAGCTTACTTACCGGATAACCCACACATTAAGTTCTTTAATAATCAACGGGGATATGTCCGCTGTTCACTGACTCCCACAACCTGGAAGACAGACTATTTGGTTTTATCAGATGTGACAACCCAATTTGGCACAATTAGTAAGCGTGCTTCATTTTTGGTTGAAGACGGTCGTCCGGAGGTACAGCAAGTCTAACCTTCACTCTTGTTTGATGTGCAATGCCATTACAAGTATGGGGTTGGGTTATTGTCCCACCCCATAAAAATTATCAACTCTTACACCGTCGCTTCTACGAATGCATCTGTTTTTTTGCAGGTAGCTACTTGCTTTTGCAAATCTTGCCAGCGCACACCTTCCAGACTGGACAAGACTACATTAGCTCTACCCACTCGCTCAATTGGGCCAAGCCCAACAGCCGACATGCCAGCAGCATGAGCAGCTTCTATACCCGCTGCTGCATCTTCCACTACAACACACTGTGACGGCAATAGACCGAGTTGCTCGGCAGCAAATAGAAAAAGGTCTGGCGCTGGTTTAGGTTGGGAGACGCTATAGCCATCGGCTGTAGCATCAAATTTATCCCCAATACCCAATCGTTCAATCACAGTCTGGGCATTTTTACTTGATGAACCCAATGCTACTTTAATCTCAGCTGCTCGCAATTCCTGCAATAAATTTGTTACCCCTGGCAGTAAATCTGCGGTAGTAATTTCCTGCATTAATTCGAGGTAGTAGCGGTTTTTACGCTCCATCATTTCCTGAATTTGCTCTTCAGTAAAGGGGCGATCGCCTAAAATGTTTAGCAGTGATTCCCGCCTGGGCAATCCTCGTATCGCCTCGTTTGCTTCTCGATCAAAGGGGATGCCTTCTTCATCTGCTAGTCGCTTCCAACCCAGATAGTGAAACTCTGAGGTATCAGTTAACACGCCATCCAAGTCGAAGATCACGCCACTAATTGCTGGGCGTGTATCTGCCAAACTGGGAACTTTTACTTCTTGGTTGGCAATTTCCATTTCTTTTTCTGCACGCAAGTCGAAGTCATACCACTCGTTACGCCATTGCAGCCGAAATTTCAGACGTGTCCAGCCAGAGGGCAAATTTGCACAAGCAACCGGGCCAAATTGAGTCATGCGGATACCGCCAAAACCGAAAACCACTGCCTGCCAAACTCCTCCAGCACTTGCGGCGTGAATTCCTTCAGCTGCATTACGCCTAACATCCTCTAAATCTACCAATGCTGCCCGCAGAAAGTGGGTGTAGGCTTGGTTTGGTTGATTGAGGTCACAAGCTAAAATAGCGTGAATTGCTGGGCCTAGTGAGGAACCATAGCTGTGATCGGTGCGTTGGTTGTAATAGTCCCAGTTGGTGGCGAGGGTGTTATAGTCATAGCGATCGCGCAGCAAGTAGAGCAGCATCAACACATCTGGTTGCTTGAGAATCTGCTTTTGGCTAGTGGCTTCAATTCCTAACAGTCCTTGTAGGGATTTGCTACGTGGTTCGTAATCAGTAAGATTGACGTGTTCTAGTTGGAAAAAGCCTTCAAATTGCTCAATCAAACCTGTTTGAGCATCTTCATTAACAAACAGACGTTCTTGGATTTCTGCCCATCGATGCAGACGTTCTGTAGTTAAGTTGAGTTTTTGCACAAGTTGTGCTGAGATTTCGGGGTAGGCTTGTTTAAACCAGTCCCAAAGCGCTAAAGCAGACTGTAAGTGCCACTGCACCATGAGATTGGTGAAGGCGTTATTATCGACGCGATCGTGATTTTCATCAGGGCCAATCACATCCAGAATGTCGTAGCTGTTACGTTCTTGATTCCACTGCACCCGACTTTCCCAGAAAACAGCCGTATCTAAGATAATTTCTGCACCATAATCCCGCATCCAGTCATCATCGTTGGTGGTTTGCCAGTAGTGCCAAACGGCATAAGCTACGTCAGCAGTGATATGCACTTCAATGTCACCACACCAAATTCGGATTAATTCACCGTTAGCACCTGGTACCCACCGAGGAGTTACTTCATCGCCGGTGGTAGCACTTTCCCAAGCAAACATGGCTCCTTGATACCCCGCTTCCTGGGCTTTGCGTCGTGCTCCTGGTAAGGTATGGTAACGGTAAGTTAGCAAGTTACGCGCTAAGGCTGGTTGAGTTAAGGTCAGAAAGGGAAGAATAAAAATTTCGGTGTCCCAAAAAATGTGTCCGCAATAAGCAAAACCGGAGAGAGTTTTGGGAGGGATGCTCACGCGCTCGTCGTGACGCGGTGCAACAGCTAGTAATTGGAAGAGATTGTAACGGACACTTAATTGAGAAAGGCGATCGCCTTCAATAATAATGTCACTGTTTTGCCATACCTGATCCCATGCGGCAATGTGAGCAGCTAGCAAGGTGGTGTACCTGGGTTCATCAGCCAACCTTTCTAAAGCTGCTGCCATCGGGGTTTCTGTTTCCCGTGACGTAAACAGAGTGACTATTTTTTCAACAGTCACCGTTTTTCCTTTTAATAACTCAAAGGTGGTTGCCAAGCTTGGAGAATTAGAAGTATTTTCGACGCGCATTGGTGCAGTATCGTCACCCTCCACGACCAACTTAGCTGCCATACCAAGTTGAGTGCCTGAGTGGAGAGTTTGACTGTGCAGCCAAATAATATTATCTGCCCCACCTTGATTTAAGGTCTGCCAATGTTGAACACCTTGAGTGTCCGGTTCGGCGTCAAATCCAGCTTCGACGCTAATTTCACCCTCAAAGTCTACGGATGTAATTTGACAGCGGATTGCCAAAACATGTTGATCTGCCAAACTGGTGAAACGCTCAAAGTGGAAATCTAGGGTATGACCAGTAGGACTGCGCCACCGCACATCACGGCTAACTAGACCTAAACGCAGGTCAAGCCGACGCTCATAGTTGAGAATCTCACCAGTATCCATGCTAAAGCTTTCTCCTGCCACTTTTACTACTAATGGCAGCCAGTTGGGGCAGTTTACTAGTTGGGTGTAGGAAATTGTCACATCATCATATACACCGTGGATGAGCGTTGCTGGGAAATCTTGAGGATACCCTTCCTCGAAAGTACCTCGCGTTCCTAAAAAACCGTTGCCTAGTGTGAAGACAGTTTCTTTATGGTGCAGTTGTGTGGGGTCAAACTCCGTTTCAGTAATGTTCCAGTTAGTAGCGTCAAGCAGTGGCTGATTTTCTTGAGAATTGGAAACTGACAGATTGAGCATGAGTAATAAAACTTGTGGTCTGGGGTAGCTGTGGGCAGAATGAAACACAATTTATTGGAGTTTTAAAGTAATTCGCTCCTTTCCTTCACTGTTTAGACTTTGATGCAGTTTAAACAGCGGAAATTGACGTTCCACTAACAGAAAGGTTTCCTATTTCATCCCTCTATAGTAGGTTTCATCAATAACTCAAGTTAGAAATCACAAATACAAAAAACTATATTAATCTATACATTTAGTTAAATATAGTAGAAAAATAAATATTTTTTAGGAAAATTTTAAATAGTTGAGCGTTAAAGTATTATGCATCGCGTTTTGAAGCAGTCACGATGCTTGCTAACGATAATTTAAATCATTTTATATTTTTGTTTTTACACTGAATGAGAAAACCATACAAAAGATACAAAGCTGATTATTTTATCACTTATAATTCAGCGACGGTGATAGATGTTATAAAAAATTGTCCATCAAAATAACACCGTCGCGATCGCAAGCAAACATTAGAGGAAAATTTAAGGCACTACCTATGGGCGGTGTTACTCTCGTTTTTGATTGCAGGGGTTTTTGTTGCTCCTTATGGTGAGAGGGCTTCAATCGCACCTATATCTATCAAGGCATTGCCGTCACCATTTCCATCTTGGGGACGGGTAGTGCCACGTCGGTCAATCTTCGGTGCTTGCACACCATTGAAGCTGGGAGTTCCAGAATCGATGGCAAAGCTACCGAGTTTAAGGGAGAAATTATTGCTACCAGGATCTACAAATAGTGGGTTTTTCCCAATAATATTGTGAGATTCCGAACTAGTGAATTTAGAGGAATTGTAGACCAGGTTGTAATCATACTTGACAGTGTTCGTCGATTTGTAGAGAGTGTTGACTAGTCCACCAAGTTTTGGATGCATGATATTATTGAATACACGTACCTGATCGGCCATAATTGTTGCAATCTCCCCCAAATGTTGAGTTGCAGGATTCTGTCCATTTTCATAGGTGGTGTTGTTCACAACATCCACGTTAGCACTTTTGAATACTTGAATTCCAGTAGCCCCATTTTTATAAGCGATGTTGTTTTCAATTAACGTCTTCCCCCGATACGGTTCGTGAGTTGAATTTGTTTGCGTATTTAGAGCATCATCAATGATAATCCCATTACCTTCAGTGATTTTTCCCGCATAAAAATAAGGAATGAGGCTTTTATTTTCGTAACTAATATTCGAACGTATAATCATTTTATAGTCGGTGGTATTGTTGTCAGAATTCCAGTTATACTGCATCCCAATTGCACTAGGCCCGTTAGGACTATAAAAGCAGTTCTTAAAGACTTTATTGTTCTCAATGGTGATGTAATCGGCTTTGAACGTGCCAATCGCTCCAGAACCAAACTTAGAGATTTTGTTGTTGCGAATCACCACATGATGGGAATGTTCTTTGATTCCCCCTCCTGAGAAAGATGGATTGAGCGCAATCCCGACACCGGTCGTCAGTGGATTTTTGAGGTTATTTTTTTGCTCTTGTGCATATGCCAAAGTAACATTGTCGTTGTTTCCAACTAGCTCAAGACCATCAATAACAAGGTAAGAGGAGCCAACGACGTTAATGGCGAAAGGATTTTGTGATTTGATGAGGGGGCGATGTCCAGGATAGGCAATGAAGGTAATCGGAGCAGTCGCTGTGCCATGTTTATCATAAATCACGAGGATCTCTTTGGAGCTATCTGCCCGCGTATAGATGCCGTTCATGACATAGACCGTATCACCTGGTGTTGTCACATAATTTGCTGCTCTTTGCAGCGTCCGAAATGGCCGTGACTCGCTCAAGCCATTATTTTGATCGTTTCCAGTCCCAGAGACGTAGTACGTTTTGGCAGAAGTACTCAAAGATAATTTGTCAGAGCTGATTGTGGGGGTAGGTGCGCCTTTGCTCCACTTAAAATTAAGAGTGGTATCCGTACGCGTCAGCTTCGGACTGGTCAAGTCTGCGTTATTAAAGGATTCAGTTTTTAACCCCATGCCAATTCCTGGGCTGATAACTAGGGTTATCGCCAGAGCTTGAGAAAGATACATAATTTAGTTTCTAAAGTGTGTAAGGGCTTTGGAATAAAACGGCAATCTGAAACCTGTTAAATGACTATTTGCAACGCCAGCCACCTACAGAAGAAAACGTTCTTGCAGTGCTGGCTCGTTAATGCTAGAGGCTTGAGTCAATCAATCTCAGTCCAAAGGATAAAAGACACCTACGCTTCTACAAATGATGTCAGGTAGACAATGAGTTGGCGAAACCGTCTGGAGTTTGTCTATTGTTCGATCATCTCAATGAACTTTAAGTAATCTTTAAATTAGCTACTGAGTTCATAGTATTAGTTTTAACATTTATGGTACTAATGTCAAGTCAATACCAGTATATGGCTCTCCAACTTGTTACAAGCCATTGCTCAGAGGAGTGAAACAGCTAAGGCTCGCGCTCCCATGCAAAGAATTAGGGGAGCGTTGCAGTAAGTCTTTCCCCTCTCCCTTTCAAGAGTCCCCCAATCTCCTAATGCACCAACCTCTTTCTGTAGTGCGTCAAAAATTAACGCTTGATTCAATCGTTAGCGATCGCGTCATACGACTATGGTTTAATTTTGTTGGGAACTCTTCAAGAATGGGAATGAAATACTCTATATTTTGTATATTTACTGTAATAAAAGTTAACTAATTGACATGAAAAAAGGTTTGGTGTATCACCAAACCTGATAAACAGAAGTGAAAGACTCAGATAAATTTAATCATCCTTATTTTGAGAGTTCATCTACCTTAAGGGCGTATACAGATTAGAATTTACCTACTATGTTGTAGTTGCTAGTTTTTCCTTTTAAAAGCCTCGGATTCAGTAAGTACAAGTTCAGCGATCGCCTGAGAAATGGGTAAACCAGGACAACGTTCCAGCCAGAAAAACTCTCCGACTGGGTTGACCTCAAGAAATACATGGCGATCGTCAGGCGTCAAAATAATATCAATCGCTCCGTAGTTCAAGCCAAAGTTAGCCATTAATTTGAGAAGCTTCTCTTCAACATCTTGGGGTAAAGTGTAAGCTTGCCAAGCATCAAGTAGAGCAATTCCTTGTCGCCGCCAGTCGTAGTGTGCCTTCTGTAAAGCTTGAGAGTCAACCGCAGCGGTGAACACACGCTTGCCCACAATAATAGTCCGCAGTTCTAGCGCTTTTGGGACTTTTTCTTGAAAAGTCATCGGACAGAAACGCAGTCCATCGAGGTTGTCGAGATCCTCAGGTTTAACTGGATTTGTGAACACAACCTTCTCTTGTCCTTGTTCGTCGTAGATAGCAAAGGAAGAGAGCATCTTTGTAATCATGCCATGCTCACACTCCTGAGCAAATCGCCTAACTGTATGTGGATTATTTGTAGTCAGGGTACGCGGGGTATCTAGACCTACCTCCCGCGCTATTTGTAATTGCAGTTGCTTATTTTCTGCTCGGCGGATATTTGGTAGAGGGTCGAGATGGAACCCCTTAATGCTGGCTATCATTCCCTGAATCGTGACGCGAGATTCCTGAATTGAAGCTTGTCGAAGTTGCCGATCCATCGTTTGGGGAATTTTTGCCCCGATCGCAATCCGCCGATACCAAACTGCGGACACCTCATTTAAATCTAACCTCTGCTGATCACAGTCTAGAATCAGTCGTTCAGATTCCTTGCTGTAGTAAACATCTAACTGCACTTCTGTGGGAAATCGGTCTGTGTCAAAACGAAATGCTTTCCCACCTTGATCTGCAATTGCTTGGAGAACCAAAGAAATGCTTTCGTTATCTTCGCTGTGAGTAATGATTAAAACAGTCATATTGAGTGCTGAATTATGACTCAGGACTTTTTGAAAGAAGGGTATCAGCGATCGCTTCTGAAATGGGGTAGCCCAAATCTCGTTCCAACATTCCCCACTCGCCTGTGGGGTTAACTTCCAAAAAGACGTATTCCCCTGATGGTGTTTGAATCAAGTCAAATGCACCAAAAAACAGCCCAAATTTGGACATAAAAGCATTGAGACAATGAACTACATCTGTTGGAAGTTCATGGGTTTGCCATACACAATCCTCTGGTTTAGCGCGTCGCCAATCTTGGGTAGATGCAGCATAACGAGACGCATCTAGCGCTCCCACAAATAGTTTTCCATTCACAAACACTGCCCGTAGTTCCTGCTGTTTGGGGATTTGCTCTTGGAAGATCATTGGGCAATAGCGTAGTGTCTGGGCATCTAGTAAATCTTCCTCTTTAACTGAGCTGGTATATAAGAAGAAAGTCGAACCTTCCATACCAGAGGAAAGAGGTGTCAGGAGTTTGGCAACCATCTTTCCTTTAACCTTAAAGAAAAACTCTCGTGCTTCTTCAGGGTTATTGGTGACGAGAGTCTGAGGAATCACAAGACCAACCTCACAAGCAATTCTCAATTGGCGTAGCTTGTTCTCTGCGGCACTGATCCGCTGCAAATCATCCACCCACATAGCTCCTCTGAGACTGTCCCAGAAGCCATCGAGAGTTGTCAGTGATTCTCTAATGCAGGCTTGTTGGAATTGTGGGGCTAATTCTTTGCCTAGTTGAGGCTGCCAAATGCGGCGCATCCAAACCGCTTGCACTTGCTCTGTGCTGATAGAGCAATCGCCATATTGCAGCCTATGATTACTCCCAGAGTTGTCGAGATGCGCTTGGAGTTGTACTGCGATCGGAAATTGATCGGTGTCAAAACGAAATGGTTGCGCGCCCCGTTTTGATAAGGCATCTGCCACTCTATCTATTGTGAAGTAATCGCCACTGTGGGTGATTAACAAAACCACATCACGCGAGAGATGCATAAAATATCAAATCCAGTTTTGGTCTTTTCCCTTGCGCCTTGCTGCCAACTAGAAAAAAGTAGGCAATTAGTTTATGGAGTTTAGAGGAAAAATGTCATCTTCACCGTTTGAAGGGTATTTATTCCTGATGGACTCATTGCGATCGCATAGAGATTTTTCTGTGAGCAATTAGTAGCTTGTAGGGTGGGCATTGCAATGCCCACCCTACTAAAACCCGCTGTATGTTTAATTTCAAACTGCATCGTCACCATCTGAAGGGTACTTTTGAGTAACAGCAAGTTCATCGCTATCAGATGGGTACTTCTTAGTGACGCCCTCTTCCTGATCAGAAGGAAACTTCAGCGTCGTAACTATTTCACCACACCCGCCTGTGACCGCTGCCATTTCCTCTTCAGACAAGTCTTCATAGGATTGTCCTTCTAAGAAGCGGGCGAAGAATGGTACTGCTTGCGAATCCAAATCTTCTATTTTGATATTAGACATACATTATCTCCTTTGGTCAGGTGGATAAAAATTGATCCTTAATTTGTGGTCTTAAAAAGAATAACTACAATTATCATAATTAATTAACTTTTCTCTTTAGCAGTTTCTCATATAGTTTTTCGGGACATAATTATTACATTTATGCCTATGTCAAGTTTTACGAAAAATCGCTGTCTTCTATAACTATCTGCCTTTTTCAGTGATACAATTCCATTGCCAAAAGAGCATAGATAACGCTAGATTTTGCGATCGCACAATCTAGGATTCATATACATAAGTTTCTGGCTCTATTATCTGAAAAACTTTAGGGATATTACTATACTATTTATGTCCCTAAATTGGGATCGCTTTCTGAAGCAGCGTTTGTACTATTAGCCTGTCAAGATAAAAATGATGGTCGTAGAGACGCGAAATTTCGTGTCTCTACAGGGTTTTTGGTATGCAACCAACCGTTAAAATTTAATTGACAGACTACTAGACTCTTCCCAAGCTGAGTACCTAAATCTCGCAGAAAAGCCCCAAGCTGCACTTTAAGAAAAACATGACACATCTGAGATGACTATTCTTTTACAATCAACCGTTTTTGTAAAGCAACAACAACAGCTTGCGAGCGATCGCCTACTCCTAATTTATGTAAAATCGCATGGACATGCACCCTGACTGTTCCAGGTGTAATGTAGAGTGCAAGAGCAATTTCTTGATTAGTTTTTCCGGCTGCTAGCAGCGATAAGATTTCCTGTTCGCGCTGGGTTAGAGGATTTGCAGGTGTTAAAAGGTTTGCCATCTGAGACTGGGACGGAGCAGACGCGAAGGTGGAGCGAATTTCATTGGTTGCGGTTTCATCCCACCACGATGCACCAGCAGCGACAGAACGGAGTGCCAAAACCAATTTTTCAGCAGCAATTCCTTTGAGGCAATAGCCTTGAGCGCCCGCCTCAATCAAACGTGCAATCAGGGATTTTTGAGAATGGGAAGTTAAAACTAAAATTGGTAGACGAGGATTTTGCTGCTTGATTTGTCTACACGCCTCAATTCCTCCAATTCCTGGCAATCCTACATCTAACAGTACTAGATCGAGAGGGGTCTGATTGACTAACTCAATAGCTGTTTCACCATCTTCAGCCTCAGCCATAATCTCTAACCCAGTCTCTTGTTGCAACCGCACACGCAAGCCTAGGCGGAAGAGTTCATCATCCTCAACTAGGAGAATTTTGATTGGGGTAAGGGGCATCTCACGAAGTTAAAGAGGATTGAAATGGATAAACGGGAAGCTTGAAGGCAAAGATTGCACCATTGGGTACTCTGTTCTCTGCCCAGATTATACCGCCATGCGCTTCAATAATTTGGCGAGATAAGTAAAGTCCTAACCCAGAGCCTTTGCTTTGGCGGTCGCTACTTCCCTGGTAAAATCGCTCAAATAAGTAGGGGAACTCTTCAGGCTGGATGCCTGCTCCTGTATCTAAAATTTTGACAACTTGATTAGACGTTTGGGCTTCTAACACGATTTCAACACGGTCACCGCGCCGGGAATGGTTGATGGCATTCACCAGGAGATTGATAAAAACTCGTTGTAGTTGTAGGGTATCACCCTTAACCCACAGCGATTGCCGCCAATCAGAGTCACCATATCTAAACGAGAAATAAACCCGACGATTTGCAGCTAATTCAGTAAGGGTACTAGCTGTTTCCTCGGCCAAAACAACTAAATCTACAGGTGCTAAGTCAAGTTTTAAGCCTTCAGTATCATTACGATAGACATCTAACAAGGTTTCTAGGAGTTGCAGGGAAGTCTCATGGCTGCGTGCCATCGTTGCTAAAACTTTCTGCTGTGCTGGTAAGACTGCACCAAATTTTTCTTGTTGAAAGGCCTTGAGAGCTTCGATTGCTCCCAGTAGTGGTGTTTTCAGATCGTGGGTGAGTGTAGAAGCAAAGTCTTCTCGCAATCTGACTAATTCCTCTTGTGCTTCTAGCTTTGCCCTGGTCAAGGCGATCGCTTCTTCTGAACGCCGGATGCGGTGGCTCAAAAACCCTGTCACAATCAATGCCATCGCTGCGATCGCTCTACTTGCAACTATGGAAGCCTTGATCACTTCACCTCCTGGTACTACAAGGTTCAGCATCGTTAAGCACACAGCCACGAAGGTAGCTTGAAAGGTCGCAAGTCGCCCCAACCAATAATTTGTCAATAAAATTGGGCCCGTGTAGAGATACCCGAATACGTATTCATTTGGCGTAGAAAACTCTAGAACTAAAACAACTATAAACAGACTAGCAATGAGCAAAGATTTGCCCAAAGGCGATTTTTTATCAGGTAATTTGGCTTTAAAAGACATCATTTATAAAATAATTATTTTGAGGCATTATATATTAATTAAAAACTCAAATCATCATATATATCTAATTTTTAAATAGTGTTTACCCCAAGATATACCTATGCATAAAATCTAGCTAAACGCATTCATTATTCATCTAGATACAGCTAAACGCCATATATAAACAAATAAACTGATTTTTATATCTTCCTAATACTTGTTTTAAGTATCAAATTAGTTAATTATATAAATTGGGATTAATAAGAGAAAATAATTCTCTTAAATAAACGCAAAAAACGGTTATGTCACTAAATTTAATACGTGTAAAAATTCCCATAAATAGCGTTTAACCAATAGTTAGAAAATAAGGTGTTGGGAGATTTCCTAAATTTATGTTACAAGGATGGATTCAAATTGTTCTAACTTTATTCATTGTCATAGCAACTACTCCCTTTTTCGGGAGATATATGGCTCACGTTTTTATGGGAGAAAGAACGTTACTAGACCCGGTGATAACTCCGATAGAACGAGCCATTTATGGCTTTAGTGCGGTGCGATGGGCTACGCCCCGCCGTAGCCCATCGCAAGATGAGATGACTGGGTGGCAATATGCCAAAGCTGTGCTGTATAGCAATCTCATCATGGGGATTTTGGTTTACTTCATCCTCATGACTCAAGGATGGCTACCGCTCAATCCCACAAGGCTAGGTGCACCAAGTTGGGATTTAGCATTGCACACTACTCTTTCCTTCCTCACAAATACAGACCAGCAGCACTACTCTGGCGAGACAACTCTTAGCTATGCCAGTCAAACTTTTGCGCTTGGTTTTCTGATGTTCACCTCTGCTGCAACGGGTTTATCTGTAGGCATCGCCTTCATTCGCGGTTTAACTGGCAGACCTTTGGGCAACTTTTACACTGACCTCACAAGGTCAATTACACGAATATTACTACCCATGTCCATCATTGGCGGATTGTTGTTAATCTTGGCAGGTGTACCAGAAACCTTGGCAGGGCCAGCAACAGTAACCACCCTAGAGGGCGCAACTCAGGTAATTGCTCGTGGCCCAGTTGCCCACTTCGAGATTATTAAACAAATTGGAGAGAACGGCGGCGGTTTCTTTGGCATCAACTCTGCCCATCCCTTTGAAAATCCCAATGGTTTCTCTAACTTGCTGGAGACTTGGGCAATGATTTCCATCCCCTCAGCGCTGATTTATACCTACGGCGTGTTTGCTAACAACCGCAAACAGGCATGGTTAGTGTTTTGGATGGTCTTTATTATCTTTGCCTTTTTAGTCGGTATTGCAGCAGTAGGTGAGTTTCAAGGAAATCCCCTTGTTAATCCTTTATTGGGAGGACAGCAGCCCAACTTAGAAGGAAAAGAAATTCGATTTGGTTGGGCGCAAACAGCACTTTGGGCGGTAATGACTACAGCAACAATGTGTGGTGCTGTAAATGGGATGCACGATTCTTTAATGCCGCCAGGTGGGTTTGCCACTCTATTTAATATGTTCTTGCAAATCATCTGGGGAGGTCAGGGAACTGGCACGGCATACTTATTTATCTACTTGATACTAGCGGTGTTCCTCACTGGTTTAATGGTGGGACGAACCCCAGAATTTTTAGGGCGCAAAATTGAGAAAAAAGAAATCGTCCTTGCCAGCATCATCTTGTTAGTTCACCCTTTTGCCATTCTTATCCCTTGGGCGATCGTCTTTGGCTTTCCCGATACTCTGTCAGGCATTAGTAACCCAGGTTTCCACGGCGTTTCTCAGGTAGTTTACGAATATGCTTCAGCAGCAGCAAACAATGGTTCCGGCTTTGAAGGATTAGGAGATAACACCCTCTGGTGGAACCTCAGCGCCAGTGTCAGCATTTTAGCAGGACGTTATATTCCCATCATCGCCCTGCTGCTGCTAGCAGATAGTATGTCCCGCAAGCAAGCTGTTCCTATGACCTCTGGCACCTTGAGAACCGATACCAGACTCTTCACCGGAGTAACAGGGGGCGTAATTTTGATCCTTGGTGCCCTTACCTTTTTCCCCGTATTAGTTTTAGGCCCTTTGGCAGAAGCGTTTCAAATTGCCAGAGGCGGATAAACAATTCAGGCGTTGCTGAATCAAGAGATGAAATTTTATGTATTAAAATCCAAATTCTCTCTGCGTCTTTGCGCCTCTGCGTGAGACAAATCATCCCGCTTTCTCTGCAACGCCACAATTTAAAATTCGCTCATTCAAAATGGAATCATCAACTAAACCTCGACAAGAACGCAAACATACGCCCAAAGCCAAAAATACTGGACTCTACTCTAGGGCTTTTCGGCAAGCATTTGTCAAGCTGCACCCGCGCAATATGCTCAAGAATCCGGTGATGTTTTTGGTATGGGTAGGCACAATTATCACAGCGCTGGTAACAATTGAACCTAACCTGTTTGGCAACATTCCCGGAGACAACCCACGACTGTTTAATGGGCTGATTACCGTTATTCTGTTCTTTACCGTTGTATTTGCTAACTTTGCCGAAGCGATCGCCGAAGGACGAGGCAAAGCCCAGGCAGATGCTTTAAGAGCAACGAAATCCGATGTGACAGCACGTAAACTTCTCCCCGATGGCTCTATCCAAGAAGTTAGCTCTACAGCCTTACGTCGCGGCGACCAAATCAAAGTAATTGCGGGCGATATCATCCCCGCCGATGGGGAGGTAATTGCGGGGGTAGCTTCCGTTGATGAATCTGCCATCACTGGAGAGTCTGCACCAGTATTGAAAGAACCAGGGTCAGACATTGCCAGTTCCGTTACTGGGGGAACCCGTATCACCTCTGATGAGTTGGTGATTCGCGTTACGGCTGACCCTGGTAAAGGCTTTATTGACCGGATGATTGCTTTGGTAGAAGGGGCTTCCCGTAGTAAAACCCCTAATGAAATTGCCCTCACAGTCTTACTGGCAGTTTTGACCCAAGTTTTTTTAGTGGTGATTGCCACCCTACCGACAGTTTCAGTTTACGTAAAATCACCAGTGAGTATTGCTGTATTAATTGCCTTGCTCGTGGCGCTGATTCCTACCACCATTGGGGGATTATTAAGTGCGATCGGCATTGCTGGCATGGATAGAGTTGCTCAGTTTAATGTGATTGCTACTTCTGGACGCGCAGTAGAAGTCTGTGGGGATGTTAACACCTTGATATTGGATAAAACAGGCACGATTACTTTAGGGAACCGTTTGGCAGAAGAATTTATCACAGTCAACGGTCATTCTTTGGATGAGGTAGCACAAGTTGCTTTAGCATCCAGTGTGTTTGATCAAACGCCAGAAGGAAAATCCATAGTTAAGCTAGCAGAAAAATTAGGGGCAAGAGTAGATTTTGAGTCCAAACAGGCAGAAGGTATCGAATTTTCAGCCAAAACACGGATGAGTGGCACTGACTTACCTAATGGGGTGCAAATTCGCAAAGGTGCTGTAGATGCAATTAAAGGATTTGTCCGCTCCCGAAATGGAAAATTAACTCCCGAACTTGATGCAGCCTACGAACGGATTTCTAAATTGGGCGGAACACCACTAGCAGTCTGTCAAAACGATGATATATACGGTGTAATTTATCTCAAAGACATTATCAAACCCGGCATTAAAGAACGCTTCGACCAAATGCGACGCATGGGGATTAAAACTGTCATGCTCACAGGAGATAACCGTTTAACTGCGTCTGTGATTGCCCAAGAAGCTGGCGTTGATGACTTTATTGCCGAAGCAACCCCAGAAGACAAAATTGAGGTGATTCGTACCGAACAAGGGCAAGGCAAGTTGGTTGCCATGACTGGAGATGGTACTAATGATGCTCCAGCTTTAGCTCAAGCAAATGTCGGGGTGGCAATGAATTCTGGCACACAAGCGGCGAAAGAGGCTGCCAATATGGTTGACTTGGATTCTGACCCCACCAAATTGATTGATATCGTCACTATTGGCAAACAACTACTGATTACCCGTGGCGCACTCACCACCTTTTCAATTGCTAACGATGTCGCCAAATATTTTGCGATCATTCCCGCTATCTTCGCGGGTATTGGTGTTGGCAGTCTCAACATTATGGGTTTGTCAAGCCCCCAATCTGCGGTATTGTCAGCACTGATTTACAATGCCTTGATTATTCCGGCGCTAATCCCATTAGCACTTACTGGCATTAAGTTTCGACCGTTAACGGCAGATCAACTTTTACAGCGCAATATTTTCATCTATGGACTTGGTGGCGTTATTGCTCCCTTCATTGCCCTCAAAGCGATTGACATTCTGATTACTGCGGTCGGTTTAGCATAATACGATTTTGGATTTTGAATTATGGGATATTTATCACAAAATTTTTCTGAAGTGTTTGTCTTCGTAACTTCCAAACGAAATCGCATTCCATTAAATCTATTTTTGCTCTTGTGCTTTAACGTGCTGCTAGCACCAGCAGTACAGGCTGCAACGCCAGGTGTATCACGCTCTGCATCTTATGCTGTTGCACTTTTAGGACTTGTCACCTTAAGCCTGTGCGTTTATTTATTTGTTGTGATTTTTCAACCGGAGAAATTTTAAATGAGTCAGCTGCGCCAAATCAATAAAGCTATTCGTTCTACTATTGCTCTGTGGGTGCTAACAGCATTGCTCTATCCCCTATTTATGCTGCTGTTTGGACAGATAGCGTTTTCCTTCCAGGCTAACGGCAGCTTACTTACCAATTCTCAAGGAAGAGTCGTTGGTTCCGCATTGATTGGTCAACCGTTTAGAAGCGATCGCTACTTCAACAGCCGTCCCAGTACCATTGACTATAGTACTAAACCTGAAGTTGCCACCACAGGAACTTCAGGTGCCAGCAACTTAGCACCCAGCAATCCCGAACTCCTCAAACGCATTCAAGGAGAAGTAACACGGCTCAAACAATCTAATATTGAACCTACCGCCGATTTAGTTTATACCTCTGGCTCTGGTCTAGATCCACATATCAGCGTGGCAGTAGCCCAAATACAAGCACAGCGCATCTCAACTGCACGCCGTATCGACCCAAACCAAATTAAAATCCTGATCAACAAAAACACTGATGGCAGATTCCTGGGTATTTTTGGTGAACCCGGAGTCAACGTCCTGAAACTGAATCTGGCGTTAGACGCTTTGCAACCCAACCTTTAGCTTTCCAAGACTTACTCCTCGTACATGTTTCATCCCTCTAACCCCTCCCCTGACAGTTCTTACATCCGTTCTGCCCGACGTGGGAAGCATAAAATTTTTATTGGTATGGCTCCCGGTGTCGGCAAAACTTACAAAATGCTAGAAGAAGCACATCTTCTCAAGCAAGATGGTATCGATGTCGTGATTGGCTTCTTGGAAACTCATGGACGCAAAGACACTGCTTTTAAAGCCGCAGGACTAGAGGTAATTACCAGAAAAGCCTGTATCCACCAGAACATCGCTCTGCAAGAAATGGACACTGATGCAATTCTCTTGCGCTCCCCACAACTGGTGTTGGTTGATGAACTCGCTCATACTAATGTGCCAGGTTCACTAAGAGAAAAGCGCTATCAGGACGTGGAAGTAATTTTGGCAGCCGGAATTGATGTTTACTCCACTGTCAACATTCAACATTTGGAAAGTTTAAATGATTTAGTAGCGAGAATTACAGGTGTCATAGTGCGAGAGCGCATTCCAGATCGCCTCCTTGATGAAGCTGATGCTGTTGTTGTCATTGATGTTACCCCAGAAACACTAGAAGAGCGCTTGCGAGAAGGCAAGATTTACGCTCCTGAGAAAATCGAGCAATCCCTCGAAAACTTCTTTCAGCGTCGTAACCTTATTGCTTTGCGGGAACTGGCATTACGAGAAGTAGCAGATACCGTTGAGGAAGAAGCAAACACCTCAACTTCGGCAGGACAGACTTGCAATATCCACGAACGAGTTTTAGTCTGTGTGTCTACCTATCCCAACTCAGTACAATTGCTCCGTCGGGGTGCGCGCATTGCTAGTTACATGAATGCACGACTTTATGCTGTGTTTGTAGCAGACCCCGAACGTTTCCTTACCAAAGAAGAAAGTTTACACATTGATACATGCGAGAAACTTTGCCGAGAGTTTGGCGGCGAATTTTTACACGTCAAGAGCCACAGCGTCCCTAAGGAAATCGCTCAGGTCGCAGTAACTTATCACATTACCCAAATTGTTATAGGTGAAAGCCAGCAGTCCTCATGGAGGAGATGGCTCAAAGGCTCCTTTACGCAACGATTGATGGAGCTAATTAGACATCAAAAAATAGATTTACACATTATCGCCACCGAGAAATGATTTAAAAAAATCACAAAACCGTTGAGTTTAAAAAGATGAATGTAAATATATTTTTGTACTCTTGGATATTTGTACGGTCGGGAGCATCCCAATGCGGATAGCCCACAGACTGAAGTCGCTGGCTCAGAAACCAAGCCTAGCTTTGCAGGCTAGATTTCATTAGGCTGCTTTGCAGCCTTTGTCCTTATAGCCAAGCCAGTGCGTTGGGCGGCTCCGCCGACTTGTTCGCGGAGCGTCTCCCTTAGGAGAAGCAACTGGCGCGCGACTTCAGTCGTCGGGTATTTCTTGTTGCATTGGGATGCACCCTGTACGGTCTATCGACTTCGGACTATGGACTCTTGACTTGAGCTTTCAGAGTCTGGAAGTTTCGCTTTAGCAAACTTTCTATCTCTCGCCCAAGCAAGACATAACTGGCGGAAATGGTCACCCCGCACCTCAAAATTCGGATACTGGTCAAAACTCGCGCAAGCTGGAGATAGCAACACTACAGATGCATGATATTGCTGGGCTAATTCTGCTGACCTGATGACTGCCCTTTCCATTGTTTCCACAATTTCGTAAGAATAATACCCCACCTCTTGGAGGCGTTGGGCAAAGGCGGGTGCGGCAGAGCCAATTAATAATACAGTGGCTGCGAAGGAGTGAATTTTTGCTAGCCAACCAGTATCATCTCCTGCTTTGGCTTCTCCACCAGCAATCAAAATCGCTGGACTTTTCACTGATGCTAAACCAACTTCGGCAGCATCGTAGTTGGTGGCTTTGCTGTCGTTGATAAAATCAATATTTTCCCAAGTGCAGATATGTTCTAAACGATGAGCAACGCCAGGAAATTCACAAATCCCACGCTCAATAGCATCACGAGCAATACCTGCCAACCGCGCCACTGCTACTGCCATTAGTAAATTTTGCTGATTATGTTCTCCCACCATCCGCAAAGCAGACACTTTCACAATGGGTTCTGGTGCTGAGGTTGTAGTCAACTTTTCTACAACCCAGCTATTTTCGATGTAAAAACCTTGTTCGCCAATCAGGAAATTTTTTCCTTTTACACTTGTCCAATAAGCATCAGGCCAATGGCTTAGACCTAGCTTGCTCAAATAGGCATCATCGCCATTAAGAACTTGGAACTTAGACTGATGCAACAGTTTGGCTTTGATGTTGTAATAGTTCTCTAAAGTCTTATGCCGACTGAGGTGATCCGGTGTGAAAGTCGTCCAAACACCAATACGGGGAGCAAGAGTCTTAGATGATTCTATTTGATAGCTGCTGACTTCTGCAATTACCCAATCCAGTGAGGAGTGAGGAGTGATGAGTGAGGAATTATCAAATTTTTCTCCTGCTCCCCCTGCTTCCCCAATCCCCAATCCCCAGCGATGCACTGAGCTTGTCGTTCGCGGAGCGTCTCGCAGAGAAGTGTCCCTAGTCCCCAGTTCTCTCTGAGACAGAGCAACTTCGCAAGCGGCGTAGCCGATGTTACCGCAGGCAGGTGCTTTTAAGTTCGCTGCTTGAAAAATGGCAGCAATTAAAGCTGTAGTAGTAGTTTTGCCGTTAGTACCAGTAATTCCTACCCAAGGGAGAGATTGCAAATGTCGCCAAGCGAGTTCCATTTCCCCAATGGTTTCAATGCCTAGTTCTCGTGCCTTAACTAACACAGGAATATCCCAAGGCACGCCAGGACTAACGACTATTAATTGGGGTAAATTAGCACCATTTAATTGCAGGGATTGGCCTAGTTTAACGGTTATTTGCTCGGCAGCGAGTTCTTGTTGTTGCTGAAGGAGGGTTTCGGAGGTGGTGCAATCGCTTAGCTCCACCTCCCAACCTTCCCGTTGCAACAATCTCGCCGCAGCAACACCGGACTTTCCCAATCCAATCACAGTAGCTCTAGGCATAGATTGTAGCAGAGGTCCCTGGTTAAGCACTCCCTATACTAGCGTCTATTGGCTAAAATTACACAACTTTTTGTTAACCTACGCTACAGATTTTTGACGATCGCACCAAAATCAGCTAGAACACGGGCATGATTGCGAACTAATCCCAGTAAATGTAATCGATTACGCTTGACTTCAGGATCGGAGTCCATAACTAAAACGCTATCTGGGCCATCAAAAAAGTTACTAACAGTGGGAGCAATGTTTGCTAGTGCTGCTACTAACAGTTGATAATTCCGTGTCTGCTGTGCTGCTTGAGTTTGTGGCACTAAATCAACTAAGGCATTATACAAAGCAACCTCAGAAGATTTTTGGAATAATTCTTGACGGACTACAGCTGTTGGTTCTAGCTGTTTTGTATCCAAATCACCTTGCGCTGCTAATCGTGTGGAACGGTTAACGGTTTCGTAAATGTTATCTAAAGTACTGTCGTTGCGGATTTGTTGTAAGTATAAGGCGCGATCGCGCACATCTAACAAATCCTTTAACGCCCGTTCTGTATATTCTGGGTCATTTTCTCCCAAAACTGCATTTACTAAGTCGTAATCAATCTGCTTTTCTTCTTGTAGTAGGGTGCGAATGCGTTGTAAGAAAAATTCTTGCAACGCAGCGGTTAATGATGCCTGATCTTTGTCAAATTTTGCGGCAAAGTTTGTCGCTATTTGCGCCAATAAATCATCTAATTTTATCGGGAGATTATAAAACAAAGCAATTTTAATTACAGTATTGGCAGCACGGCGCAAGGCGAAGGGATCAGAAGAGCCAGAGGGAATTAAACCTAAACCAAAGATACTCACTAAAGTATCTAATCTATCTGCTAAACCGACAATTTGACCCGTGAGTGTTTCGGGTAAAATGTCACCTGCTCCTGTTGGCAAATAATGTTGATAAATGGCCTTTGCTACTTCGGCATCTTCACCACTAGCTAAGGCATACTTTTCTCCCATAATGCCTTGCAATTCGGGGAATTCATACACCATTTGAGTTACCAAATCTGCTTTACATAATAAGGCAGCACGTTGGATTCTTTGGCTTTGATTTGCCTCTAATTCTAATTGAGTGGTAATTCGCTCTGCAATCTTAACTACTCTATCTACTTTGGCACGCACCGAACCCAATTCTTCTTGAAAAGTCACTTTTTCTAACTGAGGTAAAAAGCCTTCTAAAGGCTTGGTTAAATCAGCTTCATAGAAAAATCTCCCATCAGCTAATCTGGCACGAATTACCCTTTCATTCCCTACGGCAACAATATCTGATTTATTTGGATCACCGTTAGAAATGGTGATGAAATTGGGCAATAATTCTTGTTCAAAACTCCCTATTTTGAATAGAGGAAAATAACGTTGATGAGTAACCATAACTTCAGTAATTACCTCAGTTGGTAATTCCAAAAATTCTGGTTCAAATTTACCAACAACTGCGGAAGGGTATTCTACAAGGTTGATTACTTCCTCTAACAAATCCGGGTACATTACTGTATACCCACCTAAATTCTGTGCTACTGCATTTACTTGCTCTTTGATAACATTTGCTCGTTCATCAGGATCAACTGTGACGTAGGCAGATTTGAGGGTTGTGACATAATCAGTTGCGTGGCTAATTGTCACAGGTTCTGGATACAAGACGCGATGACCTTGAGAAATGCGATCGCTGTTAATCGTTTCCGAACCATTCACTAATTCAATCGGTAGCACCGCTGCATCTAACAAAGCTACCAGCCAGCGAATTGGTCGAGAAAACTTCGCATCCCCATCACCCCAACGCATCAACCGCTTACCTTCTAAACCCCAAATCCATTGGGGAACAAGTTTTGTTAAAATTTCTGCCACAGGACGTCCGGGAATTCTTTTTTGCACAAAGACAAATTCCCCTTTGTCAGTGGGACGGACGAATAGCGCGTCTATTTCCACGCCTTGCTTTTTGGCAAAGCCTGTTGCTGCTGGTGTCGGTTTACCATCTTTAAAGGCTGCTTGTGCGGGCGGGCCTTTTATTTCCTCTTCGCGGTCTGGTTGCTGGGATGGTAGACCTTTGATTAATACCGCCAAGCGCCGGGGAGTACCGTAGACTTCCACACTTTCGCCTTTGAGGCTATTTGCTTCTAGACTTCGAGGAATGCGCTCTCGCCACTGCACTAAGGCATTACTAAGAAAGCTTGCAGGTAGTTCTTCTGTACCAACTTCTAATAAAAATGCTAAATTTCCCTTAACCTTTGTCATCAGAATACTACACAAAAGATATACGATATTAGATTAGTTAAGTAATAGCGTTAATATTAAGCAACAAATGTTACTTAAATGCTACACAAACTTTTGTACCACCAAAATTATATATCTGTTGGATATTGAAAGTTGATTAGACAAATACTTCAACGACACCCACTAAGTTTTTTCTCTTCTTCGGGATTAGTTACAAGGTAATCTTTAAGGCGATCGCACCCTTCATGCAACAGTTCATCTAATCCACAGATACGCCACACATTACCGTATGGTCTTCACTAGCTGTAGCCAGCAGTTTGCCATCCGGGCTAAAATCTGCGCTTTTAATATTGCCATAATGGACTGTAAATTCAGCAACTTGTTGTCCTGATAAATTCCACAGCCGGATTTTGTTAGTAACAGAAGCTGTAGCCTTGAGACAGATAAAAGCGTTTTCATCCAGTGCAAACTTTGCTTTTATTTTCTTTTATAAACTTTTTAATATAGTCCTGGTTACTGACATCTAGGTTTTGAAACTCCATATACCAGTTTAAAGGGCGGAATGTGGGTTACATATACAAGCTTGAATATAATGCTACAATCCCCCAAGTGTAAATTTAGGCATAAGTTCAAAATCAACCAGGCTAAGTTATTGTCACAGTCACCATAAACTAAAACCTATGGCTATGGCAGCTTAGCGCGTGTACACAAGCTACTATTTTTATTTTAAAGCATTTTATACAGTGTAAAGATTAATTTATAGAAAATCACAAACCGTATTTACCACAATTGTGATATATAAATTACTACAACGCGTCCTAGAAAAAAAATTACCAGCCCGTACTGGAAATTAGGCATATATCCGAACATCTCAGGCTGTCTTCACGAAATTCACAAATAGCTCATGCACATTCTGATTTATTCCTATAACTATCATCCAGAGCCGATTGGAATTGCTCCCTTAATGACTGAACTAGCAGAAGGACTAGTGGAGCGGGGTCATGAAGTGCGGGTGATTACGGGAATGCCCAACTATCCTCAGCGCGAGATTTACGATGGGTATAGGGGTAAGTGGTATATTACTGAACAAAAAAATGGTGTCACTATCCAGCGAAGTTATCTGTGGGTTAAGTCTAAACCCAACCTCGTGGATCGGCTGCTGTTAGAGTTGAGCTTTGTTTTCACAAGCTTGCTGCAAGCCTTCAAAGGCAAGCGACCCGATGTCATTATGTTAACAGTTCCACCTTTACTAATTGCGATGCCAGCAACCATGCTTGGCTGGTTATACAATTGCCCAGTAGTATTGAATGTGCAAGATATCCTACCAGAAGCTGCCGTGCGCGTTGGACTGCTGAAAAATAAGAGGATGATCCAAGCGCTTGCAGTTCTAGAGAAATTTGCATATCGGACTGCACACACGATTAGCGTCATCACCGATGGTTTTAGTGAGAATTTAGTAAATAAAAGAGTACCTATTAATAAAATTGTTTGTATTCCCAATTGGGTGAATGTAAATTTTATCTCCCCCTTACCCAAGGAGAACAATTCTTGGAGAACAGCCCATCAATTGGATGGGAAATTTGTAGTACTCTATTCGGGCAACATTGCTCTAACGCAAGGTTTAGAGACAGTAATAGAAGCAGCAATCCGCTTGCGTCAAATTACAGAAATTGTCTTTGTTATTGTCGGTGAATCAAAAGCATTGCAAAGGTTGCAGAAATATTGTCTATTAAATGGGGCGGATAATGTTTTATTGCTACCATTGCAGCCGCGAGACAAACTACCCCAAATGCTAGCAACATCTGATGTTGGGCTGATTGTGCAAAAGCGCAATGTGATTTCATTCAACATGCCTTCCAAAATACCATTGCTGCTAGCCAGTGGTCGCCCAATTGTAGCTTCAGTTCCTGACACTGGGACTGCTGCTAAAGCAATTCAACTTAGTGGTGGTGGTGTAATTGTTGAACCAGAATCACCCGATGCTTTGGCAGATGCAGTGCAGAATTTATATGCCAATCCTGCTCTAGGTGCAAAGCTAGGTAACAAAGGAAGACAGTTTGCCGTAGAAAACTATTCCTTGGAGCAAGCACTTGATCAATATGAAGGGTTGTTTTCTGATGTTGTTGGCAAGCGAGCATCAACTTTAGGTATCTTGCCCAAATTGGATTCTCAGGAATCAGTTGTGGATATTTAAATCAGTCAACGGTGAACAGTTATCAAGGTTTAGGCGGGGATTTAGACCCCGATTTAAACCGCCAAATGCACTTGAATAAACCCGTCTAGCCATCAGAATTGCTTGGAGCGATCGCACGCTTGTGGTTGATACTAAAACAGTGAAGCTATTGGAGCTAAGAACCAATTTAGCGATCGGCAAAGCTAGTACTTTTTTGAGCAACAGCCCACCAATTAAATATTTTACTCTTTCGGATGATAACCTATGTGCCTTCTGGAAGAAGACGTAATAGAAAAGATAAAGCTAATCTGTATACAGAACAACAAAACGACTTCAAAGTTGAATCTCAATTTTGAAATTGATGAGTTTTGTACAAACTATGGAGAAGCAAAATGAGTATTGAAGATAGAGCAAAAGCTGTTGCTAAAAACATTGAAGGCAAAGCTCAAGAAGCACTAGGAAACGTTACTGGCGACCCTGAAGATAAAGCTGAAGGAAAAGCGAAGCAAGCTGAAAGCCAAGTTCGTCATGGTGTAGAAGACGTAAAAGATCAAGTTAAGAAGAATATTGACTAGTAAAATTCTATTTTTTCTAGCATTATCTACATAGAATACGGTTAACAAGGTGGATAACCGTTACGAAATTGACCCCTTCTCTGGACTTAATTGGACTCTGAAAGGGGTTGATTTTGTGAGTCAGTGAGAGTAAAAACTAAAATTCAAATAAAGTCAAATTTTATTGACTTTACTACGGAATTAAACGGCAACTATCACTTCTGATAGAAACCTATTAAGAAGAGGGTTGACTGTTCTGAAAGACCGCGAGAAATCAACTATACCAAATTAGGAATAAAAATATCATGGCTCTTGTAAACATCGCAGACTTCGATCCCAACTATCGTGAAAGTTTTAATGAGAATGATATCAAGGGAATGGATCTCTATACAGATGGAGATGAGAAGATTGGTACAGTCAGTGATGTTTTAGTAGATGAGGAAGGTCTTTTCCGCTATTTTGTCGTGGACTTGGGCTTCTGGATTTTGGGTAAAAAAGTATTATTACCCGTTGGTCGTTCTCGGCTTGATCATAACTCCAATTGCATCTATGCTGTCGGAATGACTAAAGAGCAAGCAGAAAACTTACCTGAGTTCAACGATCGCCAAGCGGTTGATCGTGACTATGAAGAGCGGGTAAGGGGAGTATATCAGCCTCAAACATCTGCTGCTACAGCAGATCAGCTTAACCAGCCTTACAACTATAAGCAAGAGCCATCTCTGTACGATCTCAATGATCAGGATCATCAAACCTTTAAACTGTATCAAGAACGGCTGATTGCAAGTAAAACCCGCACTAAAACAGGAGAAGTAGCGATTGGTAAGCGCATTGAAACTGAAACTGCACGGGTTTCAGTACCAATCGAAAAAGAACGAGTTGTAATTGAGCGAGTGGCTCCAGCAGATGCTGGAAAAGCGGTTGCTCCTGGTAGTGTTAACTTTGGGGAAGGTGAAGTCGCACGCATAGAAATCTACGAGGAGACTGCTGACATTCACAAAGAAGCGTTTGTACATGAAGAAGTTAGAATCAAGAAAGTGGTAGAACACGAAACTGTTGAGGCACAAGAAACGATTCGTCGAGAAGAGTTAGATGTTGTAACTGATGGGCTTCCAGTTGTGGAAGGTTCAGATCAGATCTAATTTGTCTGTGTTGAAGCCAAATTCAAGGGCAAAAGAGTTCAAACCAGTTCTCATTTAATAAATAATACAGGCGAATCATTGTAGAGACGTGACATGTCACGTTTCTACATTTCTATGTATATTTAAATGCAACCCCTATCAGGTGCGATCGCTATAAACTGCACCGAAACTATGATCAGCTTGAATCTCAATCACTAAATCCACCATTGTTGGATATTCTACCAACGGCTTGATAAATAATTCTGGGTGAAGCGATCGCCAAAAATAATTGACAAATTGCTCTATCTCTGCGTCACTCATCCCCGATTTTCCAGCAGCAATCATCTGCTGTTCGGCCTGTTTACGCCACTCCAAGGAACAGCGGTAATCAGTTGGATATAGCAAAATTAAGCTGTCTAATAGCGCCCATAGTGGAAGATAATCCTGGAGACGCTGATTCATATCACGAGCAAATATTCTATCCTCATCTGTAACAATTGGTGGTGGTGCGGTATTAAATAAATCTTGGTTGATTGGGCGTACACCCACAAACCAACCTTCAAACAGTACAATATCCACACCTGTGATGATTTCTGGAGTGGTGCGATCGCCAGCGCCTCCATAAGCAGATTTATCAAAACGGGGGACTATAACTGGACTTTGCAACTGGCGGATCTGCTCTAGTAAATTTAAGCCTAAGTCTATATCGTGGGTTCCTGGTGGCCCCCGTCCAATCAAGCGGGGATCTTGCTGTGTTAAGGCTAGGCGATCGCTATAAGTTTTATACAAATCATCCAAAGACAAACTGAGAGTGCGGTATCCCAACTGCTGAAGAATCAAGGTGAGAATCTTGGACATTGTAGTTTTACCTGTGCCTTGTCCTCCCAAAATGCCCTGAATTAAGGGTCGTTCCAACTGTTGACGGTGTGATGCTAATTTGATTCCCAAAGGTAACCACAAGTCCCACAACACCTGTAACATTTCCTGAGGTTGCACCTGGAGGGTCGTTTGGCAGAATTCACTAAAAGCTGGCAAGACAGATCTTAGTAACTGCGATCGCACTTGGATAACTTCATCCACATTTTCCGGCGTGATCCCAAAAGCCTTGGCCCTGAAATTATCTGCCAGCGCTGCTTCTCGTACTTCCTGCTGCCAAATTTCTCCTGGCTCTATTCCAGCCAAAATCTCTCTAAACCACAACTTCATAAATCTACAGTCTCCCCCTGCTCCCCTGTCCCCATCCTCTCCTCACGATCCCAGCTTAAAGGCTTCGAGAAACAGGCTGTAGATGAAACCAACTTTGAGGAAGTTTAGTGAGTCTACCCAAAGCGATCGCCTAGACAAAAAGCCCCGACTATAAAATATCCTGCTAGTAATTTCTGTCAACACCACTAAAAACGCAGCCACCACAATATCCAAGAAACCCCTTTGACCAGCTGTAGTGGAAACTGCATTTCCTACAAAAAAACCAAACAAAAAACTAATTATCAGTAGCGATAATCGCCGCCAAGGATTTAAAAACCATTGCCCTAAGCGCCTAGCAATGGCATCAAAAAGGTTGTTGAGACGAGTGTTTTGCATCAGTGAGACTTCTGGGCAAAAGTCAAGATATCTTGAAATATTCCTATTTTAAAGATCTTAGTTTTGTTAATATATCAATATATACTGGTTTTCCACTGTCTAAAAAAGTTTACGCATCTGATCATCTTCAGGGCAGTATAAATCCCCTAAGTGCGGTTGTCTGTATTGTAGTATCTCACAATTTAGCGAGTTATCTATCGGGAGGAACCGTGTAGACGTCACAGATGCTTGCTTTAATATCCTACTTCGGGTAACTTCCGTACTCTGGAGAAGCAGCCTATCCTAGAGTACGTTAGGGTAGTATCAAGTATGAAGTATACCGCTTATATTGTTCTAAAGGTTTGGCATAAGACGCCTTGTTGCGATCGCTAACAGTCTTACCGAAATTCTTATTGTTTTTCTATAAATGAATTCGTGGGTGCTGTATCCAATTTTATTTATTTTTATCCAAGTTTGCGGTAAATACACGAAGCAATAAGTGTCTATATCCCTTTTGAGTCAAGCATTCAGGGAATTACTTTATCTAAACGTTTTCTAATAAAAATAAAACTTATGATACATTACAGGGCTTAATTTCCAGAAAATCTATAGTAGGCTACTTTCTTTAATTGCCTTTTGTGATAATAGGCTACTATTTGGTCAAGCCTAAACAAAATACTTATTTCTAAAAATTATCAATTATGAAAATTTCCGTATATCGTAACATTGGTGTTACAGCTTTTTGCTTGGGGCTGCTTGGGCTACTGGTCGGATGCTTTGAAATGAGTGTATCTTTTGAGGGGGCAAACCCAGACATATCTTCACAACCGCCAACTGAAACTTCACAGTTAGAGAGCACTAAGTCCGCGCCTGTTTCACCTGAAAAAGCTATCTCGGCTAGCCTATCTACTCCAGCAACGATCCCAACGCATCAACTAGAACATAGCAGTAAAAATAAGACTAATCCGGTTTTGGTCGCTCGTAATCAATCATCCGACAAAGCCAAAGGCCAGGGAACTTTGCGTATGAGCAATCTCACAAATCAGCCTGTGCGGCTGGCCCTCCTGGCGCGGCAGCCGAAAGTCAAAGGTGCTGCGGCTAAACAGGCTAACTATGATGTTCCAGCACATTGGGATTTTGCTCCCCAAGAAGGTGGTGAGAAGGGACTGATTTTATCCCTGCCTCAAAGTAACTTAAAGCTGGAGAAGGGAGATATCTTAGTTGCCTTTGCACAGGATGGTTCCCGTCGCTACTGGGGGCCATATGTTGTAGGGGAAACTTCCTCACCTAAATGGAATTCCCAAAACAGCGAATGGCAACTAGTCCTGAGTCCATAGTTCGTAGTCCATAGTCAAAAACTAATGAAAAACCCAAAAATCAGGAAGAACAAAATATCGATAACCAACGACTATTAAATCAGTGAACAGTTACCAAGGTTTCAGGCGGTAATTTGGCCCCCGACCCTACACAGGACTGTTTCATTAGACTTCTTGCAAAAGTCGTACTTTTCGCGTTCTTCTTTGCGTCTTTGCGCCTTTGCGTGAGAAAAAAAATATTTATGCAAGAGGTCTATTCTCCTGAACACCCGACAGGCTAAAGCCTGCGGCTACATGAACCAAGTCCGCCTGCGCGGACTAAATACCGGAAAATCATTCTAGCCTGCGGAGGCAGAGAGAAGTCTGTAGACGCTTCTGCGGTGAGTCAGCCCTGTTCGGCTTTGCCGTTCCCGTTCGCGTAGCGTCTCCGATAGGAGAAGGGTAGGAGGGTTTCCCTCCGTAGGGGGCTGCGTTCGCCCTACAGCCCGAAGCGGGCATCCTGCGGCAGGCGTGCCGGAGGCATCACCCGTTGGCGCAGCCTCTCGTAGAGAAGGGCTTCTTGCAGGGTGCGGAGGCTTCCTCCGTTGGCGCAGCCCGCTGTAGGCATCAGAACTTCTCCCAAGGGGAGACGCCTGCTGTAGGATGCCCAAAGGGCTGTAGGGCGAACGGAGCTTTGTTCTGTGAGCGCGGGGCTTTGAAAGAATGAAACAGCCTAACTTACACCGTTTATTTAAATTCATGGGAAACTCTAACTTGCTACTGAAAAACTGATAACTGGTTGATGTATTGACTAGTGACTGTTTACTTTTGACTAATTAAGGATGAAATTGAGTGTTAAAAGCGCTGTTGAGCACTGGTTCAACAATCTAGGAAAGCGTCCAGCCCTTGCTGTGATTGTGTCGATTCTGTGGTTGAGTTTAATTGGTTGGGTGGCTTTTGGGTGGAATTTAGGCAACATTGGCTTGATTGATGAAACAGAGCCACTTTTTGCAGAAGCTTCCCGTCAAATGTTTGTTACAGGTGATTGGGTGACTCCATTTTTCAACGGCGAAACTCGTTTCGATAAACCTATTTTGATTTATTGGTGTCAGGCGATCGCCTTTGCAATTATTGGGGTGAATGAATGGGCGGTGCGTCTCCCCTCAGCGATCGCAGCAATGGGAGTGATTAGTTTAGCTTTTTACACTGTCCAGTGGTGTCTAGCAAAACAAGACGAATTAGAGGAAGTTTCACGTCCTACTCGCCGCTACTTAACAGCTTTTGTCGCAGCAGCTATTATGGCACTCAATCCTGAAATGATTATTTGGGGGAGAACGGGTGTTTCAGATATGCTGCTCACCGGATGCATGGGAGCAGCTTTGTTATGCTTCTTTCTGGGGTATGCAAGTCAGGGAGGGACTGGGGATCGGGGACTGGGGACTGGGGAGGAATTTTCTCGATCCCTATTTCCGAATAAGTGGTATTTAGCTTGTTATGTGCTAATTGCAGGCGCAATTTTAGCTAAAGGCCCGGTGGGAATTGTTTTACCAGGCTTAATTATCGCCGCGTTTTTGCTTTATTTAGGGAAGATGCGAGAGGTGTTGCGAGAAATGCGGCCCCTCGTAGGTATCCTGATTATTTTAGGTTTATCAGTGCCCTGGTATGCGTTAGTGATTTGGCGCAATGGCTGGGATTATATTAACTCTTTTTTTGGTTATCACAATCTGGAACGCTTTACGGGCGTTGTTAATCATCACTCAGCCCCCTGGTATTTTTACTTTCTGATAGTGCTGCTGTTGTTTGCACCATACTCAGTGTATTTGCCGATCGCAATAGCTAGGCTGAAGTTTTGGCAGCGATCGCATTGGCGTTCCCAAGAACGTTCTAGACAATTGAGTTTATTTGCCTGGTTCTGGTTTGCTGGTATCTTTGGCTTTTTCAGCATTGCTGTTACCAAACTCCCCAGTTACGTATTGCCTTTAATGCCAGCAGCGGCTATCCTGGTGGCGCTGTTGTGGAGCGACCTTTTCCAAGAGACGAAGACACAAGGAATAATTTCTGCCTCTGTTTCCCCTTCTTTTCTGCGGATAAGTGCTTGGGTAAATGTAGTTTTTTTATCAGTCCTGTCCACAGGAATGTTTAATTTAAGCCAATTATTAGGTAGAGATCCGGCTATACCAAACTTCCGTCCACTAATTCAACAGTCTGGTTTACCAGTAACAGGGGGTATAATTTGGCTGGTTTGTGCTGTGTTGGTTGCAGGTTTACTACTAAGTCGTCGCTGGAACTATATTATCAGTATTAATTTACTGGGGTTTGTGGCGTTTTTGATTGTTGTCTTGACACCTGGGATGTTTTTTATAGACCGGGAACGTCAATTACCTCTGAGGGAGTTGTCTGTGATGGCACTGCAAGTAAAACAACCAAATGAAGAATTGGTAATGCTGGGCTTTAAGAAACCTAGTGTGACATTTTACAGCCAAACCCACGTAAATTATTTAAAATTTCCCCAAGAAGTTGTAAAACTTATTCAAAGCGAGGCAGCTAAGACACCACAACCACCTTCGTTGCTGCTTTTAGCTGAGCAGAAAAAGTTTCTCAAAATGGACTTACAACCAGATGATTACAAAAATTTAGCTACCAAGGGTGCTTATAACCTGATTCGAGTTCCTTTTAAGAAAAGGAAAAGTGAAAAAATAGATATCTCATTTGCCAATTGTCAATTGTCATTTGTCCTTTGTGAAGAACCAATGACCAATACTTCGACTTCTCTACGAGACCGAAGGCGTAGCTTGCTTCCCCATAGGGGTACGCTCAGTACAAGTGACCAATGACCAATAACCAATAGCCAATGACATCATTAGCATTTGTTATGGTGACCGTTGGCAGCTAAAGCTTGATTGATCTGGTTTAATAGATCTTCCATTGATATCGAACGTGGTAGTATCTGAGTTGCGATCGCGCCCACAACAGTCTCTATGGATTCCAATCCATTTTTCCTCTGCTTCTCAATTTGCTCATGAGCAACCTGAGGCTGGGAAATCACCTCCGTGCGATTTAATCGCTGGTTGAGTACCAAAATTGGTGGTAACTCGCAAGGTACATCTTTCAAGGCTTTGAGTGCTTTTAGCATCTCTTTATGGATGGCAGATTCTCCTAAGCAAATCAGCAGTAAGTCAACGCTTTGATGACGAATTTGTTGTAGGACTTCTGCCCAACAGCGAGCCATCGCCGCTTTAAAGCCTGCTGTTTGTAGGTACTGAATTAAGGCTTGGAACCATTCAGTTCCCCGTTCAGCAGTTTCACTACTGATTGAGCAATTTTTTGCTGCTCGAGAACCTTTTACCTGCTTGCGTCTTTCCTGCGGCAAATCACGCAGTTTTGTCAAATCGACTACTAGTATGTTGGCAGGGCAGCAGATACCGGAGGCAATTTGCAGTACCGACAATAAGGGATCTGTTTTCCCGGTGCGACTGCTGTTGTCTTTGCCAATTGGTGTTAGACAAGGAAACACAGATAACCCCGGCATCTGAGAAGCCGCTAAGGTGGTTGCGACATCACAAGTAACCAGCGGTAGAGCCGCCAAACGTGGGTGTCTAATCAGTTGTTGCAGGTAAGTTTGGGCTACAGAACCTTCTACATCTAGCAAAACTACATCGAACTGCCACACTCGCGCCAAGAGTTCTGCCTGATCTAAGTCATCTACTTCAATCACCCGATGTTCTCGAAGTGAGGGGTGGGGATTAACCGATTCCAATTCTGGATTCACCAGCCTCATAATTCGCAATGGAGTTTGAGCCGGGATGATTTGGTTACTGTTTAACCCTAGCTGCGGAACTTCTGGTGTAGTACATAATTTTTCTAGGATCGGTGCTAAGACCTGATGCTCCACTGGCAAGCTTAAGAAACCATCGGCTCGGTTAGCAAATGCTTGCTCTTTTTCGGCTGCCGTCGCTGTCACAATTACGGAGATATGGCGGGTTGCGGTGTCAGATTTTAGTAAGGTCAGCACATCCCAACCTGACAACAGTGGTAGCAACGGATTTAAGAATATAGCTATTGGTTGTAAGCGCCTAGCTTTTTCTACTGCTTCTGTTCCCGATCGCGCAATCACTACCCGATAACCTAAACCTTTGAGCTGTTCGGTCAAATCCTCAATATATCGAGCTACTGCCTCAACTACCAACACCAACCGTTGCGACGATGTGGGGTGATGCGGTGAGGGTGTACTGACACGTTGACGAGCTGTTGTCGGAATTACCCGTGTCTCTTTGTGTAGTGTCTTCCTGTCTTCACTAGTTCCCACCTCTGGCTCAGAAAAGCCTGTTTTCGGAGGGCTGGGTGGTAGGAGCAGTGTAAATTGGCTGCCTTTACCTTCACGAGATAAAAAGCTGACATCTCCTCCGTGGAGACGAGCCAGGGCCCGGGTTAATACCAGCCCTAGACCTGTGCCTTCAAACTGGCGGGTGAGAGGATTTTCTAGTTGTTGGAATTTTTGAAATATTAAATGTTGCTGGTGTTCGGGAATGCCGATGCCTGTGTCCCAGACTGTAAAGGCAATCCATCCTTCCCAGCGACTTACGCGCAGCCCAATTTCGCCAGCTAATTCAGTGAATTTAAAGGCGTTAGAAAGTAGGTGTACTAACATCTGGCGCAAGCGCAATTCATCTGCCACGATCTGGTCTAAGCCTAGTTCAATGGAGAGGGTGAATTGGGGAGCGGATGAACGTGCGTTTTCAGGTTTGGCGGTAGTTGTTGCTTTTGTGGTTTGAGTGTGGATAGCTGTTGCTTCCGATAGGGCGCGATCGCATACAGCACGAATGGTGACTGGGGTTAAGGTCAAATCCATCTGTCCCGTCTCCATGCGGGTCAAATCCAAAATGTCATTAACCACACTCATCAAGTGGCGTCCGCTTTGATGAATTAATCCCGCGTAACGGGCTTGACGCTCGTTGAGTTCTCCCAACTGTTGATCCACGAGCAACCGCGATAACCCCAAAACAGCAGTCAGGGGAGTTTTCAGTTCATGACTAATACAAGCTAAGAATTCATCTTTTAACCGATTCAGTTGAATTAAATCGGCATTCTTCGCTGCCAATTCTTTGCAAAGCTGCTGTTGTTCAGTCACGTCAGTAGCTAGTACCAGCCATAAATCACTGCTGAGCGGAACCTCCAAGTCAGCACTCATGACTTTTAGCTCAGGACTATCTAATGGGATTTTGGCAAATTGCCAAACTCGCTCTTGACCGTTTTGGACTTCGACAACGCAGGTGCAAGTACCCACCTGACTATCTAAAAAGCACCGACTGAATGGAGCATCTATAAATGTTTGCTGTTCTTGAAGGTTGTTAGTGAATGGTGAAGCCAATTGTGACAGGGCTGACAAGTCTGGTTGGGGTATTGCTTCGCCTTTGAGCAACAAGGCATTTTCTTCTAAATGACATTTGTTCGGTGTCGCTTGATCTTCACCGTTATCATCATTTCCTCTACCGTTGGGATGAACCTTGACTGCTTTTTGGGTGGCGAATTCTGGTTTTTGGACTTGGGTAGGAGCAAGTATTGCCTCAACCTGTTGTTTGACTCCTTCTGGATCTTTCAAAACTCCTAATTGCTGCCACCAAGCTGGATTTTGCGCCACTACCTCGCCAGTACCTGTTTGCAACATCAAAGGCCAAGGCAGTTTTTCCAACAGCTGTACAAGTGGCTTATGTAATAGAGACTTACGTTCATTTTGCACCCGCGATCGCAAGCCAGTTGTCACACTAGCTTCAGGCTCCTGGGGAGTCCCTGAAGACGAACTCTGAGCGGCTGAGCTTAGGGACAATGAGCCTGCTACTTTCTCTTTAGCCAATAGTTGCAACAGGCGTAAGCTATCTACCAGCCCTAAAAATTTGCCATCGGCATCAATTAGTGCCCAATCTAAGTTCTGGTGTTTTTGAGTTTGTTGATAATGCAACCACCAACTCAATTGCTCCACATGCTTTGAAGCTGGTATTGTCTGTATTGGGTCAATTAAAGCTTCACCCCAGGTGGATAATGACTGCTGTAAATTTAAAAATGTATCACTATCATCTACTAATAATAATTTTTGTATTAAACGGGCAGAATACAGCAACCCTATAGGGCATTGCTGTTGATTTACCACCACCAAGCGATCGCACTGCTCTTTCTCAAAAATCTCTAGCACTACTGCCAGAGTGCTTGTTTGGGGGCAGATGGGTACGGTTGCCAGAAAGTCAGAAAGCGGGTACTGTAGCATTGACATAGGGCTTTGGGGATCATTCTTCCAATGGGAACATTCGGCATTACCATCTGCCATTTGCCGATGGTCTTCGTGCCTCAAGTCATATCCTCCAAGAAGACTCATATAAGCGATTCTGGTTGTAGTTTCAACGCCATTAAAATAATGCAATGTGGCTCTGCCGTCATAGACACGCTTATTGCGTCTAATATTTTCAGAGATGCGTTTCTCTTCGCTGCTCCTAAATTTTAGCGACTAGCCTCAACAGTATCCTACTGGTATTGAAACTCCTCATTGATAGCGACGGTTAAAACAATTATGGCTCCAAACATTCGCTTTAGAACCTTGAGGAATTATAATGATTTAGAATCCCATAATCCTTTAAGTTCGTTTAAGTATCTTATCAAGGAGTGAAATTTAAAAATCTGTAGGTAGATAGATATGCATATGCAAATCCTCAATTAGACACTGTATCCTCAATGGCGAATGCCTCATCAACGACCTACTAAGTTTTATTACTTAGTCGCTGCATCAGGTTGTTAAGTGACTAGCACTATCTGTTAACACGAAAGCATTCCCCTAGTGTGGATTAACAAGTTTAGTCCATACTTCAATATTACGCTGCAAGCATCTGCTGCACCTAATCGGTTCACCCCTTTAGGTCAGGGCGATTAAGGAGATATGTAAATCAGAAATAAATGTTATTACCTGTATTGATTTTGCAACCTGATGTTAAAAAGTGTTTAAATAATCTGTCTTGTTTGACTAAACAGCAAGGTTTGAGCGAGTTGATGTGGAAATTTTTCTACACAATCATTGGAAAATTTCCTCAATACCTGCCTGTAGCTGCAACTATCCCTACTGAAACTAACTATTTATATAAACGGGTGAAACAAAACCCGTATGAACAATTCACAGACATATATTCCTATGTCTTTACGTGCTACAAGCAAAAAACTCAGCAGACATTTCAGCAAATGACTCCAGGCGATCGGCAGGTACTGTTAGAACAGCTTAAATTAGATTACAGCCGGATACTTATAAATTACTTTACCACAGAAAAAAACCTGAAAGAAAAAATTGATAAATTTATCAATGCTGTATTTTATGCTAATATTCCTGTGCCTCAAATCATCAAAATTCACATGGAATTAATTGAAGAATTTTCCATACAGCTAAAATTAGAAGGAAGGAGTGATGAAACATTACTTGATTACCGTTTGACACTGATAGATATCTTGGCTCACTTGTGCGAGGTTTATAGGTGTTCAACTTCTAAATAAATTCAATTTATTAATCTTATGTTTAACTCGGCACGAGTTGCTGCTATGACTTCTTCCGAATTTACAAGCGCATCTTGGATTTATATTCTCACACTAGCCTGTATCTTATATGAATAAAGCTACAAAGACCTATGTTCTCAAGCTTTATGTAGCAGGGAACACCCCTAACTCAGTGCGGGCCTTAAAAACACTCAAAAATATTTTAGAGCAGGAGTTTCAAGGTGTTTATGCTTTGAAAGTAATCGATGTGCTCAAAAGCCCACAACTAGCGGAAGAAGATAAAATCTTAGCCACGCCGACATTATCTAAAATTTTGCCCCCACCCGTTCGCAAAATCATTGGGGATCTTTCAGACAGAGAAAGAGTCTTAATTGGATTAGATTTGCTTTATGAAGAACTAAGTGAAGAAGACTTTCAAGAGTAAAATATTTAATCGTAAAAAAATTGAGTACAAACTTTAGTAAGAAAAAAACTGGGTTTAATACCCATTTATTATCCAGCAATGAGTGAAAAAGAGCGAACCGAGCAAAACAAAGCACCATTAATTGGGGGTGTAGAAAAAATTCGTACTATGATAGAGGGTTTTGACGATATTAGTCATGGCGGTTTACCAGTTGGTAGAACTACCTTGGTAAGCGGCACTTCTGGTACAGGCAAAACCTTATTCTCTCTTCAGTTTCTCTATAACGGGATTACCTACTTTGATGAAGCAGGAGTATTTGTTACTTTTGAAGAATCACCCAGTGACATTATTAAAAACGCTAATATTTTTGGGTGGAATTTGCAACGTTTAATTGATGAAGGCAAGTTATTTATTCTCGATGCTTCTCCTGATCCAGAGGGTCAAGATATTATTGGTAACTTTGACCTTTCGGCACTCATTGAGCGCTTACAATATGCCATTCGCAAATACAAAGCCAAACGGGTTTCAATCGACTCAATAACAGCTGTATTTCAACAGTATGAAGCTATGGGAGTAGTGCGGCGTGAAATTTTTCGCCTTGTAGCACGTCTCAAACTACTGAATGTCACTACCATTATCACAACTGAACGTAGCGAAGAATATGGTCCTGTTGCCTCTTTTGGAGTGGAAGAATTTGTTTCCGATAATGTGGTAATTGTACGCAACGTATTAGAAGGAGAACGCCGTCGTCGCACAAGTGAAATCCTCAAATTGCGCGGTACAACTCATATGAAAGGCGAGTATCCTTTCACAATTACTAATGAAGGAGTCAATATCTTCCCGTTGGGGGCGATGCGCTTGACTCAAAGGTCTTCTAACGTACGGGTTTCTTCTGGGGTTAAGACCTTGGATGAAATGTGTGGTGGTGGATTCTTTAAAGATTCAATTATTTTGGCAACCGGAGCTACTGGTACTGGTAAGACGCTGTTAGTAAGCAAGTTTATTCAAGAAGCCTGCCTCAATGGCGAACAGGCAATATTATTTGCTTATGAAGAATCACGCGCTCAACTGTCTCGCAATGCCTCTTCTTGGGGAATTGATTTTGAAGAATTAGAACGCCTAGGTCTACTCAAAATAATTTGTACGTATCCTGAATCAACTGGTTTAGAAGATCATTTACAAATTATTAAGTCAGAAATTGCTGTCTTTAAACCAGCTCGAATTGCGATTGACTCCCTCTCAGCACTAGCTAGAGGAGTAACCAATAATGCATTCCGGCAATTTGTGATTGGTGTTACTGGTTACGCTAAACAAGAAGAAATAACTGGTTTTTTTACCAACACAACCGATCAATTTATGGGGTCACATTCAATTACTGACTCCCACATTTCCACGATTACAGACACAATTTTGATGTTGCAATACGTAGAAATTCGTGGAGAAATGTCACGAGCAATTAACGTATTTAAAATGCGGGGATCATGGCACGACAAGGGTATCCGTGAGTACAATATCACTGCCGATGGCCCCGACATTAAAGATTCTTTCCGTAACTACGAACGAATTGTTAGTGGTGCTCCGACCCGCGTTAATATTGATGAAAAGGCGGAACTTTCTCGCATTGTTAGGCGTTTTGAAGACAAACAGAGTTCCGATCCTTAAATTTGGTATCGTAGTATATCTCTTCCTAAATTTAGTATCGTGCTATATTCTGTGGTGAGGAAAAGGTTTCTGCCGCTAGATTGATTTTCGTGTGAGGCGATGCGGTGAAAGGACAGCAATTATTCTATAGCTTCTTACCTGGTGTTACAGCAGCGGTCTTAACAACCCAGCCTGCTTGGGCTGGTACTGTAAAAGTAAGTGGGGTACAGTCGGTGCCTTCTCCTAGTGTTTTGACTTCTACTGATAGTCAAACCTTGGTTATGGGCGTCATGAATACTCAACTGCCTAATACTGGGAGTATTAGTATTCCAGCCCTAGTACCTGCTCCTGGTTTCACTAAATTCGGTGTAAAGCCTTTAAGTAATAACAGTATTCCAGTGCTGATGACTGGATATACTAAAGTACCAATAGAACCAGTACCTAAGAAAAACGAAGGTAGATTTTTCAGTTTGACACCTACCTCTCATTTTTCTCAACAGCTAAATGTAAATCATTCTGCTCAAAGCCACCGACAACAGAGGAATTCAGGGGGTTATAAGCAGAAATTAGAAAATATAGTAGTTTCCAACTATACTCAAAAACCTGCTTATATCCCAAAAAGAATTTTGCCCCTGTCTTCTTTACAGCAGCCAGCGGTTCAGAAGAAAAATGTTGACACTCAGTTGCAGACATTTTTACAAACTTCAGCCACGGGTGCAGGAGCTGCAAAGCTTTTGGTAGTGGAGAGGTGTCCACAGGTAGGGAAAAGCAAAACTACTTTTTGGACTTCTTCGCCCCTTGGCTCAAGCACATGTCAAAAACAAAATACTGCTGGGAAACGCGTGGCTCAGAGTAATACTCCGAGTGTGCCAGGAAGTGTAAATCCTGTGTCGCCAGGTTCTTTGCAAACGCCTACTGCACCAGGAACCATAACTCCTGTGTCACCAGGTTCTTTGCAAACGCCTACTGCGCCAGGAACCGTAAACCCTGTGTCACCAGGTTCTGTGCAAATTCCCGAGAACCTCAATCCAAGTCCAAATCCCCTGCAATATCCTACTAAACCGGAGGAAGTGACACTTCAGGAAAATCAGCCGATTACTTTGGCACAAGCTCTGGAGCTAGCACGGCGGAATAATCGGGATCTACAGGTAGCAATATTGCAGCTAGAACGCAGTCGCTCTGCTGTACGAGAGCAGCAAGCGGCTTTGTTTCCTAGTCTTGATATTAGTACGGATATTACCCGCCAGCAGTCTGCTAGCAGTCAGCTTCAGTTGGAACAACGAGCACGACAAACGGGTTTACCACAGCCAGCAGATGAAGCTAATACAGCTTTTTCCGGGCAAGCACAACTGACATATAACGTCTATACTTCTGGAAGACGGCAAGCTGCTATTAGGCAGGCTGAGGAACAAGAACGCTCTGATGAGTTGGCTGTAGAAACTCGGTCTGAGGAAATTCGTCTGAATGTTTCTACTGACTACTACAATCTGCAACAAGCAGATGAAAGCGTACGGATTGCCCAGTCGGCTGTGCAGAACTCCCAAGCTAGTTTGCGGGATGCAGAAGCTTTAGAACGAGCGGGGGTTGGTACCCGGTTCGATGTGTTGCGCTCTCAGGTGAATTTAGCAAATGCCCAACAAGATTTGACTAATGCGATCTCTCAACAGCAAATTGCCCGTCGTCAATTAGCTACTCGGTTAAGTTTGACGCAATCAGTAAATATCAGTGCGGCTGAACCTGTACAATTAGCTGGTCTTTGGAACCAGACGCTAGAGCAAAGCATTGTGCGAGCTTTTCAAAACCGTCCGGAACTGCAACAGCAGTTGGCACAACGTAACATTAGCGAGCAACAGCGACGCCAAGCCCTTTCAGAGCTTGGGCCTCAAGTTAGTTTAGTTGCTAGCTACAGTCTGCTAGATCAGTTCGATGATAGTGTCAGCGTTACTGATGGTTATTCGGTGGGTGTGAGAGCTAGCCTAAATTTGTTTGACGGGGGGGCATCAAGAGCAAGGGCGGCTCAAGCAAGGAGTAATATTGCGATCGCAGAAACTCAATTTGCCGAGCAGCGCAACCAAATCCGCTTTCAGGTAGAACAAGCTTTTTCTACCCAGCAATCTAATTTGAACAACGTTCAAACCGCCAATACTGCTTTAGAACAAGCTAGGGAAGCCCTACGTTTAGCGCGTTTGCGATTCCAAGCGGGGGTAGGTACTCAAACTGATGTCATTAACTCTGAAAACGACTTGACAAGAGCCGAAGGTAATCGAGTCCAAGCGATTTTGGATTACAACCGCGCTTTAGCTCAGTTACAACGAGCCGTCACAGCCAGAGGATTACCTTAGTAGGGCTTATCTACAATTACAAATGGTCAGTTTATTTCTGCCATTGTGTACCAGTTAATCAAAACTCAAATGTACTTTGCATCTGCCCTCAAGGCATCGCAGAATACAGTAGCGTTTCTGATAAAAATCTCTAAAAAATCTTCTATTTCAGTGTAATTGCTGGAGTAGAAGATTTTTTGGTAAAAAAGTTATCTTAAGACAGATTTAGAGGCTAGGAAGCTTTAATTAAGCGCATTTATGTGTAAGATAATAATTACGAATTATTAATTACGGATTATCATAACTTTCAGAATCAAGGTATTTATACGCTTTACCAACAGCTCTATTGTATGAGTCAAAATTGGACTAACATAACTGAGTGTTAATTCGCTCGCCTTGTCAAGGACTCATGACTAAAGTAACATCAATAGAGATTGCACAATTTCGCTCTCAATTGGCAGATGATATCGCAGCTCTGGAAGCACTGGACTTGATTGAAGATTGTGATGGAGATTTAGAAGATGCAGCGATGTCGCTAGCAATTCGGGCAGGACAAGAACCCGAAAGAGCGAATTCGGAGTGGTTAGATGCTTTAGCTAGAAAATGGCGTGCTGTCATTTGTGAACAAGAATATCGAGAAGAATTGCTGAATAGTTCACTTGTGGGGATGATGGAACATCTTAAAACAATGCCGACGTTTCCTAGAATTTTGGCAACGCCAGTTTTGATATATGTCCTCAAGCAAGGTGTGAGCAGTTTTTGTGAGCCACTGGATTCGCTGAAGTGATCCACTGATATGCATTGAACTTGTACTATAGCAATCGGATTTGATTCCTGAATCACTCATAGAGATAGGGAATGGGGAATAGGGAATAGGGAATAGGGAATAGGGAAGAAGTAATAAAGGTGTACTGAGTTTTGTTCAAAAATCAAATAGGAGTCCTATATAGCAATCCTATTTGAGTTGTGAGAATATTTTTTTAACAAACCGCCCTTCTCCTGTCGGAGACGCTGCGCGGTAAGCGAAGCCATGCCCGAAGGGCTTTACGGGTGATGCCTCTGGATGCGTTAGCTGTACACCAGTCGCCTACGGCGGGTTTCCCGCCGGAGAGCGCTGGTTCACCAAGCACGCCAAGCACGCCAAGAGGAAGAGAATAAATAGAGAGTTAGCAAATCTCACAAATAATTTAGGGCTGCTATATTCTCAATTTAGGGAGTTAGGAGACAGGAGACGGGAGTCAGAGTTAAGGAGCTTCCTGGTAATTGGCATTTTGATTCTAACTTCTACCTACTAATACAAGATTGATTCAACCAGCACTGATACGCTGTTAATTAAAGCAAAAACATCCTCTTAGACAACTATTGCTATCAATGAACTACCTTGTTGCTGTATTACCAGACCGTATCCAAGCCGAAGCTGCTTACTTAGCCTTAGAAGAAGAAGGCATAAACAGTACTATTTTGGGCAGAGGGTATAAAACTGCTGACGAGTTTGGCTTAATTGACCCCAATGAGCAAGCTAAAAAGCAATCACGGCTCATGACAATCTGGTTGGTACCATTCGGCTTTTTTGCAGGATTTACTTTCAGCCTGATTACAGGTTTGAATACTTTTGCTTGGGCGGGTGAAATTGGTAATCACATTATTGGGGGATTGCTAGGTGCTGGTAGTGGTGCTATGGGTGGTGTAATTGTCGGTGGCGGAGTTGGGTTACTTGTAGGTAGTGGTGATGCTTTACCCTACCGCAACCGCTTGGATGCAGGTAAATATTTAGTTGTAGTTCAAGGCTCTGAAACTCTCACTCGGCAATCAACCCGAATATTGCGACAGTTTGAGCCAGAAAATATTCAGGGTTATGCTGACACAAGTAGTGTGTAGTAAATGAATCATAGTTTACAGATTACGACACCACGGCTTGAGTTGCTTCCCTGTTGTTTGGGAGTGGCGCAAGCCGCTATTACAAGAGATAAATTCCAAGTATAGAGCCTGGACAGTTCATCCCTTAATTATGCAACGCCCCGACGCTCATAGATTTGGCTTAACTACGCGATCGCCGGTACCAGTTCACAAATGAAATTTTGTATTGGCTGAGGTGACCTGATTTCCGGTTTTTTTATGAGCTACAATACTAAAATTGCGCCAAGCAAAAGAACTACTATATTCCATGAATTACTACGTGATCTACGACGGAAATTGCAATCTCTGCGTTACCCTAGTACAACTATTAGAAACCTTAGACCAAGGAAAAATGTTTCGCTACGCTCCCATGCAAGAGCAGCAGACACTTTCCCGATGGGGAATTACGACCCAAGATTGCGAACAGGGAATGATTTTAATTGATGGCGATGCACCTCAAAGACGTTGGCAAGGTAGTGATGCAGCGGAAGAAATTGGGCGGTTATTGCCGCTAGGAAGTATATTTGTAGACGCTTATCGGGCATTACCGGGAATTAAGTGGGCAGGCGATCGCTTCTACGAACAAATCCGCGATAACCGCTACACCATATTTGGCAAGCGTTCTAGTACTTATGAGTCGGCATATTGTGTTGATGGTAGCTGCAAGTAGGGGATCACAGCTGTGCATTGGTGTCAACTTAAGCTCAAACCGTTGTCCCACAAACGTTATACCCCACCCCTCAATCCCCTCCCCTTGGTAAGGGGCTACGGTGTACACACAAGTCGAATTACCCCCCTTAATCCCCCCTTGGAAAGGGGGGAAACCGGAAAATATAGTTCCCTCCCCTTTGCAAGGGGAGGGGAGGTTTTGCGTTAGCAAAGCCGGGGTGGGGTGAATCGGGATTGATTGGTAATTGAGTAAGTTTCGATCTAACGTCATTACAAGGTTTTTACGTTAAGTTGACACCAATGACACCCCGCAATTTTCCTTACATTGGTCATTAGACAGAGTTTGCTTTAGTAAAAATTCTGCCTTCAGGTGCTAGCTAATTATCTGGTAGACCAACCATTATGCTATCTGGCGTGTTTGTAAACATTGTCTAAGCGATGTCTGGCGACAAGCCGCTAGGCGTCTACGCATTTACGGTCATGCCACAAACCGGCATAACAGATAATCTGATGGGAGGATCCTGCGTGAAAATTGGTGCTCAGTACTTGGGTAACGGAGAGTGTGAATTTACAGTTTGGTCTCCGCTATTAGATAGCGTCGCGGTGCAAATTTTGACGCCAGAGCAGCAAGTAATTCCGCTGAAGCCTCAAGCAGAGGGATACTGGCAGACGAAAGTGAATGATGTATATCCGGGCACGCTTTATCGGTATGTCGTGAATGAGGAAAACGCTTTTGCCGATCCAGCGTCGCAGTATCAACCGGAAGGAGTGCATGGTCCGTCTCAAATTGTCGATCAACAGTTTGAGTGGACAGATGAAGAATGGGCTGGTATCCCACTGGAGTCGATGATTTTCTACGAACTCCACGTTGGTACATTTTCGCCTGAAGGGACTTTCACCGGAATCATTTCCCGCCTACCGGATTTAAGGGAGCTGGGGATTAACGCCATTGAAATCATGCCTATCGCCCAGTTTCCGGGAGATACCCATATTGAAGCTTCTCTAACATACCGTAACTGGGGCTATGACGGTGTTTACTCGTATGCTGTGCAAAATTCCTATGGTAGCCCAGCCGATCTCAAAAAACTGGTAAATGCTTGTCACCAACACGGCATTGCTGTAGTGCTGGATGTGGTTTATAACCACTTTGGGCCAGAAGGTAACTATATGGGTCAGTTCGCGCCCTACTTTACCAAAACCTATAAGACGCCGTGGGGCAATGCGATGAATTTTGACGATGCCCTTAGTATGGGTGTGCGGAACTATTTCATCGAAAATGCGCTGTATTGGTTGCGAGAATTCCACATTGATGCATTGCGGCTCGATGCCATTCAGGCAATTTATGATTTGGGAGCCAAGCACTTTTTGTGGGAACTAGCTGAAGCAGTTCATAATTTCTCACAAGGGCAAAAATGGAAACGTCACCTGATTGCCGAAAGTGACCTGAATAATCCGCAAATAATTCGTCCGGTAGAATTGGGTGGATACGGACTTGATGCTCAATGGAGTGATGACTTTCACCATGCATTACACGCACTTTTAACGGGCGATCGCCAAGGGTATTATCAGGACTATGGACAATGTGCTGATCTAGCAAAAGCTTATACAGATACTTTTATTTACGATTGGAAATACGCTCCCCATCGCAAGCGATTTCATGGTATATCTTGCCGCGATCGCCCACCATCACAGTTTTCAGTATGCATCCAGAATCACGATCAAATCGGCAACCAGATGAAAGGGGAACGCCTCAGCCAGCGTATTTCATTTGAGGGATTGAAGTTAGCAGCTGGGGCTGTTTTACTGTCGCCCTACTTACCTCTATTATTCATGGGAGAGGAATACGGGGAAACTGCACCCTTCATGTACTTTGTCAGTCACTCAGATCCAGATTTGATTCAAGCCGTTCGAGCCGGACGCAGAGAAGAATTTGAAGCATTTCACTATGAAGATGATCCACCAGATCCAGAATCTGCGGAAACCTTCCTGCGTTGTAAACTTAATTGGCAATTACGCAACGAAGGTCAGCACAAAGTTTTGTGGGATTGGTATCGCCAATTAATTAATTTACGCAAAACGCATCCAGCACTGCTCAAACAAGACCGCAACTTCATGGAAGCGACAAGCGATGAAGATAAGCAGTTGGTTGTAGTGCGTCGTTGGTGCGAATCCGGTGAACTAATATTTGTGATGAATTTTAATTCGTCTCCAGTGTCAACGACTTTGCCAATTGGGCACAATGCTCATAAACTATTAGACTCAGCAGATACATCCTGGTCTGGGCCTGGTTCTGAAGCAGCTGAGCATCTGTCTGTGGAACAAGAGGTGACACTAAAAGCTACCAGCATAGTCCTGTATGAAGGAGGATGAGGGGGAGAGTTTGAACTTAAAGTTTGAAGCTCAGAGGTTCACAGTTGAAGCTCAAAGGTTCAACGTTCAAGCTCAAAGGTTCAACGTTCAAGCTCAGAGGTTCAACGTTCAAGCTCAGAGGTTCACAGTTCAAGCTCAAAGGTTCACAGTTCAAGCTCAAAGGTTCAGCGTTCAAGCTCAAAGGTTCAACGTTTAAGCTCAAAGGTTCAAAGTTGAAGCTCAGAGGTTCAGCGTTCAAGCTCAAAGGTTCAACGTTTAAGCTCAAAGGTTCAACGTTCAAGCTCAGAGGTTCAGCGTTCAAGCTCAAAGGTTCAAAGTTGAAGCTCAAAGGTTCAACGTTCAAGCTCGAAGGTTCAAACTCTCCCGCTTTCCCCATCTCCCCCACTCTCCCACTCCCCCACTCCCCACTCCCTACTCCCCACATCCCACCAGAAACAACAAACCCATGCGAATTCCCACCGCAACCTATCGAATTCAATTTACACCTCAGTTTGGCTTTGAAAATGCGAAAGCGATCGCTGCTTATTTAGCAGAATTAGGCATTTCTGATCTGTATGCCTCTCCCATTTTCAAGGCACGCTCCGGCAGTACGCATGGCTACGATATAGTAGATGCTACTCAACTAAATCCAGAATTAGGAACTACCGAGTCGTTTGATGCATTAGTCAGCGAACTACAATCCCTTGGTATGGGCTGGTTACAAGACATTGTGCCAAACCATATGGCGTATACCAGCGAAAACCATTATTTGGTGGACGTATTGGAACACGGGCCAGATTCCAGCTATACCGACTACTTTGATTTGAGTTGGAATGCTCCATTTGGCGATCGCCAAGAGCGAATTCTGGCTCCCCTGCTAGGAGACTTCTACGGTGTATCCTTGGAAAAGGGAGACATTCAGCTGCAATACGAACAAAACGGTTTAACCGTGAATTATTACAGCTTAAAACTGCCATTGCGCTTAGAGTCTTATACAAAATTTCTCACCCACAATTTGGGCAAACTCACCCGCACACTCGGACGGAATCATCCCGATTTTATTAAGCTATTAGGGATTCTCTACATTCTCAAAAGTGTGCCCTCAGAGGTTGCCGGCAAACAGCGACAAGACCAGATTGCATTTATTAAAGGATTAGTCTGGGAACTCTATACCACAAACGATTCCATCCGCGAGTTCGTTGATGAAAACCTCCAAGTTTTCAACGGAGAAGCTGGTAATTCCGATAGCTTTAACCTGCTAGATGACTTACTCAAAGACCAGTTTTACCGCCTCGCCTTTTGGAAGGTGGGAGCGGAAGAAATGAACTACCGCCGTTTCTTTACTGTCAACGAACTAATTTCCGTGAAAGTTGAAGAACTGCGAGTTTTTAATAATACTCATAGTCTAATTCAGAAGCTAGTTGAAGAAGGGAAATTCACTGGTTTACGGATTGACCATATTGATGGACTTTATAACCCACTACAGTATCTAGAACGTCTCCAAGAAAAGATGGGAGATGTATACATCACTGTTGAAAAGATTTTAGAACTTACGGAAGATTTGCCAGAAAACTGGGCAATTCAAGGTACGTCTGGATATGACTTTTTGAATTATGTAAATGGTGTGTTTTGTCAATCTGAAAATGAATCAAGGTTCGATAGAATTTACTATAACTTCATTGGTTCGAGAGTAGAGTATGCGTCGCTGGTGAAAGAGAAAAAGCACCTGATTTTAGAAAAGAACTTGGCAGGTGACATTGATAATTTGGCTCTTTTATTGAAGAATATTTCTAGCAAATATCGCTATGGCAATGACTTTACACTGAATGGACTAAAACGAGCGATCGCCGAAGTGCTGACTCTGTTCCCGATTTATCGCACATACATCACCCCCGATGGGATTGAGGATAGCGATCGCGCCTGCATTGAGGAAGTAATTCGCCAGGCTAAAGAACAAGTGCCCCTCTTGCAGCATGAATTGACTTTTATTGAAAAGGTAATGGGGCTAGAGTTTGATAATTCTCTGACTCAGACAGAACGCGATCAGTGGATATATTTTGTTCTGCGGATGCAGCAATACAGCGGGCCATTGATGGCTAAAGGTGTAGAAGACACCACATTGTATGTTTACAACCGTTTGCTGTCGCTCAATGAAGTAGGAGGCAATCCCAGTCATTTCGGCATTGACCTAGCCAATTTTCATGGTTTTAACCAAAAGCATCAGGCAAGGTGGCCCCACACGATGAACACCACAGCCACCCACGACACCAAGCGCGGTGAAGATGTGCGGGCAAGATTGAATGTGCTATCAGAAATCCCAGATGAATGGGAGCAGCAGGTGAATACCTGGAGCGCTATCAATCGAGGACATCGCAGCGATGGCTCCGCCAACCCCTCCGGTGTACGCCAAGGCTTTGCTATACCAGATCGTAACGATGAGTATTTTTTATATCAAACGCTGGTAGGCGCGTTTCCCTTTATTGAACAAGAGCATGAGTCTTTTGTGGAACGGGTTAAGGACTACATAATTAAGGCAATTCGGGAAGCGAAAGTTCATACGGCATGGTTGCGACCTGACAGCGAGTATGAAGATGCATGTGCCTCCTTTATCGAAAAGGTGCTTGACCCATCCATCTCGACAGAATTTCTGGAAGCCTTTCGTCCGTTTCAACAACGCATTGCGGACTATGGTATTTTCAATTCCCTTTCTCAGACTTTACTGAAGATTGCTGCACCCGGTGTGCCCGACTTATACCAGGGAACAGAACTTTGGGAATTGAGTTTGGTTGATCCAGACAACCGCCGTCCTGTGGATTTTGAGCAGCGACATGTTTATTTGAGCGCGATTCGAGAGCAAATAAAGACAGACATTCTTGGCTTGATTCAGGAATTGTTGAGCGACAAAACTGATGGCAGAATCAAACTGTTTTTAACAACTCAAGTACTCAAGGCGAGAACAGACTATCTCTCATTATTTCAAGATGGCGACTATCTGCCGTTAGAAATTCAGGGAACCTACGCCAATCATATTATTGCCTTTGCGCGGCGATTGGGGAATCAAACAGCGCTCGCGATCGCGCCTCGCTTTTTAACTAGCCTCATTCAACCTGGAGATTATCCCTTGGGCGAGTCGGTATGGCAAGATACGCACCTGCAATTACCCGCTGGAAGTTCCTTCACCTGGAAAAATGTCTTAACTCAGCAATCCTTAGAGGCGAAAGAAACATTATCCGTCGGAGCAGCCCTCGCCCACTTTCCGGTTGCTCTGTTGGTTAGTAGTGCTGAGTGAAAAGATGAATCTGTCTCACGCAGAAGCGCAGAGGCGCAGAGAGAACGCTGTAAAAACTCTGCGTTCCTTTGCGATTTCCTTTGCGTTCCTCTGCGTTTAAAATAATTCCGAACTCTTGAACACCCCGTCAAATTGGATATTATGACCACTCCACCAGCACTCGCTACCGCGCAGATTGATGCGGTGCGGGCCCACATAAAAAAAACCTGGAAAACGTTGACGCGATCGCACGAACACTTGTTGCAATCTGCAAAGGATGCCAAGCTAGAGCACAAACCAGATAGCGCCTGGATTGTCTACATTTCACCTTTAGAAGACTGTCCCAATGTTCAAGCTGTGTTGGAGCGATCGCTATCTCAAAAGGAGATGCAACAGATTGAAATCCGCACCCTACCAACTGAAGTTGAGGCGATTCAAGATCACGGGTTGCTGTACCTCCCAGGCCCTTATGTTGTACCAGGCGGTCGCTTTAACGAAATGTATGGCTGGGACAGCTACTTTATTTTGCTGGGACTATTGCGAGATGAAGAATGGGATTTAGCCAAAAGCCAGGTAGATCAGCTGCTGTACCAAGTGCAGCATTATGGCACTATCCTCAATTCCAACCGGACTTACATGCTGTCGCGATCGCAGCCCCCGGTACTCAGTATGATGGTTTTGGCGCTATTCCAGCACACCCAAGATGAAGAATGGCTAAAATCAACTGTGCCGCTGCTAGAGCAATTTTACTATTACTGGGTGGTACCGCCTCACCTAAATCCTGCCACAGGCTTATCCCGATTCTATGCCTTTGGGGAAGGCCCCGCACCAGAAGTTCTGTTCTCAGAGCGGGATGAGCAAGGAAAAAGCCACTACGATCGCGTGAAGGAGTATTACAAAACGTTTGAGATTGACGATTATGATGTCAGTCTTTACTACGACCGAGACAACGACGAACTGACGCACCTTTTTTATAAGGGCGATCGCACCATGCGTGAGTCCGGCTTTGATATCACTAACCGATTTGGCCCCTTCAGCGTTGATATCCTCCACTACGCTCCCGTGTGTCTCAATAGTTTGTTGTATCAGATGGAACAAGACCTGGCGCAAATTAATGATATTCTTGGGAACGAAGAGCTAATGCAGCAATGGCGGGAGCGTGCAGATGTCCGCCGCGATCGCATTGATCAGTGTCTCTGGGATGAAGAACAGGGACTTTATCTGGATTATCACTTCCAAAGTGGCGAACGCCGTCGCTACGAATTCGCCACGACGTTTTATCCCCTGTGGTTGGGACTAGCTTCAGATGCACAAGCCCAACGCGTCGCGGAAAATCTCTCTTTGTTTGAAGCACCAGGAGGAATCTTCACCAGTACTCGCGTCACCGGTAATCAATGGGATGCTCCCTTCGGTTGGGCACCGCTGACGTTGATTGCTGTCCAAGGACTTCACCGCTATGGGTATCATACAGAAGGCGATCGCCTTGCCCAAAAGTTCCTTGTCATGGTCATTGACGAATTTAAGCGTCACAAAACCCTAGTTGAGAAATACGATGTTGAACGCTGTTCTGCCAATGTTTCAGATGAAATCTGCTTTGGATACAGTTCCAACGAAGTCGGCTTCGGCTGGACTAATGGAGTTATTCTAGAACTTTTGGCAGCATTGAATTTATAGTTATAAGTCAATACGCTTGGGTTAAAAATTGTTGATAGAAATTTGATGTAGAGACGTTGCAATGCAACGTCTTTTATCTTTTATCGGTCGCGCTAATCAATGCGAAAGCTCCCAATCTTGCAGCATCAAAATAGCCTTTTTGTACAAAGACAGATCCACTTGGTGAACTTCTATTCCCTGCCCGATTCCTTCTATAAGGGTGATTGTCAATTCTCCCCCTAAGTGTTCACGGAATTCGGTAAGTCCTTTAAACACGCAATTGGGATGATCTGGTTGATGTAATTGCTCTGTCAGCGCTGGTACGTGCAAGGTGAACCCTAATTTCTTAAGTGTGCCTAGCACCCTTTGCCACTCTGATTTCAACAGTAATCCTGTTAAATATGAATAGGTGGTGTCCAAAGCAATACCGATCGCCACAGCTTCACCGTGACGTAGGCTGTAATCTGTTAAATGTTCCAGTTTATGGGCAGCCCAGTGTCCAAAATCCAAAGGACGCGATGAACCCATTTCAAACGGATCGCCACTACCAGCAATATGCTCTAAGTGCAACTGGGAGCACCGATAGATCAGCTTTTCCATTATGTCCATGTCTCGATTAGCTAATTTATCGGCATAAGTCATAATGAAATCGAAGAAATCTGCATCTTTAATCAGCGCCACCTTCACCGCTTCTGCAATGCCTGATCGCCAATCTCGATCATTAAGAGTAGTCAGAAAATCAAAGTCATTCAATACAGCATAAGGTGGCATAAATGTGCCGAGAAAGTTTTTCTTGCCAAAGGCATTGATTCCGTTCTTTACTCCTACACCCGAATCGTTTTGCCCTAACACTGTAGTTGGCACCCGCAACAACCGAATTCCTCGGTGAGCCGTTGTTGCTGCGTATCCTGCCATATCCAACACAGCTCCACCTCCAATCGCTAAAACGTAGGAGTGCCGGCATAATCCAACTGCATTGATGGTCTGATGAATTTGCTCTATAAATATTGGTTCATTTTTTACTGTTTCTCCACCCGAAACTATTATTGGCTCACTGCTCAGGGTGAGTATATCTCCGTAACTTTGGGCATAAACTGATAATTTTTTTAGCAAATCATCGTGATACTTTAATAATCCTCCATCTACCACTGCTACGACTTTTTTTGGGGTTGTCTCCCTATCTGTGGCAATCACTTGCGCGAGTAAAGGATTATTTAACTCAAACAAACCTCTAGTAAAGTGAACATCATAGTTGAAGGTTACACGCACACATTGCTTTAGTGATTGCAGGCTGGGATTAATCTTTAGTTTAGTGGACATTTTCATAGTATTACTTTTTAAAGTGTTGTAAATAGATGTGCTATTGCAATTAAAATTAACAGCAATATTGATAAATAGTAATCACCTCTAGCAATTGAAGCTTGAAATGATTAATAAGACAACTTGCTCTAATCAATTAAGGATATAGGTTTGAAATGCTTTATTTTTGACGAATCCAGTCAGACAATAACACTTATTCGCTAATTTCTTGGGTTCCTAAAATTTCGCTTTGATGTTTGTTATGGATACCATTATTGCATAAATTTAAACACTTATTGTTGACCTAACTTGAGATTTAATTAACTTAAAATTGGATCTTTACAGTATCTTCTTTAAAGAAGGGATATTTTTATAGATTCAGTAAAATTATCAACTTAGTAATATATTCTGTAGCTCGTATAATAATAGAGTATGAATTTTAATGGCAAGTTTTATACTTGTTTTTAAGAGAAAACCGTTGGGAGACTTCTCCTGAATTAATCATGAGTAGGGTAAACAAGTTACTGCATCACTGGCTGTTACAGTCTGCTTCAGATAAAGCTATTGCTTGGCTGGAACAGAAACAGGCACAGATTGCTAGCGGCGCTGCTGAGCGAATCTTTTTCACAGCTTTCAGTGCTGTACCGCGTTATCTAGGTAAAGAGAATTTGCAGCTAACATCTCAAGACTTGGAAGCAGCACAGGAAGTTCTTCCCGGTTGGTTTCCTGGTAATTGGAGTGTAGATCAAGCAGGTCGCACACTCTTGCTTCTAGCTCTGCCTCACGGTGATGCACAGGAGTATGTGCGATCGCTTGATAAAGTCTTCACTACTGCCGATATGCGAGAGTTAGTTGTTCTTTATCAAAGTTTGCCCCTATTGCCACATCCAGAGTTACATCGCCAACGTGCTGCTGAAGGAATTCGCAGCAATATGAGTAATGTTTTCCAATCCATAGCACTACGAAACCCTTATCCTGCGGATTATTTAGACGATACCGCTTGGAATCAGATGGTGCTGAAGACTGTGTTTGTAGGCAGTCCTTTGCATCTCATCTGGGGTCTGGATCGCCGTGCAAACCCAGAATTGGCAAGGATGTTGACAAACTATGCTCATGAACGTTGGGCAGCCAAACGCTCAGTTACGCCAGAACTTTGGCGACCTGTAGGACAGTTTGCTGATACTGCAATGCTGGCAGATCTGGAAAAAGTGCTAACTGATGGAGATATAGCCGAGCAAGAAGCAGCCGCGTTAGCTTGTGCTCAATCGCCCTTACCCGAAGCGCAAGCATTACTCTCCCGTTACCCAAATTTACAGTCATCTGTTCAAAAGGGGCATCTGACTTGGAGCAGTTTTAGCCGCGATCGCCTTTCAGTTTGTAAGTAAAACGGACTGGAAATGAAGAAGGGAATAGGGTACAAATTATTCCCTGTCACCTCTTTCCTAATCCCCAATCCCTAACAAAATTTATTCATTAATTAAGCAACAGCATGATGTTTATCGATCCTCACATTCACATGTGTTCCCGTACTATCTACGATTATCTAGTTATGCGGGAATATGGCATTGTCGCCGTCATTGAACCAGCCTTTTGGTTAGGAGAACCCCGAACTAATGCTGGCACATTCAAAGACTACTTTAGCAGTCTTGTGAGATGGGAACGGTTTCGTGCTAGTCAGTCGGGCATCCAACACTACTGCACAATCGGCTTAAATCCCAAAGAAGCAAACAACGAGGCGCTAGCAGCAGAAGTTATGGAACTGCTACCGCTTTATGCCTGTAAAGAGAGAGTTGTTGCCATTGGCGAAATTGGCTACGACGACATGACAGAAGCAGAGGATAAATACTTTTGTCAACAGTTAGAATTAGCCAAAGAATTAGACATGCTGGTGCTAATTCATACACCCCATCGTAATAAGAAAGAGGGTGCCAGTCGCAGTATGGATCGCTGTGTCGAATATGGTTTAGATCCCTCACAAGTAGTTATTGATCATAACAATGAGGAAACCGTAGAGGAAGTTCTAGAACGGGGTTTCTGGGCAGCTTTCACAATTTACCCAAAGACGAAAATGGGTAACGCCAGGATGGTGGAGGTTGTCCGGCAGTATGGACGCGATCGCATCATTGTAGATAGTAGTGCTGATTGGGGTTTTAGCGATCCTTTAGCAGTCCCAAAAACGGCTCAGTTGATGTTAGAAAGAGGCATTCCTGAAGAACATGTACGAGCAGTTTGTTACGAAAATGCCCTAGCTGCTTACAGTCAAACTGGGCAGATGCAAGCATCAGACTGGCTCAATCCTGCACCTGTTGATCAGCGTCAGCAGTTCAATGGCAATTCTGTATTACGAGGACAAGAACCAGGAATTAAGTCAGTTTCAGATTATCTGATTGAGTAGAAAGCCATATATGCACATTGAGCAACCAAGGAGATTTTGCACCACAGATGCACACAGATAAACGCAGATAAATTAAGTAGTTGGAGAAAATTAGATTCATTGGTGGAGACAGGGAATGGGGAACTTGTACTGAGCGAGGTCGAAGTATGGGGAATAAGAAAACAATGTGTGTAATTAATTCTGTCTGAGTACTTATCAGTGTTCATCTGTGTTTATCTGTGGTTTCATTTTCATAAAATTAACTTTTGAAGAATTACTAAGCAAAGGGGCATACCAGTGAATGTTGCAAACTTAAATTTTCAAAGCTGGCGGGGTTATTTAGAATTGATGCGTCCTGCCAATATTGTTACAGCTTGGGCTGATATTCTTGTTGGCTTTGCGGCCTCTGGCTCTGGGATTATTTTTGATAAAGTAATCAATGGACAAGCAACTCTTGATATTCTAATTCCATTAGCCTGGTTGTTATTAGCTACAACTGGTTTATACGGCGGCGGTATAGTTTTTAATGATGTTTTTGATGCTGAATTAGATGCCAAAGAGCGACCAAATAGAGCAATTCCCAGCGGTCGTGTGTCTCGTCAGAGCGCTACTTTATTGGGAAGTATACTGTTTGCGATCGGCATTGGGGCGGCTTTTCAAGTCTCTTGGTTGAGTGTTGCGATCGCTATATTCATCACTTTTACTTCACTGCTGTATGATTCCCTTGGCAAGCATCATCCTTTTTTTGGCCCTTTGAATATGGGTTTGTGTCGTGGGAGCAACTTATTATTAGGTGTAAGTGCTGTACCAGCAATAGTGGGAGAACGTTGGTATTTAGCGATAATTCCTATTATTTACATTGCTGCGATCACTGCAATTAGTCAGGGAGAAGTTCACGGAGGCAAAAAGATTACGGGAGTACTAGCATTACTGCTGATTGCGATAGTCTTAACGGCAGTTATAGCCTTGGGACTGTTAGAAGATTATACAGCGATCGCAGCATTACCATTCGCTGTTTTATTAGCTGTCCGAGTGTTACCTAATTTCATCAAGGCTGCGCGTGAGCCAGTACCCGACAAAATCCGAACTGCTGTGAAAGTAGGCGTGTTGTCTCTAATAGTCTTAGATGCAACAGTTGCGGCTGGTTTTGCTGGTTTGTATTACGGGTTATTAGTTCTAATTTTGCTACCAATTTCCATTAAATTAGCACAAGTATTTGCGGTTACTTAAAATTAATTAGACTTCTTGCAAAAGTCCTAATTATATGATCTTTCTCTGTGCCTCTGCGTCTCTGCGTGAGCCAAATCTCAATATACACACCCAACAAGCCCAAAAAAACTGATTACTAACTTAAAGCTAAAAAATGAAAATTACAAAAGACAGCAACTTTCACTTAACTTATTGCACCAATATTCATCCTGGTGAAAGTTGGCAAGAAGTTTTTGCCAATTTAGAAAAGTATATTCCTGACCTCAAGTCACGTTTATCACCAACAGCACCATTTGGGATTGGCTTGAGGTTAGCAGATATAGCCGCAAAACAAATTTTAGAAAGTAACAATTTAGCTCAATTCAAAGATTGGCTAACTCAAGAAGATTTATATGTTTTTACCCTAAATGGATTTCCTTATGGAGGATTTCATCAACAGGTAGTAAAAGACCAAGTTTATGCGCCAGATTGGTCAACTCAGGAACGGCTGAATTACACATTAAGCTTGACAAGAATTTTAGCAACTTTATTACCAGAAGGACTTAATGGCGGAATTTCTACACTGCCTTTATCATATAAACCTTGGTGGGAGAAAGACCAAGCAACTGGCGAGACAGTTATGAAAAATAGCTGTTTTAATTTAGCATCAGTTGTAACAGAAATGATTCGCATCTATGAAGACACAGGAAAGTTGCTCCATATTGATTTGGAACCTGAGCCTGATGGATTAATTGAAAATGCTTCAGAAGTAATTGATTTTTTTCAAAATTGGTTATTGCCAATTGGTGGTAATTACTTATCAGAAAAATTAAATATTGAACAGAGTTTAGCAGAAACTAAATTGCTAGAACATGTGCGTATTTGCTATGATACCTGCCATTTTTCAGTTGAATATGAAGAACCAAAGTCTGTGTTTGCGCGTTTGCAATCGGCAGGAATTAAGATTGGCAAGATTCAAATCAGTGCGGCGATTAAAGTAAAAATACCTGCTGAGACTGAGAAGCGTAGTTTGATAGTTGAGCGGCTACGCCCCTTTGCTGAATCTACTTATCTTCACCAAGTAATAGAGCGTCGCAGTGACGGTACACTATATCACTATCCTGACTTAATAACTGCGTTACCACACTTAGATAAATCTTTAGCTGAAGAATGGCGCACTCACTTTCATGTCCCAATTTTTATTCATGATTATCACATTTTACAGTCTACGCAAGATGATATTGCTGCTATTCTACAGCTACTTAAAACAAATAATGCTTGCCAACATTTAGAGATTGAGACTTACACTTGGGATGTCTTGCCATCAGAAATTAAGATAGATTTGCTAACTTCTATTCAACGGGAGTATGAGTGGGTAGTAAAATTAATTCGTAATTCGTAATTCGTAATTCGTAATTTGTAATAATGCTTCCAGCAGGCTATGCCAACGTAATTCGTAATTCGTAATAATGCTTCCAGCAGGCTATGCCAACGAAATTCGTAATTCGTAATTGAGAAATTCATATTTAGACTGGGTTTACTAGTTTGAATCTCTAGAGATCTGCTATGGTGCGTCTCTACTTAATTTTTTAAAATTGGTATAAGAGGAGATTAAGTTCATGCAAAAAACGGTAGTTCTGAATATCGTGGGATTAACGCCCAGTCTACTGGGAAAAAACACGCCGTTTTTATCTTCTTGGACTGCTAAAGGGCGAGTAGTTCCCATCACAACAGTATTACCTGCTGTGACTTGTTCCGTTCAGGCTACTTATTTAACAGGAAAATTGCCTGATGAACACGGGATTGTCGCTAATGGCTGGTACTTCCGCGATGAGTGTGAAGTGAAGTTTTGGCGGCAGTCTAATAAACTAGTGCAGGCTCCCAAAGTTTGGGATATAGCTAAATCTATTGATCAAAACTTTACTTGTGCCAACCTTTTTTGGTGGTACAACATGTATTCCTCAGTAGATTATGCCATTACACCGCGCCCAATGTACCCCGCAGATGGGAGAAAATTGCCTGATATATATACCCAGCCTGCGGATGTGCGATCGCCAATTCAATCTGATTTAGGTCAGTTTCCTCTGTTCGATTTTTGGGGGCCAAAAACTTCAATTAGTTCTAGCCAATGGATTGCAAATTCAGCAAAATGGATTGAGGAACGCTATAGCCCTACACTATCACTAGTTTACCTGCCTCATTTAGATTACTGTCTGCAAAAATTTGGTCACGATGAAAAACAAATTCAAGCAGATTTGCGAGAAATTGATGCTGTTTGTGGTGAGCTAATTGAATATTATCAAGCACGTAATACCCAGGTAATTATTCTTTCAGAGTATGGCATTACTCCAGTCTCCAAAGCAGTAGATTTGAACCGCATATTACGGGCAAATGGTTTAATTTCTGTGCGAGAAGAGTTAGGACGAGAACTACTCGATTTTGGTGCCAGTATTGCCTTTGCTGTTGCTGATCACCAAATTGCTCACGTATACGTGAATGATCCGGCATACATCCCCAAAGTTCGCTCTCTTCTAGAAGCAACTGAAGGCGTAGCGCAGGTATTGGATGAAGAGGGCAAAAAAGCTTACCATCTTGCTCATCCTAGATCAGGAGAGTTAGTTGCGATCGCCCAATCTGATGCTTGGTTTACCTATTATTATTGGCTTGATGATGATAAAGCACCTGATTTTGCCAGAACTGTGGATATTCACCGTAAACCTGGTTACGATCCTGTAGAACTTTTCCTTGACCCACAAATAAAATTTCCTCAAGGAAAAATTGCTCTCAAGCTACTTAAGAAACAACTGGGTTTTCGCTACCTAATGGATGTGATTTCTCTGGATGGTTCGGTAGTACGTGGCTCTCACGGTCACATTACCACTTCTGCGTCTGAAGGGCCTCTATTTATCACCCATCAAACTCACCTAGTTGATACAGACGTAATTGAGGCGACGGATGTTTGCTCGTTAATTCTCAAACATTTAAATAACTAAGGAATATATTCATCAACAACTACAACATTTAGTTCCTCTCGCCACTGAATTAAAGGCTTGTCCCAATTGTCTTCCCATTTCTGCGCCAAAAAGGGTTTAGCTTTAGCACCCAGACGATAGCCAATGGCAATTTGCTCTAAAAGAACCCCTAACTCATCTGGAGCAGTGAATAAAGTGCGTAGTAGACCTCCAGCAATCAGTAGGATGGGTAGAGGAATCCGAATTTGAGCCAAGCAAAATGCTTGCAAACCAAGCTCACCATTGACATTACTACCTAATCCTGTGACCAAATGCCAGATATCGTGAGTTTGACGTAAGCGAGTCAGTATATAGCTGGTGTCATCAGTAATTGGCAATGCACGATAGTAATTTGGATCAAAGCCCGTTTGTTGAATATATTCAGCAAAACATTGCCCTAAGGAGCCTGAAGGGAGTTTTGCCAGAAATGCCAAATCTGGTGGAGGAGCTAGATATCGTTCTTGGACAATTTCCATAACTCCGGGTATGGTTTTGACGTAATCAATTGCTAACTGAGTCGCTTTTAGTTTGATCATGCCGTCTTCAATATCCGGTGTTGCATCTGCTCTACCTGGATCAAGTGCTAAGGTAACTGCTCCCTTCAAAGTCTTCAAAAAATCCAGTCTCAGCTTGCTATTTTGACCACTAAGCATAATATTTGATGCTAGAGATTTACTGCTTACTAAGAATATAAGCGAATAAAATGTGATGGTCTATACAAGTGTGGGATAAGTTTTTACATCTGACTTTTCCCGTTAAGTCTCGAAAAGCTTGCTCACAAAGGATTCAGCAGAAAGTAGAGCATATACGTTACAGTAATTAAAATTGGGTGCTAGATGTAATACCAATTCTGTATGAAGATGCGCTCAATTATCTTAGGACTTGGCACAAGAAATCAAAAACGTAAACGCGGAGCGGCTTCCCGTTCGCGGAGCGTCTCCAACAGGAGAAGGGTACCGCCAAGTACGCCAAGTACGCCAAGAAATGAAATATGAAGAGAGTTTGGCGCAGCTTCACAAGGAGGCATCACCCGTTGGCGGAGCCTCTCGTAGAGAAGAGCTTGTCGTCAGACATCGCTCGTTTAGGCGTTACTTAGAACATCGACAGAATACTCCCATTAGTATCCAGTTCCTATGGCGTGGCTGGTTAAAATTGCACGACAAGAGTCAGGGTTGCAACGATCTTGAGATACTTAACGGGAAAAGTTAGGACGGAGTATGGAATTACCTTTGCCCTATTTGGAGTGTATATTTTGGCAACACAATTATGAATCATACTATATGCCACAGCTTATAATTCTAGACATATATGCGCCCCGATCACCACTACCCTGATAAGTTACCGTCCAAGGGAGCTCTCCTTCTGGAGCGCTAAGAGAATAGTCAGGCATTGGCACGTAGGAAATAACATCACCCTTCTCATTTAACTTTCCCCACCCAACTTGAGCCATAAACTTAAAAAGATTTTTGTTTATATCACTTGATTGGAAAATGCGCCTCTGAATACTAAAACCAAAGTGTTGTTTGGAGTATTTTGTCCAGAGATTATCTATAGTACGTAAGTCTTCACACGAAAAATTTTCAAAGTCTTTTGCTTGAAGGCTACGTTCTTGCCATTTGCCGGCCACTTCCCACATCCTATCAGCAGTTTCACGATCAGCCTCTTGCCATCTCCCTTCTGATAGTAAATTTTCTAGTTGAATGTAGCGTGAGTTAATCGGTTCCGTTTTATAAATTTGAAACCCTGTCAAACCAGCTAACCCAATTATAAAAATTGCTCCACCAGTCAACCAATTAAGCCTTTTGGATTGAGATTTTGATTCATCTGGTTGATTAGGGGGATTTATTCTAAATTCAGGAACAGGATTAGGTATTGGAGGAGTTGATTGTTCGTAAGGATTCAGGTGGCAGAGTATTGACAAAGGGAACACTTGAGGGGCAATATCACAAATATGAACCAAAACCTGCCTCAAGATTTAGACCGAGAAAGCTTGAACCAGTTGTCGAAGGAAGAACTGG
>Ga0209906_100156_pt1 | contig 75332 bp, 99 predicted proteins | sample FECB24metaG_FD_188303 | JGI IMG/M metagenome (GOLD analysis project Ga0209906, IMG submission 188303) | Cyanobacterial communities from the Joint Genome Institute, California, USA from Joint Genome Institute, California, USA - FECB-24 metaG... ... | reverse complement strand
GACGGCGGCACCGATCCCATAGGTCAGGATCGCGCTCGCCAGCGCACCCGCGAGCGCGTAGCCGAAGCCGGTCCAAGGCCCGAAACTTGCGGCCGTTGCCGCGATCAGGATCGTCACGGGAAAGGCGACGAGCCCGCCGGCGACAAACGCCGCGATCACTGCGAACGGGGCCCACGACGTCTCCGCCACGTCGGCGGCAAGGTCCTGCAACTGATCCACGTCAGCCAATTCGGCCAGCGGCGTCGTATTCCAGGCCAGCGTCAGCGCCACCACAACGAGACCGGCGAGCGCAAACTTCCACGCATGACCGGAAAACATCCCGGCCGCGGAACTCCGGCGCCATCCCGTCAGCCATCGCCATGACAGCGGCTTTGGCGGATCGGCGATGGCCTCGATATAGGCCGGTTCGGTGCTGTCGGGTTCGCCGTCGTCGATCGGGCGCAGCGCGTGGCCGTTGCGCGATAGAATATCGGCGACCTGTGTGATCGATCCGCCGTCGTCGAGCAGTTCGGCAACATCATGCGCGCTCGCGCCGCAATGCTCGCCGAGCAGCCTGTTCCTGAGGTCGCCGATAGCGGCGCGCTGTTTCTCGTTAGCTGCCTCGATCACGATGTCGCATTCGGTGTCCGTCCCCATCGAGCGATTGTTGAGGTTGGCGGACCCGATACGAAGCAACCGGTCGTCGATCGCCATCACCTTGGAATGCACCATCGTGTCGACGCTCGCGCCGTCTTGTTGGACCTGCGGATGCACGAACCGCACGCGGTCGAACACGCATGCGTCCTCCAGAATACGACGGAAGCGGATGCGGCCATTGCGCATGGTGTGGGACTCGATCCAGGACTCCGGCGTGTTCGGCGCCACCAATACGGCCTCGAGGTCGCGGCGCTGGCGCATGCGCTGCGCCAGACGCCGGGCGATGGCATCGCACGTCATGAACTGGTTTTCGACATAGATGGTGCGCTCTGCAGCGTCGATCATGTCGAGGAAAAGCCGTTCGACCTCACGAATCTCCGGCGCCCCCTCGCGCTGCGGATAGGTACGCGCGATGCCGATATCGACATCAGTGAAATCGGGGACAACGCTGTCCGGCCAGCAATCCGTGGCAACGGCCGGCACCTCCGGTTCCAGGCATCGCGCCCGGCGCCAGCGATCGCGAAACAGATCGCCCAGGGCCTTCGCCGCCGGGCCATCCATCACGGCCTGCACGTCATGGAAGGGCCGATAGGGATGGCCCGAAGGATCGTGCCGCAGGTCGTTGTTGAGGTCGTGATCCGGCGTATCCCAGCGGCGGATCGTCAGATCGAGCCCGCCTGAATAAGCGACGGCGTCGTCCACCACCACGATCTTCTGATGCTGCGAGCAGCCAAGCGGCAGGTCGTCATCGAGACAAAAGCGGATCTGGTCCGGCGTTCTCCAGTTCAGCGACAGGGTCGGAAAAACCTCGCGCTCAAGGGAATAGAGAACCGAGAAGTCCCACAGAAGCAGATGGATCGTCAGGTCTGGCCGGCGTTGCGCGATGGCGGAGAGAAATTCCGCCAGGGTGTCCGGCAGGCCGTCATCAGGTTTGCCGGACGCGCCGACAAGGCGCATGCGGCTGTCGATGTCCCAACCGGCAATATAGATGCAGTGCTTTGCTTTGAGCAGGCTCTCGCGCAGCGCCGCGAAATAGGCAGCGCCATCGACCAGCATGGCTGCCCGGCCGGCGCGCTCCACGCGCCAGACATTCCTGTTCTTGCGCAGCAGACTGGTCGGCATCGCACGCGTTCACGTTCGTATGGAACAGGAAAACGCCGCGATGCAGCAGAGGTTCCGTCCGCGTCACCTCAATCCATTTCGTTCCCGGGCATGACCCAGGGTTCGGCGATCCCTGCGGCTCGCCATTCCTGCCACGCGGGAAGAGCAATCATGGCCGCCATATAGGCTTCGCAGGCCGCCCCGACGCCAATCTCGTAGCTCGCAAAGCGAGAAACCACCGGTGCATACATGGCGTCGGCAGCACTGAAGCGTCCGAACAGGAAAGGCCCGCCGTCCCCGAAGCGCGCCCGGCAGTCCGTCCAGATCTCCGAAATCCGCGTCACGTCGGCATCGACCTCGGCGGTCAGGTCGCGCTTTTTGATGCGGCGCATGTTCATCGGACAATATCGCCGGAGCGGTCCGAAGCCCGCATGCATTTCGGCCGAGATGGCGCGGGCGTGCGCGCGCGCTTTCGGATCGTCGGGCCAAAGCTGCGTCTTGGGGAAACGCTCGGCGATATGGTCGAGAATCGCCAGCGATTCCCAGACCGTCATGTCGCCGTCGATCAGGACCGGTACCTTGCCGGTGGGCGAATAGCGGAGGATCCGCTCGCGGCTCCCGGGCTCATAGAGCGGGATTACTTCCTCCTCGAAGTCGAGCCCTGCATGGCGCATCGCGATCCACGGCCGTAGCGACCAGGATGAATAATTCTTGTTACCGAGAATGAGCTTCAGCGCCATCGGTGCCTCTCGATGCAAGCGAACGATCCTGCATGGGTGCCTCTCCGTTCCCGCGCAAGCGAAAAGAAATGATTGCGTCGATCAGGCGCGTGAATGGAGCCAGGACATTTACGCCTTGGTTGGCGGTTCCTCGATCGGGCCGCCAGCCTTTTTCCAGGCGCCGAAGCCGCCGCGGATATGTGCGACCGGCTTCAGCCCCATCGTCTGCGCGGTGTGAGCGGCGAGCGCGGAGCGCATCCCGCCTGCGCAAAAGAACACGTATTTCCTATCCTGCGCGAAAACCGGCTTGTGGTATGGGCTTTCCGGATCGATCCAGAATTCCAGCATGCCGCGCGGACAATGAAACGCGCCCGGCACCTTGCCGTCGCGCTGCAATTCGCGGATGTCGCGGATATCGACCAGCAGCACGTCGTCCTTGCCATGCAGACCGATGGCCTGCTCGACCGAAAGATTTTCGATATCCTTTTCGGCTTCTTCGACAAGCGACTTGACGCTTTTGGTAATGCTTTGAGTCATGGCGCAACCTTTTCCGGTTGCGCCGTAACTCCCAAAATCAGGGTCGGCGTTCAAGTCAAAACAAAAGCGGCGCGGAAACGCCGCGCCGCCCTGATCCGGATTGACGCTTGCGAGCGTTACATCGCGACGTAAACCGCGACCACCAGGACGACAAGAAGCGCCCCGCCCGTCCACAGAGCCGTGGACAGCATGGATTCCTGAGGTTGCTGCGGTTGTTGGGTCTGGTCGTGTGCCATAGGCCGTCTCCTCGTTTGCTGCGGAGGGCCACTGCCAGGAGCTCGTGGCTCCACCGTAGTCCGTACTACGACTTTAGTCTAACACAGGCGGGTCAGTTGAATTACAATTACAGGTTGCATTTGCACAGGTGCGACAATTCGCGAGGATGCTGACCGAGCTGCATATCGAGTCGCCCATGCCCCTGTTCACGATACCCGATCTTCTCGCGCTCTCCTTCTTCGTCGTCTGCTGGCTCGGCTACGCGCTGGTTCTCGAATGGACCAAGCATGGAGACACCGGCCTCAACGCCCGCATGCACGTCTATCGCGAGAACTGGATGCAGGAGATGTTGCGGCGCGACATGCGCATGGTCGACGCCCAGATCATGGCGTCGCTGCAGAACGGCACCGCGTTCTTCGCCTCGACCTCCCTGATCGCGGTTGGCGGCACCCTCACCATCCTGCGCTCGACAGACGATCTAATCACCATCGTGTCGACCTTGCCATTCGGCGTTCAGACGACTCGCATGCTGTGGGAGATCAAGGCGATCGGACTGGCCGTAATCTTCGTCTATGCCTTCTTTAAATTCGCCTGGTCGTACCGGCTCTACAACTACGTTGCGATCATGATCGGCGCGATGCCGCCGTCTTCGGAAAAGGACCAGCCGGAAGCGAAACAGCACGCGCTCAGGACCAGCCGGCTGTGCGAGTCGGCAGGCCGGCACTTCAACCGCGGCCAGCGCGCGTTCTTCTTCGCGCTCGGCTATCTCGGTTGGTTCGTGTCCCCCTGGCTGTTGTTCGCGAGCACCGCAGCGATCGTCGTGGTGATGTGGGGCCGGCAATTCACGTCCGACGCCAGCAAGTCAGTGGCTGCGGAATGATCAGTCGAGCGCGATCGCAATCCACGCGCAGGACACCAGCGCCACGGACAACCCGGTCGCGACATTCAGAAGCAGCAATTCGCGCTTCTGCCGCCGCACCTCGGCATCCTCCATCTCCTGGTCGATGCCCTGGCTGACCCCGGGTACCGCCGAGATTCCGTCGACCGGTATAACGCGTGCCTCAATCCGCATTCCGAGCCCTCCGCCCTGACGAATCGGAGTCTCGGCAAAAATGTTTTCGAATTGGTAACCGTAACGGGGCGTTAAGGCCGGCAGCCGTCCGCAGCCTTATCGCAGCCAGCCGACGCGTGCGGGCCCGGGAACAGTTCGCTGGTCCGCCCGGTGAGCCAGTAGACGATCAGGCCGGCCCACTCATGCATCGCCGCGTCAGTGCGGGCGAGCCCGGCGGCGAGCGAGCCGAAGGGCCCGGTGAGATCGGCCACGCCTCTTGTCCGAAAATCCACTGGGTGAGCCTCGACCGGAAAGCCGGCCTTGCGGAAGATGCCGACCGAGCGCGGCATGTGATGGGCCGAAGTCACCAGCAACCAGCGCTCGGCCGGCTTGGGTTGCACCAGCTCCTTGGTGAAGACGGCATTTTCCACCGTATTGCGGGCACGGTTCTCCAGGACGATCCGATCGCGGGGAATGCCGAAGCTCTCGAAAAGGCCGGTGACGAAATCGGCCTCGGTCGCGCCCCCGAATATCCGGCCGCTGCCGCCGGTGAAGACAATACGCGCATTCGGGTGTTCGCGCGCAAGCTTCGCCGTTGCCGTCATACGCTCCGCCGCCTCGTTGAGCGCAATCTCGTTACGGGCAGCCGAAACGTCGGGAGAGACGGCGCCGCCAAGAACCACAATGCCGTGCGGCGAGCCCCTCTTCGCATCCCATTTCGGGAAGCGCTCTTCCAGCGGCAGCATCAGCGCATTGCCTACCGGCGCGATGCCGACAACCACGAGCAGGAGAATCGCGCCGATCACGAGCCCCTGCCCGAACCTGCGAAAGCGCGTGCGCATGAGCAAAATGCCAGCGAGCGCCAATACGATGAGAAGATTGGATGGCAGCGCGAAGAAGCCGAGGATTTTCGACAGCCCGAACATCGCTATCTCTTAGTGGTCCCGGCCATCGCACAGCTATTTTTTCGCCCGCTCGGCTTCGTAGCGCTTCCGCGTTTCGTCATTCATCGGATAGAGGCCGGGCAGCGCCACGCCCTTTTCCACCTCGCGGACCACCCACTCCTCATAAATTTCGTGTTCCGCGCCCTCCTTGGCGACGGTCTCGACCATCGCCTGCGGAATCACCACCGCGCCATCGTCGTCGGCGACGATCACGTCATCCGGAAAAATCGCGCAGCCACCGCAACCGATCGGTTCGTTCCAGCCAACGAAGGTCAGGCCGTTGACCGATGCGGGCGCGGCAATGCCGGCGCACCAGAGTGGCAATCCGGTCTTGAGGACGCCAGTCTTGTCGCGCATCACGCCGTCGGTGATCAGCGCCTGCACGCCGCGCTTGACCATGCGCATGACGAGAATGTCACCGAAAATTCCGGCGCTCTGCACCCCCATCGCGTCGGCGATCGCGATACACCCCTCCGGCATGGCCTCGATCGCAGCACGCGTCGAAATCGGCTTGCCCCAGCTTTCCGGCGTCGCGAGATCCTCGCGCACCGGGACGAAGCGGAGCGTGAAGGCCGGCCCCACGACGCGCTTGCCGCCGGGCACGAGCGGCATCGGTCCGCGCATCCAGCTGTGACGGATGCCGCGCTTGAGCAGAATCGTCGTGATGGTCCCGGTGGTGATGTGACGCAGGTCGTCGAGCGCACTCATTTGTCTATCCCTCGATCACGCCGGGCTCAGGTTTATCTGTTCGTCGCGGCGGCGCAGATAAAGAATGAGCGGCACCGCCAGAAGCACCATCCAGGCCTTGCCCACCACCTGTCCGGCCAGGAAATCAAGCGAGCCGAAAGCAAGCCACAGGAACACGATCGAATCCACAATGAGACCGACAATGCTCGATGCGACGACCGCCGCCAGAAACCGGCGCTCCTGCAACGGCGTGTAGACGGCAAGGTCTGCAAATTCGGAGATCAGATACGCGGCCGCGGACGCCGTGACCAGTGCGAGCGGCGCGACCAGCCCCGAAATGCCGGCACCGATCAGAATGGCGGCGACCGCCGCGATCAGACCGAGACGCCTTTGCACGAGATCCCGCAGCACCAGCGCCACACCGACCATCAGCACGCCGGACGGCGCCATCAATCCGGGCGCGACGGGAATGAGACAGGGACCGTCACGCGTGCAGACGGTGCCGACATTATAAATCATCCAGTTCGCCACCGGAATGGTCAGACAGAACAGCAGAAAAAACACCGAGCCCTCGACCCAGCGGCGCGTCTCGTTCGTCATTGACGTTTGCATTCCTCTTTCCATTTGGCGTAGCCCGCCGCGCGCAATTCGCAGGCCGGACACTCGCCGCAACCATAGCCCCAATCATGGCGGCGCGAACGGTCACCGAGATAGCAGCTATGCGTCAGTTCGACGACCGCCTGTACCAGCCGCTCGCCGCCGATCTCCTCAGCGAGCGCGAAGGTGGCCGCCTTGTCGATCCACATCAGCGGCGTATGCACCACGAATCGGCGGTCCATGCCAAGCGTCAACGCCACCTGCATCGCCTTGATGGTGTCGTCGCGGCAATCCGGATAGCCGGAATAGTCGGTTTCGCACATCCCGGCGACCAGATGCCGGGCGCCGCGGCGATAGGCCAGCGCCGCGGCAAAGGTGAGGAAAACCAGGTTGCGGCCGGGGACGAAGGTCGTCGGCAGACCGCTATCCGCAATTTCGATCGCGACATCGCGGGTCAGGGCGGTATCCGAAATCTGACCGAGCGACGCGAGATCGATCATATGGTCGTCGCCCAGACGCACCGCCCAGTTCGCGTCGAGCCCGCGCAGGGTTTCGCGCAAGGCCGGCCTGACATCCAGCTCGACGGCATGCCTCTGACCATAATGGAAGCCGACGGTTTCGACCGTTTCGAACCGTTGCAGAGCCCAGGCCAGACAGACTGTCGAATCCTGTCCTCCGGAAAACAACACCAAAGCGGTTTCGCCGCTCAGTCCCATTTCGGCGACCAGGCCCAGTCGACCAGCCGCCCACCGGCATGCGCGAGCCTTCCGATCTCTGCCATTTCCGCCTCGGTCAGACTGAAACCGAAGATCGCGATATTCTCGGCTAGCCGTTCGACCTTGCTCGTGCGCGGGATCGCGCCGACCCCCTGCTGGACCAGCCAGCGCAGCGAGACCTGTGCGCCGGTCTTGCCATAGGGCTGGCCGATGCGGGTGAGCACGGAATCGCTTTTGGTGCTGCCCTTCGCGATCGGAGAATAGGCCACTGCCGCCATGCCATGCGCGCGGCATGCGGCAAGAACCTTGGACTGGTCGAGATAGGGATGAAACTCGAACTGGTTGCAGACCAAACGTTCGCCCGAAAGCCGGCTCGCCTCCTCGATCAGCGCCACCGTGTAATTGGAGACACCGATATTGCGCACCAGGCCGTCGCGCTTCATTTCGACCAGCGCATCGATGGTCTCGGCGAGCGGAATGCCCTTGTTGGGCCAATGCAGCAGAAGCAGATCGATCTCGCCGAGCCGCAATGCGCCGACGGATTCCTTCACCGATCGCGCCAGCAGCATCGGGGCGAGATTGTCGGGTGAGACCTTGGTGGTGACGAACACCTCGTCGCGCTTGATGCCGGAGGCGCGGATACCCTCGCCCACCTCGCGTTCGTTGCCGTACATCTGCGCGGTGTCGAAATGCCGGTAACCCAGCCGTACCGCCTGCTCGACGATACGCGCGCAATCGCGGCCGCGCAGTTCCCAGGTTCCAAGGCCGATGGCCGGAATATGCGCGCCCTTGGCGTCGAGATACATCATCGCGGTCAGCTATCCCATTTTGGAGATTGCGCGGGCTTCACGATGCGACCGTCCGGCTCGGCGAGATTGCGGATCGCCGTCATCTCCGACTCCGCCAGCATGAAATCGAAAATGTCGACATTGGCCTTGAGCTTGTCCGGCGTCGCGGTGCGCGGGATCGGAATCACACCTTCCTGTACCAGGAAGCGGAGCGCGATCTGCGCCTCGCTCTTGTTGTGCGTCTTGGCGATACGCTCCAGCACCGCATTGCCGGGAATGCGTCCGCGCCCCAGCGGACAATAGCCGGTCACCGAAATACCGCGGCCCTTGCAATAGGCCAGGATGGTGCGGTGATCGAGAAACGGATGCGTCTCGATCTGATTGTTGACGATCGGCTCGTCGGCGAGTTTTTCGGCTTCTTCCAGAAGCGCCATCGTGAAGTTGGCGACGCCGATATGGCGCGTCTGTCCGTTGCGCTTGGCCTTGCACAAGGCGGGGATATAGATCTCCGGCGGAATATCGGGATTGGGCCAGTGGATCAGCAGTAGGTCCACATGCGGAAGGTCGAGCCGTTTCAGGCTGGCCTCGACCGACGCCTCGAAGTCGCCCGGGGCAAGGTCAATGTGACGGACCTTGGTTGTCAGGAAGATCTCGTCGCGCGGCACCCCGGACTTGCGGATGCCCTCCCCGACCTCGGCCTCGTTGTCATAGAAGGCGGCGGTGTCGATATGGCGATAGCCCATTTTCAGGGCAGCGGCGACGGCCTCGACACAGATGTCGCCCTTCAGCGTCATCGTGCCGAGCCCAATGGCCGGAATCCGCGCCCCCTTGACTTCGACCACTGGAACCATTCGCACGCCCCCTATTTCAATCGCGCGGGAGAATGCCGTGCCGGACGGCCGCTGCCAAGCGTGGCCGCGATGCGCCCGGGAAAACTCGATCAACCGGCAAGAGCAGCAGCCACGGATCGCGCCATTGGGGTGGTCGGACGCCCGATCAGGATGCTCAACTGCCGTCCGTCGTTGAACAGCGAATCGTTCGCGGACTTTGCGGAGCTTTCGGCAATCAACCCGGCAAACGCTTCCGGCAAACCGGCATTCTGCAGTGCAGCCTTGTATTCAGGCTCCGGCATATCCCTGTAGATGACCGGCTTGCCGGATTGCCGCGCGATCTCGGCCGCGTAGTCCGAAAGTGTAAAGCTCGTATCGCCCGCAAGCTCATAGATTTTGCCGGCCTGACTATCGCGACTTGACAGCACCGCCGCTGCGGCGGCTGCATAATCGGTGCGCGCGGCGGATGAGATGCGTCCATTCTGCGCCGAACCCAGCACGGCACCATGCTGAATGGCCGCAGCGATATTGCCGGTATAGTTTTCCGTATACCAACCGTTGCGCAACAACACGAATGGTAGGCCGGATGCGCGGATCAGCGCTTCGGTCTCGCGATGTTCCACCGCCAATGCAAGCGGGCTGACATCCGCATGCAATATGCTCGTATAGGCCAGGAGCCTGACGTGAGCCGCCCTCGCGGCATCGATGACATTGCGATGCTGGGGTACGCGGCGCCCCACCTCGCTCGAAGAAATCAGGAGCAGCTTGTCGACGCTTTGGAGCGCCGTTCTCAGGCTCGCAGGGTCGTCATAATTGGCAACACGCAGTTCGACGCCGCGATCAGCCAGATCCTGTGCTGCCGCCGCGTTCCGCACCAGGCCGATCACGCGAACGGCAGGCGCCAGCGTGAGCAGATTGGCAATGACGAGCCGCCCCAACTGGCCGGTCGCTCCGGTGATGGCAATTGTTTCGGTCGTTGTCATGGTTGGACTCCAGGTCTATATTTGAGACCTTGTCCACTTATGAGACCTAATCGAATTTGGGAAGGAGGCAGAATTTCGTGACCGGGTTACGCACCAATAACCTCCGCCGGGCTCATGAGAGCCTTGCCAAGCGGTTCGATGCTTGGAGCGGCATGAAATTCGACCCGGTTAGGTGTCCGGTGCGGAGTATCTTGGACCACCTCGGCGACAAATGGACGACGCTGATCGTGATCGTGCTGGCGCTCAAGCCCCATCGCTTCAGCGAAATCCAACGTGCAATCCCGGACATCTCGAAGCGCATGCTGACGCAGACGCTGCGCGACCTCGAGCGCGATGGGCTGATTGCGCGCCGCGTCTTCCCGACCAAGCCGCCGAGCGTCGACTATCGTTTGACCGAACTCGGAGAGTCGCTGCTTGAACCTCTGGTCGCATTGATCACCTGGGCCGAGAAAACCCAGACCAAAATCGCAGCGGCTCGCACAGTCTACGATGCGGCAGACGCGGCGCGAGACTGAATCACGTCAGACTAATGCTTCTTGCCGAGAACTTCGAACGCGACCGCGGGCGCGCCTTCGATAACGCGCAGCAAAGCGCGTGCGGGACCGCGCGGCGAGCGCTTGCCCTGCTCCCAGTTTCGCACGGTCTCGACCGGCACGCCGATGCGGGCGGCAAACTCGGCCTGCGTCATGCGCGCCGCCGCACGGATGGCGCGTGCATAAGCGGCGTCGCCTCCAGCAGGACCGGGTGAAGCGGTCGCGGTGAATTGCGGGAAATGGCTGGACTCGGACACCGTCCGTTCGCTGCCATCGGGAAGAACTTCGACGATGCGGCCGTCGGCCTTGAGGCGCAATCGCAGATCGGGCTTTCCAGTCATGCCCGCATGATCCACGCAATCGTTCAATGAACCATTAACGCTGTGGCCCGGTGGCTGCGCTCGGCGCGCGTCGTGCTTTTCATCGCAACGATCACCGCGTCTTCTCAAAAATCTCCCGTCCGATCAGCATGCGGCGGATCTCGCTGGTCCCCGCGCCGATCTCGTAAAGCTTGGCGTCACGCAGAAGCCGGCCGGCCGGGAATTCGTTGATATAGCCGTTGCCACCGAGCGCCTGTATCGCTTCCAGCGCCATCTGGGTTGCGCGCTCCGATGCGAACAGGATCGCACCGGCCGCATCTTCGCGGGTTGTGCGGCCCTCATCGCAGGCTTTGGCCACAGCATAGACATAAGACTTTGCCGCGTTCATGCCGACATACATATCCGCGATCTTGGCCTGCATGAGCTGGAAGCGGCCGATCGACTGGCCGAATTGCTTGCGGTCATGGATATACGGGATCACCAGATCGATTGCGGCCTGCATCAGTCCGAGCGGACCCGCGGCGAGCACGACGCGCTCGTAGTCCAGGCCGGACATCAGGATGTTGACGCCGTTGCCGACGGCGCCGAGCACGTTTTCCTGCGGCACCTCGCAATCCTGAAACACGATCTCGCCGGTGTCGGAGCCGCGCATGCCGAGCTTGTCGAGTTTCTGGGCGGTCGAGAAACCCTTGAACTTCTTCTCCACCAGAAAGGCGGTGATGCCGCGCGCGCCGGCGGTTGCATCGGTTTTGGCATAGACCACGATGGTGTCGGCAAGCGGACCGTTGGTGATCCACATCTTGGCGCCGTTCAGGATGTACTTCGTGCCTTTCTTGTCGGCGCGGGTGCGCATCGACACCACGTCGGAGCCCGATCCCGGTTCCGACATCGCCAGCGCGCCGACATGGGCGCCGGATATCAGCTTCGGCAGATAGCGCTTCTTCTGGTCGGCGGTCCCATTCCGGCGGATCTGGTTCACGCAGAGATTGGAATGCGCTCCATAAGACAGACCGACCGAACCCGAGGCGCGCGAAATCTCCTCCATCGCCACGCAATGTTCGAGATAGCCGAGCCCCGCCCCGCCGAGTTTCTCTTCGACCGTGATGCCGAGAAGGCCAAGCTCCCCGAGCTTCGGCCACAGGTCGCGGGGGAATTCGTTCTTGCGGTCGATCTCGTCGGCACGCGGCGCAATCTTCGCGTGCGCAAAGCGGCGGACGCTGTCGCGCAGCATGTCGACGTCTTCGCCAAGCCCGAAATCGAACCCGGTCCAGCTGTTGGAAATCATGGGCCGCTCCTGCACCTTAGCCGCGCGCGTCTTTTTGAGCCTCTTGCGGCGCGTCGGGCGTATTCTCCAGACAGATCATGGTCGCGAGCATGCGCGCGATCAACTTGGTTTCCGCCCCCTGCTCGGCATCGACATCAACTTCGACGATGGTCAGGGTCCGGCCCGGGCGCAAGACCCTGCCCCGCGCGACGAACCGCTCGCCGACCGCAGGCGACATCAGGTTGATTTTCAATTCGACCGTGAGCGGCGCCGAGCCCTCGGGCATCAGCGAATAAGCGGAAAATCCAGCCGCCGTATCGGCCAGCGCCGTGGTGACCCCGCCATGCAGGAATCCGCGCTGCTGGCACAGATCAGGCCGCGCCTTCAGCGCCACTGCGCAGGCGCCGGGCGACAGCGACGCGATCTCGCCGCCGACCAGCGTCATGAAGGGTTGCCGCGCAAAACTCTCGCGCACGCGCTGCTCCCAAAGCGGATTGCGGGGCTCGAACGCGCTCATGCCAATGGCTTCCTGCTTGACCCATACGGTAGCGTATGTTTCAATACGGCACCGTATGGTTGGAGTCAAGCCGGGTGGCGCGCACCAAAGATGTTTCGGCCAAGGCCGTTTCCCGGTCCGGTCCGCTGGACGCGGCAGCTTGGGTGGCAGCCGCACTCGACGTATTGGCCAGCGACGGGATCGACGCCGTCCGGGTCGAACCGATCGCCAAGGCGCTGTCCGTCACAAAGGGGAGCTTCTACTGGCACTTCGCCGACCGGCGCGCGCTAATCGATGCCATGTTGGCGCAGTGGGCGGACGGACGCATCCTCGCGATCCGCGAGCAGGCACCGCGTGATGGTGACCCTGCCCTCTCGCTCCGCCGGCTTGCCGATCTCTATACCAAGCGCGGCAATGCCAAGGGGCTTGCCATCGAGCTCGCCATCCGCGCGCTCGCCCATAACGACGAAGCCGCCGCACGCGCCATACGCATTGTGGATGCCGAACGATTGCAACTCGTCGCTGCCCTGTTCGAACGGCTTGGCTGGCCGGCGCGCGACGCCTCTGCCCGGGCCATGACGGTCTACGCTTTCCTGTTCGGACAGAGCCTGCTCGATCCGAAATCGGTCAGCGCGGCCGACACGGCGCTCGCACTCGACGCTCTGCTCGCGCCGCCGACTTCAGCTAGCCGAGCCTGAACCAGAGCGTTGCGATCCCAAGAAACGCGAAAAAACCGACGACGTCGGTTATCGTGGTCACGAACGGTCCTGACGACACGGCCGGGTCGACGCCGAGCTTTGTGAGGATCAGCGGGATCACGATGCCGCCAAGCGCCGCCGCTGCAAGCACCGTCAGCATCGCCAGTCCCATCACCAGGAACAGATCGGTGACGCCGAACCACGCCGCCGCCACAGCGCCGATGATGATCGCGAAACCAATGCCGTTGAAAAAGCCGACCAGAAGTTCGCGCCGCACCACGCGCCAGGCATTGGTATCCGACAATTCGCGGGTCGCGAGTGCGCGCACCGCGACCGTCATGGTCTGGGTTCCGGCATTGCCGCCCATCGACGCCACGATCGGCATCAGCACCGCGAGCGCCACCATTTTCTCAATCGACGACGAGAATTGTCCGATGACCCAGGCCGCAACCAGCGCGCAGCCGAGATTGGCGAGCAGCCAGGGAAAGCGCGCCTTGACGATGTCCCAGACCGAGTCGGACAGCTCTTCATAGGCGCTGACGCCACCGAGCGCCTTGATGTCCTCTTCGGCCTCCTGCTCGATCACGTCGACGATGTCGTCGAAAGTCAGCACGCCGACCAGCCGGTCGTCCTCGTCCACCACCGGCGCGGCGACAAGATTGTAGCGCTCGAATTGCCGCGCCACTTCTTCCTGGTCCTCAACGGCACGGACCTTTCGGCGATCCGGATCCATCAGGTCGATTACCGGAACAGGCCGCTTTGCCCGGAGCAGCCGGTCGAGCGCGACCGCTCCGAGAAATTTGCCGGCCGGATCGACGATGTAGAGCTCATAGAAGCGATCCGGCAGATCGACCGTCTCCCGCATGTAGTCGATCGCCTGGCCGACATTCCAGTCCGGAGGAACCGCGATGAACTCGGTCTGCATCCGCCGGCCGGCGGATTCTTCCGGATAGAGCAGACTGCGTTCCAGCGCGATACGCTCGATCGGCGGCAGCTGGTTCAGGATGTCGACCTGGTCCTGACGGTCGAGATCCTCCAGGATGTAGACGGCATCGTCGGAATCGAGTTCGCGAACGCCCTCGGCGACGGTTTCGGGCTCAAGCTCTTCGAGAATCTCGCTGCGGACGGTGTGGTCGACCTCAGTCAGCGCCGAAAAGTCGAAGTCCTTGCCCATCAGCTCGATCAGCTGGGGCCGCAATTCGGTATCCAGCGCCTCGAGCAAATCGCCGGTATCGGCCTCATGCAGGTCGCCGACCAGTTCGTTCAGCGCCGCGCTGTCATGCTGACGGATGGCATCCGTCACCCGCTCCAGAATTTCAGGACGGATCGCGCCGGTGTCGTCGCGGAAGGAATCGGCGTCCGGGCTCGGATCGGGACGATCCACGTCCGCCTCGTGCGCGTCCTGCCCGACCATGATTTCCCCACAACGTGCTGTCCCAGCACCGATGCCGTGACGCAATCGGCCGCTTGTAGGCGTGGCAAGTGTTGGTGACAACAGGAAGAATCGCGCGGATCACCGCAAACCGATGCGGTTCCGCCGCAATCTCGCTTCTCTCCCGCTAAAGCCGACAGTTGCCGAGTGCTTACCGCATCATTGTCAATTCCCGGGCAAAAGCATGCGGAGTGTTCACCGTTCGGTTTAGCCGAAACGCAACGCGGATATGTAACACTCGGAGCTCCGGGATCGCGAGCCGACATCATGCCGAACAGCGAGCACGTCCAGTCCATCCTGTCGCGCGGCGTCATTACCGCCGACGACATCCTCACGCTGCGCCATCGCGTGTTCTGGAAAGGCGTGGTCACGGAGGCTGACGCAGAGCTCGCCTTCGCATTGAACGATCGCCTGCATCAGCAGGCGGATTCTGCCTGGCCAGAGTTTTTCGTCGAAGCCCTGACCGATTATGTCGTCAACCAGGCGCACCCCTCCGGTTATGTCTCCGAGGAAAACGCCGCTTGGCTGATACAGCGGATCGGACGCTCGGGCCATGTCGATACCGCCTGCGAGCTCGAATTGCTGATCAAGGTGCTCGAACGCTCGCAGCAAAGCCCGGTGGAACTCGTTCGCTTCGCTCTCGAGCAGGTCAAGATCGGCGTGATCACCGGCGCAGGCACGGTCGGCGCGCGCCGGACATGCAATGTCGGGACGGTCGAGGATCACGAGACCGAACTGGTGCGGCGTATTCTCTACGCCTTCGGCGGCGACGGAAATATCGCGATCACGCGGCCCGAGGCCGAGATCCTTTTCGACATCAATGATGCGACCCATCACCCGCTCAACGATCCCGCGTGGTCGGATCTGTTCGTCAAGGCCGCAGCCAATTTCCTGATGGCGGCGTCCGGCTATCAGGTGCCCTCACGGCAGGAGGCGCTCCGGCGCGAAGCGTGGCTCGACGAACCGCCGGCCGGTGCCGCCTCATTCATGCAGCGCATGGTATCGGGCGGCGTCGGTGCAGTCCGCGACGCCTATCGCGAGCCCACGACGGACGACGCCGGCGCCGATCATCGCTGGCAAACCCCACGCGCAACCGATGAAGACGTGTTGTGGGCGGCCAGCCGGATCGGCAGGACCGGCCGTTTGCACGACAACGAACTGGCGCTGATCAATTTCCTCAAGAGCCTTCAGGCGCACCTGCACCCGCGGCTTTTACCGGTGCTCGATCGCGTGGCAGCCTGACGTCGGATCCGTGAGCCCACTTCGATCCGGTGCAGTCCGAAGCGGTCTCCCGACAGTGTGATCGGGGTGCGGCCGAAACCATCGGGAAATTCCGGTTCCGTTAAAATCGTTCGGGCCTCGGTCAGCAGTTCTTAGAATTTAGCGCGCAAGTTGCTTTTCGAACCGCACCAACCTGTCGGCCTTACTGCCAGTCAGATGCGGGGGTCTCCGCGAGCGAGCGTCAGCGCCGTCGCGGGCATGATCCGATCGCTGCAGAACGCAGTCGTTAGCAGACAGACCGCGAATGCCAGACGTGCTGTACCAGACGGCACGGACCAGACAGTCTCGGGGGCCGCTTTCCGTTGGGCGGCCCCTTTGATTCGGTGCGGCTGGGGCCGATAAGACTCGCCAAATTTGGTGCGGCCGAGAGGTGTCCTAAAATGTGGGAAATTCAACCACTTAGGACGTGGTGAGGGGGAGACTACCCCATTGATTTCATTGGGCTATTTCCGACAGCCCCTCACCTAAAATGTAACGCCCAAGTAACATAAACAAGGCCCCCGAACTGTCAAGCGCGGGGGCCCTAGATCTTGATTGTTACCTTGGCAGGTTACCTGCCGGCGTAGCGCACATGCCGGCGCTTCACGTAGCGCTTCTTCCCGCCGCCATAGGCATTTGCGGCGAAGATCGCACCCTTCTGCCCGGTGTTAAAATGCACATGGGACATGTTGGAATAGGTCATCACCAGCACCGGCTGCGTCTTCAGGAATGCGATCGCCGCGGCCTTGTTCCTGGTGTGGAAGTCCACGGCCATGCCGTAGGAGTGATACGACCGGCGCCCGGTGCCGGCGATGTTCTTCACCACGCAGGTCGACACGATCTTGACGGCACCGACGCGTGCCTCGAGGGCGTTCAGGATGGAGCGGGTCTGTGACGTGAGACACGCCCGGCTCGTATGGGCGGCTTTGTAGGACGCGATCGTCCCGACTGGCGCGGCCAGGGTCTGCGTTACCCTCGCCGGGGTAACCCGCTTGTGGGCAACCCGCTTGTAGGTGACCTTCTTCCGGTAGGCCTTCCGATACGATTTCCGGTAGGTATTTTTGTAAGCTTGGGCTTGGGGTTGGAACGACTGAAACAAGCACCCGAACGGCGGAACGCATTGGGGTGCCTTCCGTGGCCGGGCCTCCGCGCTGCTGGATCCGATGACGACGGCGGCAGCCGCAAGGGCCAGGGTCAAGACCTTCATAGTTACCTCACAAGGTTACGCTTGAAATTCAGCCCGGGCGGTGACACCTTCCCCGGCCATGGACAGACTCATCAAAAATCGTCTCGCGGCAGCCGGTGCGCTGGTGTGCCTTGTCGTGGCTGTCAGCGTTGGCGCATATGCGCTGGTGGGCGGTAAGCCAGAACCCACTGGCTTCTTCATCGAACGTGGTTCACGACCGGCGTCTCAAGCGGGTCTCGACACCGAACCCAAGTCAGCCATGGGCTGGAACGAGTTCGGCCGGCACATCAAGGACAAGCCCAAAAACTAAACCTTACCGTCAGCCCAACCGCGGTTGCGGGACGCTGACACGACGCGCAGGTTCGATCGGTCAGTGCTACCCCCTTTGTGCAAGGGCCGCTTGTGATCCACATCACGCCCATCCCCCTTATGGACCTTGCCCTCTTTTTCCATTTCACGCCTAGCTGCGTTCTGCTTAACGCGGCGCGCCTGGACTTCTGGGCGAGCATTATATCCACGCACTTGTTTCCTTACTTGTTCGGGTGTCCTGTGTGACGAAGGGTCACGTACGCCTTCAGGTTTCTTTGCCATTGTTGGCCTCCAGATAGGTTGCTGCTGTTCGTAAGATGGTGAAGTTGTCGCGGGCATAACCGAGCATGCGGTTACAATGACTGCAAAGGATGCCGCGTATTTTGTTTGTCAGGTGACAGTGGTCTGTGTGCCAATCGCACGTGCCAGGGGCTGCTGTCTTGCAGATCGCACAACACCCACCCTGTTTGGCCAACAACTCATCACGCTGTTGAAGTGTGATGCCATAGGCGTATTTGAGGTAAGTGTTTCGTTCGCGGCTTAAATTGTTTCGTCGATACTCGCGTTCACGTTCTCGATATTTTTCTGGATGAGAGGCGCGCCGGTGTCTTGCAGCGAGGCGTTGCTGTTCCTTTCTTTTTGGGCACTGTTCCCGTGCCTTTTCCTTGGCCCGTTTGCGCGCTGCCCGTTCAGCCTTCAACTTCGCTACATACTCGGCATGGTCTCGCACGAGTTACCTCTCTGGGTAATAGGTCTATGCCCTTACACAGCGAGCGTGTCTTGGTCGTTACATATGCTCTGAACTTGTTTAGTTCGCGTTGTAGACGCTGGTCCGGTTCAGAAGATCCTGCTCACCCTTGCGTGGCACGATGCCGTTCACCGCCTTACGTGCATCGTCGGCACGGCGCTTCGCGCTGTCGGTGAGCTGCTTGATGGTGATCTGCGACTCCTTCGGCTTGCCGGCATTCCACTTCTGGATCTCACGGAACGCCTTTGCCTTGTCCGCCGGGCGCGCGTCGATCCACTTGCGCATCATGGCGCTGCGTTCGTCTTTGTTCGACTTCTGCTTCGAGTAGAATGCCGACCGCTTGTCGTTGTTCTCAGCCTCGCGGCGGGGCGTAAAGCCAAGCGCACGTAGCCCGACCTCCTGCGCCGTGTACGGGCTCATGGTCTCCCGGCCCGACGTTGCCGACTTCTTGCCCTCGGTCGCTTTACGGTATGCGCCGATCGAGTCGGCAGCGAACTTCATCGGCACCATCAGCTCCGCCGCCTTTGCGAACTCCCCGCTGCCGAGCGCATAGGCGCCTTTGAGCCAGTCGCCCACAAGCGCCGCCGGCGCGCCCGCCACCGTCTTGCCGAGATAGGCCCAGACCCCCTGCTCGTCCTGGGTCCGCGGCTCGCCGAACGTGATCAGCGAGTCGAGCCCCATACGTCCGGACAGGTCGAACCCGAAGCCACCGGGGATCGCTCGGGTAACTCCGCGGGTAACCACCTCGCCCATGGTGTTGCCGAACACCGAAGCCGCCATCTCGCGCGCACCGTGCTCGACGTCATTCCACGACGGCACCGGCAGCCCCACCGCATAGGCACCCATCAGCAGGTATTTGAACGGCTCGGTCGGCAGGCCCAGCGCGCCGGCCATGGCGACGTGGGTGGCGCTGATGAAGCCCAGCGTCTTGAGCGCCTCAGCGCGGTCGCCCTCGTTCTCGTTGCGGACGGCTTTGCCGATCTGCTGGCCGAGCAGATAATACATCATCTGGCCGTATTTCTTGAACTGGAGCGACAGCTTGCCGAGCGGGTGGTTGAAGATCGGCGCCGCGTTCGTGTTCGAGTAAAGGCCCTGGGTGTTGTTGACCACCTCCTGCGCGCGCTCCATCGCCCGCTGCTGGTCACCGGTTCGCTGCATCTCCAGCCGGTACGCTGCCAGCGCCGTGACGGCACGGTTGATGGTTTCGATCGCGCGCGGCATCTCGCGGGCGATGCCCTCCATATAGGACACCCCCTTGTCGAACTTGCCGAGCGCGCCCTTCTTCGCCTTGATGAACTGCGCGAGCTCGAGGCCAGAGTCAGGGTCGATCGCGCCCCGCTCGAGCAGGTAGTCGATCATCTGCCGCTCACCCGGGGTCTTCATCTTGGCCTTCAGGTCCGAAATGAAGTCCGACGGGTTGATGTCGCCCTTGGCGCGGGCGACGGTGTTCTTAAGGCCCTTCTTCACCACGTCAAATGCCGCGATGTCGCTGTAGGCCTTGCTCATGACCTCGAACGTCCGGCCGGCACCATAACGCGCCGCCAGCACCGGATACGTGACCATGGTGGGCTGGAGCGAGTTGATGATGTTGTAGGCTGGCGAGAACAGCTTATCGAGGAACGACACCGTCATCAGGCGCTTGGTCACGCCCGAGAACTTGTCATTCTCGGTGAAGCCAGTCTCGCTCTCCACGCGCTCGTGGATCTCGTTGGCGATCGCCCGGCGCCCGTACGACGCCTCCTTGTTCTTGTCGGCGTCGAGCGCGTCGTCCATCTCCTGCATCGCCTTGTAGAGCTCAGGCATGTGCTCCAGCTTGGCGAGGTAGTTTGCGGTGGACGCCGCATATTCGAGGCTGTTCTGGGTCAGGTCGCTGGACGCGCCCGCCACGTAGCGGCGTGGCAGGTGCTTCGACTGGATGCGGGTCGAGCCCAAGAAGCGGATCGACGCCTCATTGAGCGCTCTGATCAGCTCGTGCTGTTGGGCCTGCGTCATGCCGCGGTAGCCCTTCCGCTTCTTCAGCGAGTCCACCAGCTGCCGCATCTGGCCCGACAGCATGTCGCCCTGCCGGCCCGCCGACTCGTATTTGCGCGGCTCGACACCCTTCACCTCTGCGAACTCGCCCGAGGCTTCCAGGTCGGCAGCCGCGCGAAGCGCCTCGTTCTTGGTCTCGAAGAACTCAACATGCTCGTCCTGGACGGTGACGCGGTAGCGCTGCTCAGCGTCGATGTCCTTCGACGTGATCCGCATGTCCTTGCCGGTCGTCGGGTCTTTCACCCACTCGCTGCCGGTGTTCCTATCCACCCATACCGACCGGACGTCGGCACGGATCTTCTGGCTGGCGGCCCAGGCGCGGGCGGCGCGGCGCACGCTGATCTTGGTCGACTTCGCGGCAGCCGGGTCGATCGAGAACTCGAACACGTTCGGCGCCGACTGTGTGAAGCGCACGCCGGCCGGCTGGTTACCCGGCGGGGTAACTTTGTAGGTGGCGCGCACGACATGCTCGCCGCGGCGCATCAGCGGGAAGTAAGGCCCCTTGATCTTGGCCAGCTCCTTGGCCTGCTGGATCACCTTCAGCGAGTCGCCCAGCGTCGCCTCGTCGGCCGGGGTCAGCGTGTCGGTATGGATCCGGAGCGCCAGCGCATCATCTTTGATGCCGAGCGCGGCAAGCACCCGGTTCTTGATGATGCCCAGCGACATCTCGTTTTGCTGGTCCGTGAAGAACTGCATGGCCTCGACGCGGGCCTGCTTCAGGTCGGCAGGCAGCTTCGCCCAGCGCGCCCGGAGGGCCGCGTGCTGCGCCTTCGACCAGGTGCTCGACAGCGTGTCCTTACCGAGGTGCTTGTTCGCCTTCAGGTCGCGATCGGCGAAGACGTTCGCCATGGTCTCGTCATGCACGAGCGAGGTGAACTCCTCCCACTGCGTGATGTCGTTGCCATCCTTGTCCTTGCCGATGACGACCTTGTCGTATTTGCGCTCGAGTTCGAACAGTTTGGCGACCACCTTCTCGCTTTTCATCAGGTGGCTGTGCGCGGCAATGCGGCGCTTCTCGATGATGTCGGCGATCTTGCGAACGGGGTTGTTACCGCGGAAGTAACGCCCCGCCACCTGCGCGATCTGGTCCATCGTGCGCAGCTTCATGAGCAAGGGGGTTGCCCGCTGCTCCTGCATCTCCGGCCGCTTCAGCAGCTCACCGACCGTCTCGCCCAAATGCGCCTGCACCGAGTTCAGTGCCGCGGTAACATTGGGAGCCCCGCGGTCGACAAACGGGATGGCCCAAAGTTCAGCATTGCGGCCTATGGCCTGCTCGTCTGTCAATGCACCGGTGTTGATGATCGCTTCGGCTTCGAGCCGGGCACCGACCCGCATCACAGCGTGCAGGAGCGTCTTATGGACGTGCGGCAGCCCCAGCGCCCTCGCAACCAGCGACAGGAACGCGTCCCACATAGACCAACGACCGGTATCCAGTCCGGCCCGCTTAATGAGCTCCGGCGATGCCTGAACCCGCGCCAGGTGCATCTGGAAGTTTGGGTTTGAAAAAGCCTCAGCGATGAACTCGTCGGGGTTCGTGAACCCGTACATCTTGCGCGTATTTTCGTCCGCGGCGGCGTAGGCTTCCTGCGCCATCATGTAGACCATTCCGCGCAGCTTATCGTTGCTCCAGGTTGCGTTCATGAATGCAGCATGAACGCCCTCGTGCAGCACGACGTGCGCCAACCCGGCACCGGACGTGTCCTTGTTGTTAAGGGCAATGAAGTGCTCTTTGCCGACATAAACACCGGAGCTGCCTGCGAAGTCCTGTCCAACGACCCGCGCGTAGTCTTCCGGATCCAGGAGGTAGACCGGGACGTCACCGGCAACGCTTGCGACCTTCTTTCGCAGCTGTGGATACAGGGCTTCCATCAGTCGCCACTGTGCGCCTGCCTCATTCCTCAATTCTGCCGTCATATCACTCTCAGCAGCGCCTAGCGCCTCCCCGAGAGTGGTAGCCATCCGTGCGTACTTTTTCGCCTTTTCATGTTCCGACAACGTCTGATCGTCGGTCATGGCCTCGAACGAAGCTGACAAGCGGTCCAACTCATCGAAGATCTGCTGGTCCGACAACTCACGCGTACCAACTGTGTCATCGCGCAGTGGCTTCTTGGTGTCACTGTTCTTCAGCCACAGCTTGAACTCGTCCATCGACATTTCGGTGATGGCACCGATGCGCTTGTGCCCGAGCCCGTCGGAGAAACCCCTGACGTAGGTAGAGCGGGCGTGGTCGGCGTCGCGGAAGCCCACCATGGCCTTGTGCTCGTCGAAAGCACGGGTGTTAGTGTCGACCTGGTCGATCACAAACACGCGGTCGGAGTCGCGCGCGGGCCCGACATAGATGTCGACCTGGTCACCGTCGGCGCCGGCGGTGCGCTTGATGTAGCCGTAGTGCGCCGGCATCCGCACCGACCACTCCTTGCCACCACGGTCCTTGCCGCGGCGTAGGGTGCCCTGCGGGTTCTCGATCGCGATGTCCAAGCCCTGCACGCGGACATGGCCCTTCGCGTAATTCCCGGCCTTCTTCTGCGCTTCGGTTGGGTTGGTGTCGGCCTGCCGGGCAGCGCGGTTGAACGCCATGCCGGCGGTCTCCGGCACCGCATCCAGCGCCTTGCGCTTGTCGACCGGCGTCTGGCGCTCGGGCGGAGTGACCGGCAGCCCCAGCTTGCGGGCGATCTCGGCCTTCTCCTCCGCGCTCAGCACCTTGCCTTTGCTGGCCGCCTTTGCACCTTCAACCTTCTCGACCTTGCCGTCTTTGGTGCGGACCTCGCGCTCCTCGGCAGCGTCGTCCAGCCCCCGCACCGCTCCGCGCGCGGACTTACCAACCGACGTCGATACGGCGTCGGCTTCCAGCTTGGTTGCCTCTTGTGGCATCTCGACGAAATCGCCGGTCGGAGCCTCGGTAGGCGTGGTCGGCGCAGCCTTGGCTTCGACGCTGCCCTGATCGCGGCGCTTGGCGGCCTCACCTTCCGTGCGACGCTCGGAACGCATCACGCTGAAATCGCCACCCTTGGCGGCAGCGGTGCGCGCGAGGAACGCAGTGATGTGGTCACGGGCGCGGGAGCCGACGAACGACTTTGACCCCAGCTTGTCGTGCAGGGTCTGCACCTCCCGCAGCCAAACGATGTGATCGGCCGTGGTCTCGTAGCCGACCTTGGTCGGGATCTTGATGTCTGCCGCCTTGGCCTTCTCGAGGATGGCCGCGAGCTCGCTCTTGAGTGTTGCCTTGGCCTCTTTGGTCTCGGGGTATTTCAGCTCACTCGGCGACTCGTCGAAGATCTGTTTGGCGGCCTGCGCGTCGGCGTCTTTCTTAGCGCGCTTGGCCTTACCCATCTTCTCGCCTTGCGGGCCGGCGAGCTCCTTCTCGGTCTGGGCGATGTTCTGGGCGATCTTCTCGTTCGCAGCTTTCGTCGCCGCCTCGACCTCGGGGGTGGTGACCTGGAGCACGCGCGGACCTTCGGTCGCCGCCACGGGGGCCGGCGCGGGCGCAACGGCTGGCGCTGGCGCGACCTTCTGCTCGGCGAGCTTCTTCGATGCCCTCTTGGCCTTGGCGGCTTTGGGGGCCTTTTCTGCCGGCGCCGGGGCTACTTCAGGCGCGGCGATCGGCGCAGCAACCTCAGGCGCAATGTTACCTCGTGGGGTTACATCGGCAGTAGGCGCATCCAGGGTGCCAGCCGGTTGAGAAACCGTTTCAGCCTGAGCATCAGGAATTGCCGGCGCACTGTCCACGGCAGCTGCCGGGGCGTCAGGTACACCTGCTGGGGCAATGTCGGGCTGGATTGGCGGTGACGCCAGTTCGGTGGCTGGTGCCATGGACGCTTCATTGGTCGGCTCCAATCCAGTTTCGGGGGTAGCTTCGGGCGCAATGGGATCAGGCGTGGGCTGGGCAGCCGGCGGTGGGCTAGAGGCCTTGAGCGCTTCTGCTTCCGCAGCGTTCGGTGTATTTGGCTCAACGACTTCAATCTCAGGAGCCGTCGCCTGCTTGCTAGAGGCCCCCTTCGACAGAGCCCCAACGCCACCGCCCAGCACACCGCCAAGGAGCGCGCCTTCCAGCGACGCGTCGATAAATTCACGGGTATTGAACTCCTTCTGGAGCCCACCCTCCATCAGCGCAGTTTGGGTCAGCGCGTTGCCGGTGCCTTCCTCAACGAACTCAGATGCTGCACCCTCGCCGGCGGCTCGTGCTGCATTGGCAAGGCGACCGCGGCCGGCGCCGGTGAGGGCGGCAGCGCCACCACCTGCAACACGGGACGCTTGCCCCGCGACGCCAGTTGCAGCCGTCAGTGCTCCTACGGCAAACGCGACAGCTGGTTTATATCCACGGATCGTAGCAGTGTATTTACGACGGGCAGCGGTTTCATCCAGCCCCATCTCACGCAGTTCGGCGTAAAACGGCGATGCGTTCTTCAGGTCGTCATCGGTCGCGTTATCGACTTTCTCATAGATGTTGTCGACCACGTCCGCCGCTGTCATGCCACCGCCGATCGCGGCAGCGCCGACCAATCCGCCAGCACCCGGGAACATGACAGCCGGCACGACACTTGCCGCCAGTTGCGGCGTCATGTTCAGGGCCTTGAGTATGGTGGCGCTTCCGGGTGCCTTCCAAAACTCTTCAGACGTAACAGCAGCCTGGAGCCGGCGTCGGCCAATCTCCGACATGCCAGCCACGCGGTCCTCGCGCGTCATGTCGGCAAGTTCGGCTTCAGCTTTCCACCGCTTTTCCGAAGCCTCATCCCCACGATACTCAGCCAACCAGCGTGCCGCGCTGGACAGCATTTTGTTGGTTTGTGCAGCTCCGACGCCAATGCTTGACGCCCAGTCAGCATACCCAACGCCGGCTTCCTCAGAGCGATCTTCTTCCTCGGACGAAACCTTACTCGGGGACCACTCTGCCATTGACGCTACTCTAGTGCGTTATTAGTTTGTAACACTTGTTGCAACATTGGGTGGGTACATGCACCGCATACTTTTAGTCGCCCTTGTCGCCATCCCCACGGTTTTGAGTTCAGCTACCTTTGCGCAAGACAGAGATGAAGAGCGCCGTCTCTCATATGTGAGACCACAAGAAGCGGTCAAACACGTCGAGGAATTATTCAACTGTGCCGTCATCTTTGGACTCGCAAAACTAAACTTAGATACTCTGTGGGAGACCTACTATCGTATGGCCACTAAGGCCACAGTCCAGATTGAAGACCACATTCAAAAATACAGGAACACCAGGGATCAGAAAGAAAGCCTTGAAGCTTTCAAATTCCGTATCTGGAGTGTTGCCGTGGTCGCTGGGAAGGGCAAAGCGCGCTCGGTGAAAGAATTAGACATACCGAGCTGCTCATCACTCATCTCCCAACTCTAGACCCCACCAGCAACAACCTTGTTCTCCTCTTCATCGAGTGGCAGTGCACCAAAGTGCTGACGCAGCGTCTCGGTGCGCGTCGGCTTGTTGTTAGTCCGCCGCAAGCTCGAGGCGGAGGTCGCTTCCTCGACCTGCTTGTTCAACGCCTGCCGCTTCTCTTCACGCTCGGCCTTGGCTTTACCTTCGGCCGCGGTCTTCTCCCTTGCCCGCCTAGTTGTCGCACGTAGAGCGATTAGGTTGTCCAACGCATCCTGGCTCATGCGCACGCGACGTCCCTCTGGGGTCGTAATTGTCCCGTCGCCTTCGCCCATCTTCAGATTATAACCTTCCTGCCCATTGGCGATGCCAACAGCAACACTAAGCGCTGTACGAGCATCAATGTCATTGGCACTCAACAATTGAGAAGCGGCAAACTTAGTCTGCTCCGCAGTACCTGGATCAAGTTTGGTTGCTTTTGACCCCTCGACGAAACTGTTAATCGCTCCAACAGCTTCATCCCGATCGGTCAGCTTGCGCACACCCGGCTCTTTCGACTTGCCCTTAGAGCCACCGCCACCGCCAGCTGCACGCTGCCCGGCTGCATTCGTGATCATCTCGTCGAAGTTGATGCGGGATGCAGCGGCCACGAGCTCCTCAGCGCTCATGATGCCTTTACTGACCTGCCGGCCGTTTTCATCGGTAACGGTGTAGGACAGCTTGCCGTCACCGCTCTTGGTCAGTTTGAGATCTTGCCCGTTGGGGATAAACCCGAACGCCTGAGCGGCAGCCTTGGCCGCCTCGTCCAGGTTGCCGTCCTGCGCGGCCGTAGCGGCAAGGGCGCTGAACCTTGCAGACGCGATACGATAAAACTGCGTGAGGCGCATCGCAGCTTGCTGTGCCTTCTCCAGATCACCCTTGCCGAGATGGTACTGGTACATGGCGCCGAGGATCTTCAGGTTGCGCTGGCCCACAGGCAACTTGTTCTCAGGGTCGATCGCACGGGAAACAGCCTGATACTCCGCCGGCGTGTATGCCCCCTTCCCTGACACGTAGTCGCGCGCACCGCGCGGGTTGGAGGCAACTGCGCCGTCCAGACCGTAAGCCTTTTGCCCGCGCTTCAATGCGTCAAGCACGGCGTCGTGAGCGGCCTGAGGTGCGTAGCCACGTTGCCGGCTCTGAGATGATACTTCGAGGGCACCACTGGCTTCCGGTGCATCATCCTCGATGTCAGGTTCGGGGGCAACATCTGCCCCCCCGCCATCGGTGTCATCGTCTTCTTCGACGTACCCGCCATCGGCGTAGTGGGGCACGGCCCCGCCGCGGCTGTACCCGTAAGTGAGGTTAGGGTCAGCGGTAGGGTCGGTCGGGATGGCACCCGCTTGTTGTGGCGCCCTGAACTGCTCGGCCCCCTGTACAAGGGCTGGGTCGACCGCAGGGGCAGCCGACTGCTGGTCAATCAGCCGCTGGCGCTGGCGCTCACCCTCGGTGCGGGCCCGATAAAATTCTGCCTGGCTCGCCCGCACACCTCCGACATCGGCACCGGTACGATTGCTCGCCGCGATGCGTGCTCGCAACACATCCTTGTTCAACTTCTGTGCTTCGGGGTCACTGGCATTTGCCGCCTGTGCCTGAAGGAGCTTTGTCTTCGCTTTTTTATAATCTTCTTCCGTCGTGGAGAACATGGCCTTGCCGGCTTTGAACGCCGCGATGAACTCTGAAACTTCCTTGCTTAGGTTCACAGCCATTGTGTTGCGCCTGGGTGGTGTTTGTTACCTTGTCGGGTAACTCTATCTGTGTTTGCAGCGTCTTCCAAGTATTGAATAGCCTTCCGGAGGATATCCGGGTCGTCGCGGAAACCGCCTAACGCAGTGTTGCAGTGGTGGCAGAGAATACCACGAATAAAACCCGGCTCACCCTTATGTTTGTTGTGGTCATGGTCGACGTGCCAATCTTTAGCTGCTGGGTTGTCTCTTTCACAAATTGCACATTTATGGTCCTGAGCAGCTACCAACTCATTTTTCTGTTCAATGGATATACCATACTTTTTCCGTAAAAGGCCCCGCTTCCAAGTCAGCGAGTATTTTTTATACCTTCGTCGCGCTTGTTCCAATGCTTCTTCTTGGTCGGCCCAGTACTTATCCTTCTTTTCCTGTAAAATCCTTTTTCGGTGTCTGTTGTAACGCTCCCTGGAAAAAGCCTTCATATGATCCTTATTATAGGCCCTACGGTGTCTAGCCTTTGTGGCGTTGTGTTCTAACTGTGCTTTAACGCGCTCAGCCCGCTCCTGCTTGCGTTTCTCAACGTACGCCTGTCGCCCTTCTTCCGTCGTAAGATCACACCCACACTTCGAAATCATCGTTACCCTCCAAGATTACTGGAGAGGTAGTGCGCCGGGGCGGCCAGCGCTACCCTGCATTTGTTTAGGCGGCATGCGCACATCGGGAATAGCACCGGACTCCTGCTCAGCTTTAGCCTTGTCTTCACGGGCTTTGTTGATGAGGCCATGAAGACTTTTCAACCCCATCCATTTGACTGTGTCGGCCGGCAAGACAAACTCGCCGGGCGAGAGTCGGGCTTCAACGTCATCAACATTGCGGCCACCGCTTGGACTTGCTTCAACAGGGATGGCCCCGCCTTCAAAATCAGGCACTTCACCGCCGCCCGAGGCGAAGATCCATGGTTTTGTCCCACCAAGGAACATGCTGGCGCCGAGGCCAGCCAACGCCCCAATGCCGGAGCCCCCTGCCTCGTTGTTGACCTTGGTCTGGTTGAGTGCATTTGTATACGCCATGTTCTGCGTCGTGGCGGCGCCTGAATAAGCATTGCCGGCGACACCTGCCCAGTCCTTACCCGTACCCATAGTGTTAGCACCGCTCGCGGTGTCCGCCAGCGAAGAGTTAACAGCCCCCGTACCCGCCTGATTACCTTGTCCGGACGCGGCCAACACCTGGCTGGGGTAACCCTTACCAACATTGATGGCTTCCGATCGCAGCGCGCGACCGGTCGCGTCTACCATCTGAGACGCTTGGTTTCCGGCGGCGGCAGAAGTGGCGGCTTGTTGAGCCCTTAGTGAGATGTCGAGCGCGCCGTAGCGCGTAGCACCAGGGTTGATGCCAAACGACTCGAGCTGGCGCTGGGAAGCCTGCCGGGCGGCGTCGAACTGCTGGCCTACGGCCGCCTGCGAGCGCCCCATCTCCAGGTCTTTGCGCTCCGGCGAAGCATACTCCTGCGCCTCGCGTGCGAGGTCATCCTCAAGCGGCTGAAAAATCTCTTCGTAGCGGGCGCGGTCTGCTTTGGCCCATTCCGTGGCCATGGCCTGATTGTCGAGTAACGCACCGACCACCTTGTCGGTGACGGCCTTGTCTTCAGCATACGCGTTGCGCGCCCAGTCCTGCTGCTCCTTCTGGAGCTTCAAGGCTTCCTGGCCAAGCTTTAGCTGGTTGGAAATAATCCCCGAGTAATCGGGTGGTGCCGGAGCCTGGTTACTCTTGTCGAACATTGCTGCCCTCGATCGTTGGCTTAAGTTCAAGCCACCGGCACTGGCTACGTGCCATCGCGCTGATGATCATGTCACCGTCGACGAACGCGCGCGGAATACGCGTCATTTCTATAAACCCTAATTTTCTAATAATCTCAAGCGCTTTGATGTTACCCGACCGGGTAACAGCCAGAGTAACGTTGCAGCCGAGTTGATTGAAAGGGTAGTCAAAGCTCATCCATAACATTTTGCGGTTGATCCACGTGGGCGAAAACCCGGCAAAGTGCATAGAGATGCTGGCGCCGTTAAAATTTTGGAGGATGACCCCGCCGAGGAGCCGGCGGCCGCGCACCCGGCCGATGCAGGTGTAATGCTTCTGCAACGTACACCCAGCTGCGGCAGCAACCATAGCGGCGTGCTCTGGGATGTTGAACATGATCATGCGGCTTTAGCTCAGCTTCCAGAAGAAGAGCTCGCTGTAGATCTCAGTCTCACCAACGCTTAGCGCTTGGCCCATAGCCACACCGGAGCCGGGGTTGTTGGTGATGAACTGCTCGAGCTGGACAGTTTTCGTTGCGTTGATCGTGAAGACACCGATCACAAAGTTTTGCACGGTTTCTGCATTCGTGCCTGGTACGTTGTAGACCCCACCGCTGCGCAAAATAGTTCCGCCGTCGGTCACATTGTATAGGCGGGCGAAGCACCTGCCCGTCCTGAACGTCGGTGAAATCGCAAAACAAAAATATGTCCCAGCCGGTAGGGTGATTTGATTGGCAGACCGACTGGCGCCAATGGTGTCTATGACAGTCGTGTTGAGGGTTCTCAGGTTAAAGGCGGAGGTGCCGGTGGGCGGGTTGCCGCCATTCGTGCCATCCGGTTGTTCCTCACGGTAGTGAGCGAACTGTTTCAGCGAAGCAAAAGCTGCAATAGCCAGCGCAGTAAGCGCCGGATTCATGTATTTGGTCGTGTTGGTGCCAGCCTGCGCCTCGCCGGTGCTTGCAAACTGTATCCCATCCAGCTGGTCCTGGAGCGCTTGGTCACCCTCCTGATAACCGGTCGTGATTGTGTCAGTGCTGTTGCTGATGGAAGTGCCAAGCTCAGCAAGGCGGTCCAACAGCACCGGGCCGCCAAGCGCTTCAAGCTCAGCCCAGGTGACCGCGGCAGCGGCACCGGCCCCTCGCTGCCGGGTGAGGATCTCAACCGTCTCTTTGAGCGCCATGACCGCTTCACGGAGCGAGGCGGGGTCCGTCGTTGGGTCTGCGATCGCCGGGTAGTTAGACACGCGACAACTCCTTCACGGACGTCGCCATTTGCACCGACAGGATGTCCACCCGCGACTCGAACTCAAGCTGCCAGAACTCCGCCTTGAAGCCCGACGGCAGTCGCATGAGCTCACCGGACGTTCGCAGCTCCCGGGTCATCCGGAGGACGCCATCGGCGTATACCCGCACAAGTCCGTACTGGTCGGCGGCGAGCGTCTGCACGAGATCATTGTTGCGCTCGGCAGCCTGTTCTGGCGTGGTCGGTAGTGTCTCGAAATAGACCTTCATCGCCACGAAGTTCTTCTTGTCCTCGCTCTGGAAGATCTTCGATCGCCAGACATAGGTCTCGCTGACCGGCTCTGCCTGTGCCAGGTCGATGCGGTATAGGTTGTCGTCGCGGATGATGTAGATGTCACCCGACCATGCGTCGCTCATGACGTTGGTCGTTGGGGTGTCGGTCGCGAGCGTGTTGAACGCTACACGTTCGTTCTGGGGGTCGATTAGGGCCCCGGTGTAGGAGCCGGCAAAATCAATCGAAGCAAACGCCCCTTCCTGAAACGCGCCTTCCTGAAACACACCGAAGCGCGCGCTGCCGTAGCAATAATAGGCTTCACCCAGACGCGCGGCGCGGAGCGTCGCCACTTTCAGCAGCCGGTTCCAGTCGTCTTTCAGGACGAGCTGGCGGGTAATGTTCACGGCACCGCCATTGGCAACAAGAACCAGTCCGTTCGGGGATGCGTAATAGACGCCCTCCGGCGACGAGATGATTGACCCCCGCGACAGGCATGGCTCGAGGCTGGTCAGGGTCGACGTTGTGATGTTGCCCGGCGTCGAGCCGGTCGCCGTCATCGGGAAGCCCTTAGTGCAGACCACGAGCGTCTGGTTGATGATGCCCAGCCCGACGATCGGATACTCCACCGCGAGCGCATAGGATGCGGGCCATGCGTGCGGGCGATAGGGCTCGGAGAACCAAAGCTCCTTGCCTTTCCAGCCGGCAAGGATGCCGTTCGGCATCATAATCCAGCCCTCGAGATCAGTCGGCGGCGCCGTCCAGTTCAGGCTCGCGAGTTGCTCATTGGCCGTGACCACCGTGTCTGTGGCGGTGTCGGCGTAGCTGGTGTCGGCGATGTCGACTTCAGCCACAAGGAAATAGGTCGCCTGCCCCGACGCAGAGGTGACGGTGCGGTAGATCCGTTTCTTGGTCAGGTTGCGATTGGGTCCGCCAATGTCGTCAGCGTCGGCGGCCGGCAGTGAGACCGTCCAGGTGTCGTCCTGCTTTCCGTTCACCGCGTCGGAAACTTGCGCCGGCCCCTCCTCACCATAGGCGCTGACGAACGTGACCGCATAGGAGCGCGACACAGTTACGGTCGACGCCCCACCGCTCGGGGTCACACTCACGGCCCCCGGAAGCGGGATGCCGAGGAGATATTCCGGGTCGCCATTGGCGATGCGCGCACGCGTGTTGTAGCGCGGTGCGCCGACTGTGCCAGCCCAGTAATAGCGATCGAAGGTGTCCCCAACGACTGGGGAGCGGACGACGTCGGTGTTGAAGTTCGGAAACTCAAGCCAGATCGAGTCGTCGATATATTCGGCGTCGGTGTAGTTGTTTGGGATGCGGTAGACCTTGCTGGTACCAGGGGTGCATGCGCGGATCAGCTCGGGTTGAGGCAATCCGCGCAGGCGGCCGGAATACAGCCAGGCATTTTCGGAGTAGACGGCAGCGGTGTCCGGCAGCAGGTGCCTATCGACAGCAGGGATCATCCCACCAAAGGTTCGGAGTCTAACCGCGGTCATTGGCGTGACTCCTAAGATACGCTGCGGCTTGCTCCAAAACTTCTGGGCTGTCTTTTGCCAACCCAAGGAGTGGGTTGCAGCGCCCGCATAGGATGGCCCTCAGCTTACCCGTTTCATGACAATGGTCGCAGTGCCACCCACGGGTGGAGTTGGCGGTTGTGCTTTTGCAAATGGCACAGCCGCCCTGCACAACAAGCATTGCCTCTTTTTCTTCGGGCGTGATCCCATACTTCGATTTGACCCACTTAATCCGCTGGTATTCCCGCGACTGCTCAACGTCAGCAAAGTACCGACGCTGTTTGCGCACACGCTCTCGCTCGCGGTTTGCCGCGTACCAGGCCCGTTTACGGGCTCGTGTAATGTCCGACGATTTTCCGGCACGCGGCATTTTGTTACCCTGCGAGGTTACCGACGCCGTTCGAGCGCGCGGCGGCCGGCTGCCTGTTCCGCCAAGGTTGCCTTCGACAGCCGCGGGCCACGATCGGTTGCCGGGGCTTGCGTCACAACAATGCGCGGGGTCTCAGCCGGGACCGGGGTCTCAGCCGGGGTCTCAGCCGGGGTCTCCACCTGAGCCAGCACTTCGGGATCGGCTTGCTTGGCGACAGGCTGCTCGATCGGCTTGGCATCCTCGAAGCCGGGCGGCAGAGCGGCGCCGGTCGAGGTGGTGGGCTTCGCTGCACCGGGCGCTGCAACGGGCGCTGCAACGGGCGCTGCACCGGGCGCTGCCGGTTTGGCTGCCGCAGCCACCGGCTTGGCAACCGGGCGCTGAACGGGCTTGGCGACAGGCACCGCGGTCCCCGGTGCAGGTGCGTTCGTAGCAAGCACACCCTGGGCCGGTTGGTTATTGGTCTCGGTTTCGCTCATATTGTCCTCACTTCTCTGTCAGTTGTTTGCTTGGCTTGAACATGGCTCTGGTGGCTGCCACCTTCGCCCCGCTGTCTTTGCGGCTCGAGCCGCCTTGGGTGACCCCTACCTTGGGGTTCAGTTTCGCCCGTGCAAGCTGGGCGTTCAGGGTTAGGAGCGGTGATCGCCCGTACCCCGGCAGTTTGAATGGGTCGCGGGGCGGCACGTCACCCCTTCCCGATCAATGACTTCAGGCCGATCCAGAACGCCGCCAGGATGCCGCTCACGAGGGTGGTGACGAGTGCTCCGACGCCTACGGTCTGGAACGTGTCAACCGCGCGGCGCCAGCGGCTGAGATGGCCCATATCCCCCTGAAGCCGCTTCACGTCTTTTGGGTCTTTGATGTCGTAGCCCATTTTGATGAAGAGCTCGGTCAGCGCCTTATTCACAGCCTCTTCGGCTGCTTGTGTGGCAATTTCCGATGCTTCCGCGCGCGAGATCCCGGTCGACATTGGATTTACTCCCCACCACCAGGGCGAACACGCTGCCAGAGGCTCTTTGCTTTCTTCGGCGGCGCCACGATCCCAGGCTTCGGCTCTGGGGTCAGCACCGGCACGAGCTTGCCGTCCACCACGTAGACTGTCCCGTCCCAGTTCACCGGCCGCGGCGCCGGCCGCTCCCACTTGCAACCCGCCACGCCCGCCTCGGTCGCCTTGTCCGCCCACAGCTGGTCGTACGGCGTCGCACCCTTCACCTGAAAAGGGGGCCGCTCAAACGCTTCGCACGCCCCTCCTTGGAAGGTCGTGAGCTGTTTGTCGTTACCGGCACACGCCGCTAACAGTGTCCCAAGTGAGACCACGAGCACCGCAGTCATCGACTTTGGACTTTTGCTTTTGTACCTCAACGACCATCCCCATGTTCTGCGCAGCGATCGCATTCACTGCGTACCGAGTCCCATCAGCAAACGCCTTGCCGTATATAAGCGTTGCAGTGCCAGAGACAGCAGCAACGATGATCGCCCACTGGCGAATGCGATCATCCACTTCGATGAACGGCAGCTTGATGTTGGGTGTGAACAGGTAGACGCACAGCGCAGCGATGCTGATGCCTGCGCCAAGCCCCACCCACCCAAAGAAGAGATGCATTACCGCCCAGAATGACATCCGCGCCTCATGCTGGTGAACCAAATGATCGCGAACACGATCAGGCCGGTGGCGCAGATCGCAATGACAACTTCGACCGGGATGCGGTTGAAAGCGGCCAGGAGCGAAGCAAGTCCGGTCGCCGCGCCGGTCGCGAGGAAATTCGTGATGTGCTTGAAGCGCGTGGTCGTGGATGACTCGGCCGGGGCCGGCAGCTCGAGCACCGGGAAATCAGCCGGATGTTTGCCCTCGCCCTCATCCCCCATGATGTCGTCGGCGCCATAGAAGCTCTCCCGGCGCGACGTTGGCAGGTTAGGGTCCACGGTAGGCAGCGACGCAAACATCGGCACCGGAACCGACTCGGGCCAGCGCCAGCCAAGCACCCGCCCCATTTCGAATGGCGCCTCGCTGACCTCATCGCCTTGGTTGCCGCCAATAAGCACGATGCGGCCGTCACGCGTGATACCAGTGACAAAGCCGACATGGCCGTTGCGCGGGCCCCGCTCGAGCACAGCGATACAGCCCGGAATGGGTCGGTCGAGCACCCGCCCCCATGTCAGGTAGGAGCGCGCCGCCGCGGAGCGGGATGACTTGATGCCGTGGTTTTCGAGGATGCCGCCAACGAACGCCGCGCACCAGGGCGTCTCATCGTCGGAAAAGCCAGCATGGATCAGCGTCCACCAGCGGAGGATCAAGGGGTTGTGCTGACGTCCTTTGATCTCACGCTCGCCAATATACGAGCGCGCTTCGGCCATCCATTCCGGTTCGGGCGATAGCGTCATGATGAACCACCAGTGGTTACCTTGTCGGGTAACATCGCTGGGTTACTCCGCCAGCGTTTCACCGTCGTTTCATTTGGATTTTTATTTTCAGTCGGAGCTTGCGTTAAGACACTGGCGCCCAGCTTGCCGCCGCGCCACCAATATTGCCGCTCGGGCTCAGTGTTGCGGTGATGGTCCTACCGGTCTGGGCGCTCATGTTGCCGTCGTTACCACCAGTATAGGCGTTGTTCGCGTTGTCGAAGGTGTTCTGTGTGACTCTAGCCGTAAGCCCAGCTGACAAGGAAATCGTATTCGAGGCGCTGTTTCCCCGGAAGCCGGCAAGCGCAGCGCCCTTTGATGGGATATTCAGCGACAGGCTCAGCGACGCCGTCGAGGTATTGAGGTCATCATCCGTATGGTGCGGTGTCAGGCTCGCTGAATACAAAACCTCCCAGACGATGATGCCGACACGGTTGATTGTGCCCGACCTGGTCACAGTAACGTTACCCGACGTTGCGTTTAGCGTCACCCCCCAAAGGGTGACAGCATTTGAAACGAGTGACCCAACCAAAAGGGTAGCAGCACCGCCCCCAATTGAGACACTCGCAACCGCTCCTGAGTTACCCACTGAGAACGCGGCAACGATCACGCGCTTGGTGGCACTTACCCCGGATCCGAAGCTCCGTGTCCCAGCGTCCCAAGTGCCATCGCCAGTCCTAAACGCGGTGTCAGTGTAGTTGACCTCGACAGGGACTATCGACGACGCGACCCCCGGAAACATCCCCGGCAGGAAAGACGCTGGCACGATATCGCGAGCTGGCCTGATGATTGCCGGCTTTGGCGGTAGCCACAGTTCCGGGAGTGCCAGGTCAACCATGTTTGGGCCAATACTGATCGTTGGTGTAGTCTTGCGGAGGCTCGGCCATGTCTTTCAGAAGACGCGCAGCAAAGACGTGCGCGGACTCCCAGCGCGCCGCGGCCTGCCCAAACTCGATGACGTTGAATGCATCCATAAGCACCAGCTGGTTGTCGGCGGAGATCCACGCGAAGTCGTTATCCCCACCGTGCCAGCGGAATTCACCCGGCTGTGCGCCATTCATGACGGCAATCGCCGCGAGCGTCCCGGCGCCATTGATCCGCTTCTGATCTTCAACGCGTGACTGGAACAGCACGTCATTGAAATAGAACCCCGACTCCACCCGCCGGTCCCGCTCTGCGTTGATCATTTCCGCGCTCGGGGGCGGCTGGTCCATCACGTCGAACATCTGCCAGACGACAACGCCGTCACGGACGAAATACTCGGGTCCGGTAGCCACCTGCCCTTCCGGTGCAACGAACGGCTCGGCGATGTAGATGCCGAACGCCGCGCGATCGTACTCGGTCCAATTCGGCGCGAGGATTGTCTGGAGCGGTGCCTTACGCTGGCCGCCCACGCTCACAATGACCGGGTTGCCGTCCACGCGGGCAATCGTGCCCTCATGCTCTCTGACGATGATCATGGCTTGTTGCTCTTATGTGCGACCACGGTGAAGTGCGACGTCGTGATGCAGCGGATGTAGAGGTCGTACCAGGTCGTCGAGTCGCAATCGGTGATGCTTGGCAGGTCACCTTCAAAATTGGTCCCGAACAAGATGCTGCGATCGGTTGCGTCGTTACCCTTCACGGTAATCGTCCGGAACGTACCGGGCTGACCATTGGTCGGGTTGCTGATGGTTGTCGTCTGATCGACGGTAACCTCGCCTGCAATGAACGCATCCCAGTCGACCGCAACCGCGCCAGCGGTCTCCGTCAAAGTCACAAGGGCTGAAGCTGTCTCAATGGCGGCGGCGGGAAGCAGCTTGCTTGCAGCAGCAGCGCGGACATTCGCATCGGTCGCGATGTCCGTAGTGACGATCTTGGCGTAGCTGACAGTGCCATCCCCATAGGACGCCGTCACAAGCGTTCCAAAGCTCAACGCCGTGCCGCTACGCCGAAGGACATGACCGTCCGATGCGGCCGCGATGTCTGCCGGCGCGCCGGAAGAGTTTGCAGACCGCCCAATGACTGACAGGGCGGCGCTGTTTCTCAGCTTCGCATCCGTGATGCTGGCGTCGATAACATTCGCCTTGAGCTGGCCGGCTGTGCCCCAATCCCACGAAATGGTGACAGTGTCTGTCGGCGCAATTTCTTCCGCGGCGCCGGCACCGGACGCCTGACGCCCGATCAGCCGCTGGGTGGCCATCGAGATGGTGTGCAGCTCATTCCAGTCGGACGGCTGCACCAGATCTGCGTCTGGTCCATCCGCCTCGGCTGAAACTTTCTGGTGCTTGATCTCGAGGGTCATAATTTTCCGCCACAGTTACTTTTCAAGGTAACTTACAGTTTGATGTACGCCCGCATGAATACGGTGGGCTGCACGATGCTGAGGTCAGCGCTCGAGCCACCCAACGTGCCCTCCATTCCAACTTTCCCTTCGGTCTTGTTCAACGTCACGTTGGTGACACGGTTGGTATTGGGCCCCGCCGCGACCTCTTGCTGGTTTAGCGAGATGGTCGCAGTCTTGACAACGCTGTCCTTGGTTTGCACCCCGGTTAGGGTCAGCTGCGGCAATTGGGCTTCTGTCAGGTTTTGCTTTTCTGCGCCGGCGGTTTGCCCCAGCGCTCGAGATGTGAGGCCGGCTCCGGCCCCGGCAAAACCGAGGACATGGCCGAGCGTCTTCAACAGCTTCAGGGGCTTGTTGGCTGCCCAGTCGGCCGCGGCGCTCACCCCCTTGCCCCCGGTCACGGGTGCATAGGCATTGTCGATATTCTCCCAGATCCAGGTGTAAAGGGGTTGGCAGTCGGCGTTGGCGCGAGTCGTGGCGCCGGATGAAGCGCTACCGATCGTGCCATCATTCATGGGCACCCAGCCCGGCAGGGCGTCGTTCCTCAACGAGATCTGCACGTCCCCCGTGCGCGGGATTGGGATGCCGAGCACCGCGGCGAACTCCGCAATGCTGTCAGCATCCGCAAGCGAGCGGGCAAGCGCCTTGAATGGGATCTCCTCGGCGGCGCCGTCACCAGCACTGGCCCGGCCCAGAACCGTGTCGCTCGCCATCGAGATATCGTGGTTGTCGTTCCAGTTCGATGGGCGCACCTCGGTCGTGTCGAGAGCGTCGACCTTTGGTGACTGAAACTTGTGCTTGATTTCCACCGTCACGGCCTACCCCCTCACAACTCACGGACGACAAACAGGACGGTGTTCTCTTTGATCTGGCCGCCGGTCGTCGAAACCTGCACTAGCACCTCGTACGTTTCGCCGTCGTTTCCTCCAGCCGCGAAAAACGCGAGAGACAACCCATCCTCGTTGATGAGATACGCGTCGATCTCAAGCGCCCCTGTCGGAGAAACCGTGAACGTAGCGTCCGAGAGTTGCTCCCCGGCGTCGAGCCAGTCCTCGTACTCGATCACATAGCGTTTCCGCTCGTCAGGCGACTTTGTGAATTTGCCAAGGTTCATGCTGCCCTCCGACGGGCTTCAGCTTCCATTTCGCTGCCGGCCGGCACGAACATGGTGCGGGCCTCAGCGGGTACGATCATCGTCAGCTCAGCTTGCAGTCGCATTGTCCGCACCTCTTGCGGTACCGCCATGACTTCCGCGTCGCCGAGCCAGAAGCTCGACACCAGGCTGGCCATGGCCGCGGTGTCCGGCGCTTCCGACGCCTGCAACGCCATGTCGTGTGTTGCTACGACGCCAACAGCAATGCTGTCGGGCGCCTCGGACACCGCCAGCTGGCCGAACACAATGATGTCTTGCGTAAAGAACGCAGTGTCCGGCGCCTCGGTGGCCGCCAGAGCGCCAGACGTGATCACTTCGCCTGTAACGGCTAAGCTGTCCGGTGCTTCTGATGCACCCAATTCGAACAGGTGGGCGACGACGCCGGCAGCTGCCGCTGTGTCTGGCGCCTCGGTGGCCGCAAGCGCCGCGTCGTGGGCTACGGTGGCCGTAATGGCGGCCGTATCCAGCGCCTCAGTGGCCGCAAGCGCCGCCGACCCGGTAATCCCGCCGGCAATGGCTGCAATGTCCGGAGCTTCGGTAACGGCAAGGACGCCCGCCGCCGTGTCGCTCTCAACCGAGATCGCAACAACGTCAGGTGCTTCAGATGCCGCGAGCGCCAGGTCGTGGGTGATGTCGAGCGCGATCGACGCAGTGTCCGCGGCTTCAGAAGCCGCCAGAGCCGCCTCGTTCGTGGTCTGGAAGCCCCCAGACCAAAAGCCTCCGATATAGAAGCCCACCCTCTTACACCCTGTGCGACGTTACCTTGTGAGGTTACCCGTGCGTGATCGTGCCGGCCGTGATCTGTACTGTCTGCCCCGTCGTGATCGAAGTCGAGTTGACGACGATGTCAGTGCCGCTGGTGCCCACGGTCAGTCCGCTGACGATGACATTGTCGTCGCTGTCGCGCAGCTCGGCTTTTGCAGCCGTGCCAGTGCCCGATGCTGTCGCGGACAACGGGGTGCCAGATAGCGTGAGGACTTGCCCGGACACGACACCGCACGGGTCATCCAGCGGGATCTCCGCCAGCACACCGGTCGCGCCACTCAGCGCGCTCGTGCCAATGACCAGCACCCCAGCACCTGCACCGGCGTCGATCGCATCAGCGACCACCTGGAGTCGGGCATCCTTCACGGTGTTGTTGTAAACAACGCTCATATCAGTCTCCTATCGTCGCCCAGTGGCGAACCCCTGCGGGAATTTCCACGCTTGCGCGCTGTAGAGGTTCTTCCGGTTCGCCTCGGTCTTGGCGCGCGAAATCGCCGATCGGAACCGCCGCAGATGGTAGATCGCCATCCGCTCGTTTGAGTATGGCTTTGCCGGCTGGGAGTGCAGCCGACCGACCAGCCCGTCGAAGAAGTCGGTATGGTATTTCTCGAGTATCCAGTCCGGCAGCTGCGGGTTGCCCTCGCGCGTCGTCGGATCGTTCACCGTCAGCGCCACATGCGCCGTGAGACTTTCCACTTTGTTCGGTGTGTACCCGAGGACAACCTCCCCGGGCTCGCCCATCGTCGCCTTGACTGTGTATTCGGTGCCGGTCTGGACCACCCACATGAGGCGGTTGATCGTGTACTGCCCGGATGGGACCAGATGGTATGTGGTCTGCCCGGAAACGGTTCGAAACGAAATGTCCTCGCGCCAGCAGTTTGAGTCCTTGAAGAACTCAGACATCATCGAGAACATTTCCTGCTTGATGGCTTTCTCCAGCGCACCCGGCAGGCGAATGGTGACGTCGGTGATGAGGCGGGTCATGTCAGCGTTAGCCATCTACCCCCTCCTATGCATTCGACTGGGTGAGCTGAGCCACAAACTTCGTCAGTAGCGCCGCGGCGCGCGCGTCGGTCGTGTCCTCGTCGTCCCTGAGCTGGACGTTACCGATGATGTAATAGAGCAGCGCCATCCGGTACTGGACGTCGAAGTCCACCGCGTCGGCGTCGTCGGTGTAGAACGGGACAGCGTCTAGCCGACCGATAAACATGTCGGGCCGCAGCCGGCGCGCTTCTGTCAGACCGAAATTCAACGCGGCGAGGATCTCGGCATCCGAGTAGCGGTACGTCTCGACCGTATCCTGGAGCAGCACCCGCGCCTGGTGAATGTAGTCTGCTACGGTATCCAGAGCCGCCATCAGTGCCCCCAAGGAGATGGGAGCCCCGGCTTACCGGGGCCCCTTGTTACCTCGTCGGGTAACGCTTAGGCCTTGGCGACGATGGCCTGCGCGATGGCAGTGCCGTCGAGCACCTTGTAGCCATAGACCTGGAGACCACGCAGGAGCTGGCCGAAGGTGCGCTCGGACTTGAGCGTTTCGACGGTCGACACCTGCGACGCGAAGGTCAGTCCATGCTGGTGGCCCGCGTAGATCACGAACTCGCCGGCCGCGAGACCGGCAGCGGTGCCGGACGGCAGGAGGTTCGAGACATACAGGGTGAACCGGTCGATCATACCGACGCGGCCGTTACGCAGCATCGAGACCGAGTCGCCAGACAGGTAAGCCTGACGCAGCTCCGACTTCTTGATCATCGTCGACGCCCACGCCGGCATGACGATCCAACGGCCCGACTCCGGGATGTTGTTTTCGTCGAGAACCTGGCCGAGGCGCAGGATGGCGTCGATGATCTCGATTTCACCAGCCCCAGGGTTGGAGGAAACGAGTGCCAGCGGCGTTCCGGTCACACCCAGGTTGATGTCCTGCGAGATGCGGCCCGCAGTAGCACCGCGGTTCGTCGAAGCCGCCTGACCCAAAATGCCCAGGAGCACGTTGGTGTCGATGACGATCTTCATCTGCTCGCCGGCGTCTTCCGACCACATGGACAGATTGTCCAGGTCGGACTGCACCCGCATGACGTCGTCCAGGATGGTGTTGAAGTATTCACCCTGGTCGATCAGCAGCTCGACGACGTTGCCGCGGGGCCGCTCGATCTCGAGGTCACCGTCCGCACGATACGGCCGGATCGTGATCGTCGGCTTGGTCCGGATCTTGACCTTGTCGCCGGCGTTCTTGATCTCGCCTTCGTAGTCGGTGTTGGCGATCGCGCCAAGCACGGTCGAGTCGTAGAACTTCTCGATCAGCTTGCCGGACCAGATTTCCGGAATGAAACCGGCGGCCGCAAGGCCGTTATTGACTGACCCAGCCGGGTAAATCGGCGGGGTCGTGGCAGCACCTGCCAACGGGAAAGTCATGGTTTTAGCCCCACACTAGAAGAGGATGGCGTGGTTACCTCGCAGGGTAACTCACGGCTGAATGCGCCCCTCGGCCTGTGCGTCAAAGATCATCTTCTCGATTTTGATCTTATCTGCGTCGCGCCCACGGTATTTGCCCGCGGAAACGGCGACGTAGAACGCAGTGATGTCGGAGGCGCGGATGATGGGCTTCTCACCAACGGGGGCTGGTGCCGCCGTGGTTCTGGCTCTGCCTGGTGCCGCGAATGTTTCCAGCGGGACTTTTGGATCAGCTGCCGGGGCGGTTGGCGCCGGTGCCGGTCTCGGGTCCGCGACCGCGGGGTCCAAGGCAGCCTCTTCAGCGAGGAAGCCTTTGAAGAACGCAAGCACCCGAGGAGTTTGGTTCTGCTCGAACGCTTCGTTCAACAACTGATGCCTGATAGCACCGCTGTAAGGATCTGGCAACTTTAGCCAATTAAGAAATTCTGGCTTAAAGTTGATCTCCTTCCAGTTTGGTACATCTTTCGTCAGGTCATCGAACATTTTTTCTTTTGCGGTCTTTGTCGCAACCGCATTCGCGCCCTGAACGAGCTGTTCGAGCGACGCGATACGCTGGTCGATTTCCGGCAGGATGGTGCTGCGCGCCTGCTTCTCAACAACGCTCAAGAACTCGTCGCCGAACTCTTCGCGTTCCTGCGGCGTAAGCATCGAGCGCGCATCCGTATCCGGGTTGCGGGGCTTTGGCGCCGGCGCTGTCTGGAGCGTAGAAATGAGGTTTTGCAGGTTGGTGATGGTCTCACTCATCTGAGCGATCTGCTCGGTCGCCTTGTTGTAGCGACCCTGCATCGAATTGAACTTGTGCTCCCAGTTTACGGGTGCATCGGCGGCTTGTGCAGCCGGCGGGGTTTGGGGAGCGCTGGGCGCGGGAGTCGGCGCGGCCGGGGTCGCTTCCGGTGCGGGCGGCTGTGCCGGCGCGGGGTCGGCGATAGTGATGGTCGCATCAGCCCCTTCAGCTGGTGTGCCGGGAGTGGCCGCCAAAGCGGGGTCACCGTCCGGTTGCGAGTTGTATTGCTTCTGGTGAGCGGCGGCAGCGCGGGCGGCGGCGGCTTTAACAGCGGCCGGAACCTTCACATTGGGGTCCACTTGGTTGGACTTCGTCAGGGTTTCAGACATCACGTTCTCTCCTGCGCGGGCGGCTCAAGCCAGGATGGGTGAGCGGCACGGGCTGTGGGTTGATCGTGGGGCTGGCGCTGCTTGGGTGTTGGTTACCCGGCGAGGTTACCCCCGCCGGGCTTAGTCAGTGATCAAGTTAGGCCAGGGCCGCGAGGCCGAGCAGCTTCACCGCCGGGGTGCCGACGTTGGTGATGACACCCTTGAACTGGCGGTTTTTGCCAGCCGCAACCGTCAGCGTGCCGACGCCGGTGACCCCGGAGCCAGGCGTAATGGTGAGCACCTGGTCGTTGTCGGCGTTCACCGCGATGAAGTCGAACGACATGCCGACCATAGCACCCGGGAGAGCTGCAACGATCTGTGCCGCCGTCGGCGTGGTCAGTGCAACGCCAGCACCGACGGCGCCGAGGGTGACAAGCCCGTCGATGAACTGGTCAACGGTAAGGGTTGCATCCGCGGCGTGCGAGCTCTCGGTCAGCTTACGCTGCTCGAGGATCTGGATGGCTTCGCCCTCGCTCGCGGGCTCAGCACCGGTACGAAAGTGACTCATGATAGTCTCCGTGGTTGGTTCAAGTCCGCCTTTGCAAGATGCGGGCGGCGGTTGTCTCCGCATCCTTCAGCATGGTGGTGAACTCAGCAGCTTGCTGGGCTCGCCCTTGAGCGGTTGGAAGCGCCGTAGGTGGGGCTTGCACACACTCAGTTGCTTTCAAACCGGCGAGGGCTTCCACGGCGGTCAGAAATTCTCTCCATTCGATCGGAGCTGCGTGGCGGAGGCCGGCGGCCGCGATCGCGAAGCGTTGCTTCACGTCATGCCCTTCCATCACTTCCCCCATCCGCCCCGCGGGACACCCGTGTTTCCGAAGCCGAACGAGGTGAACTCACTCGGGTCGGACCTGGCTGCCTCTTTGGTATAGGTGCGCTTGGTTGCGCGCGCGGGCGCCGAAGGCTTGACGAACAAGCTCAGGCCCGAAGCTCTTGGCTTTGGGACCGTCGTGCTGACCTTCTTCGGCGCCCGGATCTTCATCGCTCGTCCCCAGCTCAGCAACTTTTCGCCGGCTTTGCAGATTGCTTGCCGACCATGGCCTTGCCGCCCGCCTTGGCGAACTTGCCGCCACCGCCCTGCTGGCCCATGGTGTGGCCCGGCTTCACCGGCCCGGCTGACTGCTTGCCGACCATGGCTTTGCCGCCCGCCTTCACAAACGTTACGCTCTTGCTCGAAAGCAACTTGTCTTTTGCCATCACGGCCTCCGTTACCCTGTAAGGTTACCCAAACGATCCGCCGGCGATGTTGGTCCGCGGACCCATGTCGCCAGTGACACCGCCGCCCTGCATCCCGCCCTGCCCTTCGGCACCGAGCTGGCGCATGTGCTCCGCCTGGAAGTTCTGCATCGCCGTCTCGTCGTCCGGGATGAGCTCTTTGTCAATGCCGATCGTCTGCGAGATCTCACGCAGCACGGCGGCGCGACCCTTCGGTCCCAGGATCGCCGCGTCCATCGGGTTCGCCGTGATCTGCAAGAACTCAAGCTGTCGGGCGCGCTGGGTTTCGCGCTGGACCGCGACGTTGACGCCCATGACGCGCACTGACTCCTGCCCTGTGAGGAGCCCGGTTTCATCGGTGAGCATCAGGAAATCAAACAGCCCGGTGAGTGACGGCCCGAACACGTCGCGGTCGATATTGGCCGCCACGGTCTGGAGGATCTTCGAAGCGTTGCCCATGAGCATGGCCAGCCCCGACGCAGTGCGGCCGGCGCCCCCGCTCGCTCCTTGCCCGGCCATGAAGCGCGGGATTGCGCTCAGGTCATCGGCGATGTCGTTGAACTTCTGATAGACGGCCAGCAGCTCCTGAGCGTTCGACTGCGGCATGAAGAAGCTGATCGGCACCTGCTGGTTGTTGCCCATCGGGTCGGATGTGACGTGCCACCGCTTCCACGGATACATGTCCTCGCCGTCTTCGTCCGCGGCGAGGCGGTCATCGTTGACCACCACCTGCGGGCCCGATGCGATCGACATGTTGTTGACGAGGGTCCGCAGCGTCGCGTTGCACACCTCTGCCACGTCCGCGAGAATATCGGGTAGGCCGTGACCCACCGGCGTGCCGGGCACCTTCTCGAACGACGTGATGAAATACGGGTGCCGCTTGCGCGGGCTCGGCGACATCTGGACCTTGATGATGTGCCGGCCGATCAGCCACGCCTGGACCATATAGTCGCGCAGCGGGTCGGCGATGAGCTTGGGGTCCATGCCCTGCTGGAGCAGCATCAGGCCTTGGATGTTGCCATGGTACTCGAGGCACGAGATGAGGCCTGAACGATTGAAGACCGGGTTCTCCCGGTTCTCGCCCGCGGCGCGCTCGGCGTCGACCGAGTCCCAGTTGTCAGCCAGTCCGCCGGAGCCGTGCTCCATCAGGACGGCGCGCACGGCCTCGTGGTTATAGCCCGGCAGGTCGAGCAGGTCATTCAAGTCCGCGCGCGTGTAGCGGGTGCGCTCGATGATCGCCGCGTCCTCAATGTCGCTGACGCCCGGCGTCCAGTAGAGGTCGAACGGTGACACCCGGGACCAGAACATCTTGGGCGTCTGCGACACCTGCGCCCGGCCGCCCGTATAGGTCACGCTCGGGACAATGCGGACGATCGGCCCTTTGATGCAGGCGAACGGGAACAGAGGCAGGTCGACCAAAAACTCGGCGATCGCCTTGTAATAGCCGCCCTCCTCAAGGATCTCGTCGATGCGGTCCCGCGTGAGTTCAGCTTGTCGCGCTGCGCGCTTTTTCGCGGCATCGCGCGCGGCCAGCATGAGCTGTTCAGCACGATCGCGCACCATGGTGGAGTCGATCCGCGCGCCGGCGGCCGCCATCCCCTGGACTTCAGCCTGCACAAGCTGGCGGATCGAGTCGATGATCTCCGGTGGCACGTCCGGGTCGGCTGCGGGCTCGATCCCCCACGCGCGGTCAGGCGCCAAATAAATATCGCGAAGCAGCGACGACGCGCCGCGGCACTTCATTGCGACGATGCGGGCGTACACTTCCGAGCCGCCGAACTTGCGAATTTCAGCCAGCTTCTGGGGGTCGTATTCGCCGTTGAACGCGCGCTGAGCCGCGAGCAAGCGCTCGGACCAACCAGCTACCGCATCGTTGCGGTGGTTGCGCATCATATCAAACTGGCGACGGATGAACCCTGCAAGGTTCGTCATCGCAACAACATTGAAAGCGTCGCGCGCAGCGTCCTGCGCTTCCGCTTTCAACTTGTCTTGTTCGGTGATGTGTTTTTCCAGTGCGCCCGGAGAAACAACACGCAGCAGCCCGCCACTTTGCAACTGCATCAAGGTTACCTTTCGGGGTAACTTACGCTGGACAATGGCGACGCATAGCAATATTCATTCAGGAACACAACTGTTGAGTATGTTTCACGAGTGTTACATGGCTGAGGTTGCATCAACATTACAGCCCCTCCACAACACCAAGCTCATGCAGGTCGCGCGCGAGATTGCGATCGGCGTGCATCCGCTCGATCAAATCCTGGCGCGCCACGAAATCAGTCACGCCGACTTCGAGCGTCTCAAAGAAAACCCACGTTTCACCTCCACGCTTGAAGCCGAAATCGAAGCCTGGGGCGGCGCTCACAACACCGCGGAGCGCATCAAGCTCAAGTCCCAGGTGATGATCGAAGAGTCGCTTCCGGAGCTGTTTGCCCAGATCCACAATGTGAAGGAGCCCTTGAGCTCCCGCATCGAGGCAATGAAGCTCGCGCGCGATCTCGGACAGCTCGTCAAGGCCGGCAACTTCCAATCCGATGGCGACGGCAGCAGCCGCTTCACCGTGACCATCAACCTTGGCGACAACAAGCAGATCAAGATCGAGAAGGACGTAACCCCGCAGGTAACCGCGCCCCCGGTTATCGACGCGGTCCCGACTTAACTGGGGGCTTCATGCCTGACATCGTCTACACGGCTCCGCCGACATGCGCGGAGTTCATGCGCTCTGATGCGTTCGCCCGGCTCATCGCCGGCCCGGTTGGATCCGGAAAGACCACGGCCTGCATTTTCGAGATCTTCCGGCGCGCATGCGAACAAGCGCCGGCGCCCGATGGCTTCCGATACACCCGCTTCGCGATCGTCCGCCAGACGCTGAAGCAGCTCAAGGACACCGTCCTCAAAGACATTGTGCAGTGGCTCGAGGGGCTCGCCGCCTACAAGGTCTCCGACAACACGATCTATATCCGCGCCGGTGACGTGGTGACCGAGTGGATCCTGATCCCGCTCGAGGACGCTGAAGACCAGCGGCGCCTGCTGTCGATGCAGCTCACCGGCGCCTGGATGTCGGAAGCGATCGAGATGGACTATGGCATCGTCGCGCCACTGTCCGGACGCTGCGGCCGCTACCCCGGCGCCAACCTCGGCGGCGCGACGTGGCATGGCATCATCGCCGACACGAACATGCCCTCAGAAGGCTCTGACTGGCACAAGGCGATGACGGACCCCGCCAGCGAGTGGGACGTCTATGTGCAGCCCGGTGGCCTTGAGGAAAATGCCGAGAACCTCGACTGGCTGACCCAGACGCCCGAGACGCTCAAGCTGCCGCTCGGCGATCCGATGCGCCGCGCGCAGGGGCGCAAATATTACGAGCGCCTGGTCAAGCAGCCGCCGGCGTGGGTGAAGCGCTACGTCCATGCGCAATACGGCGATGACCCCTCCGGCAGCGCAGTCTTCCGCGAGAGCTTCAAGCTGAGTTTCCACGTCGCTCCGAGCCTCACCCCGGCCTTCGCCACGCCGCTGATCATCGGGCAGGACTTCGGCCGCGACCCGTGGAGCATCATCGGGCAGGTCGACCCCAAGGGCCGCCTGATTGTGCTCGAGGAGGTGCCGGCGGAGGACATCGGGCTCGAGGCGCACATCGACAAGTCGCTCAAGCCCGTTCTGATGCAGGAGCGGTATCTCGGCCTGCCGATCGTCATGATCGGCGACCCGTCGGGCACCTCAAAGAACAACCTCTACGAGGAGACAAGCTTTGACCTTCTGAAGCGGAAGGGCTTCGCGGCTTTCCCCGCCCCGACCAATGATCTGGATCCACGCATCCGGGCGGTCGAAGCGTGGCTGCTCCAGCAGCGCGACGGCGGCGGCGCCATCCTCTTTGACCAGGAGCGGTGCCCGATCACGATCCGCGGGATGAATGGCGGCTACCGCTACGGGAAGACCAAAGCCGGCCAGCGCAAGCCCCTGCCAGACAAGAACGAGTATTCCCACGGCAACGACGCGCTCCAGTATCTGTGCCTAGCCGCGCGCGGGGGCATGAACGAGATGGTCGCCAAGGTGCTCATGCAAAAGAAAACGCGGCGGGGCCCGAGAGTCACCGCCGCGTCGTGGACATAGTTACCTTGTAAGGTTACTTGCGCTTCTTCCTGCGCCAGTTCTTGTCCGGCGGGAATTGCACATAGGTGCCCCCGATCGGCTCCTTGCGGGCCCGGGCGCGCTTCACGATCTGGCGCTCCCGGTAATTCAGGCGGCCGACGGTGACAACGAGCTCGGCGAAGTTTTCTTTGCCGCGCACCTTGTTCCGACCATTATAGCGGAACATCCGCTGCGCTACCGTGATCTTCAGCTTGTCGCTGACGATGCGCGTTGCCCGCCACGCCTTCTGCTCAATGACGGTGGCAGACAGCTCTGCGATCACGTCGAACGTCTGTGTGTAATTTGACACAGTCATCACTCGGCTCCCCGCCACAGCGTTTGCGCCGGCTCAATGGTGAGGGTGCTCGACTCGATCGTCGCCGTCTCGCCGGGGTGCAGCTCGATCCGAGTTTTCAGATCGGTCGTGAACACAGCGATCGGCTCGCCGTGTGCCGTGATCGTCACGGCAGCCGTCTTCGTCACCTGCTTCGCGTTTTTAGCCATCATGGCCTCCTGGTTGACTCTCTTCGATCGGGTTCTGGAACAAGAACAGCGTGATCGCGCTCAGCGCGTCTTCACCGGGACGGATGCCTTCAGGCTTCAAGCAGGCGTCGATAGCGTCGAGCTCCGGCCGTCCCAAGTACCGGAGCGTATCCGCCATTGAGATCGGCTCATCAAATACCGGCGGGGCGTTGCGCACGCGCTCAGTACCAAGCTTGATCAAGCTATAGACAATTTCAGCTCGACGCTTCCGGGGTAGGCGCGCGATGTAATCCCCTTGACGTACTATGATTGCACTCCCTGCCCGCACATCCCGTAGGGCACCATTCAACAATTGCCGCAAGCGTTCCTGATCTTGTTGCTCTTTGGCCCGTGCCTGCAACCGCCGCTGATGTGCGTTTATCGCGGCCCACGCAGCACTTTTATGTCCAGCACCGCGGCGCTCGGGATCGTCTGCACGCCGGCAGCCTGGTCGGCCTCCTTGCCGTTGTTCGACCCGAGGCTCAGCGCGATCACTTTCACCTCGGGCGTGTCCTGAAGCAGGAAGCCGACGCTCACACAGGTGACGCTGTTCTGGGGGTTGATGTCCTCGAGCCACTGCCATTTCCCGATCGGCTGGTTCGAGTCGAGCCACAGGATCTGCACGATTGCCGGGTGCTTCATGGTGCGCATGTTCACTAGTTACTCCCAGCTCGGCCACTCGGTGTGCGCTAGGTGGTCGAGCGCGGCGCCGACGAACCCCTGTGGCGACCCGTCAGCGTTCCGCTTCATGGCGGTGCGCAGGTCATCGAGCGGCACGCCATGCTGGAGCGCGATCGACACGGCGACCGCGGCGTCGCACGCATTGATGTCGGTGGCGCTGCCCAGGAGCTGCGCCGAGTTCAGGAACAGCTCCTTCGGCACCAGCTTCTTGGCCTCGTGGTCGATCTCGAAGCCAACCGACATGAGGTATTTCATCCCCGCATGCTCGAAGCGGAACGTCTCGAGCGGCCGGCGGCTGGGGAGTTTTTTGCGGGCGCTCACGAGCACATCTCCCTGGTCTTCTTCCACTCTGCGACTTTTGCCCCGGGTTTTTTCGCCCGCTTGCGAGTGCCGGCTAGGCGTTCGAGCGCGTTGACCGCTCTCGTTAATTGCTGGCTGTCATACTTTGACCAGCGCGAGTGGGCCGCTGCCGCCCGGAGCAGGGACTTGGCGGCTTTGTCTGCCGTGCTTTTCAGATCAGACATTGTAACCTCACAGGGTAACTTAGTGGAGCACCTGCTCCGCCACTTCATCGAAGACGATAGTGACATAAAAGTGCTTGGCGAGCTGCGCGGTCGCCGCCACGGCCAGGCTCAGGTCTGTCGTCTCCTCACCGTCGGCGGAGAACAGCGTGGCGAACATCACGACCCTGCACTGGGCGGGGTCACCGTCATGCACAACAAGGTATCCGTGCCGCGGAAACACCCCGGTCACATAGACCGGTCTCGGCTCACGCCGGCGCCGCTTCCCTGACTTCTTGTCCTGCTCGTCCTGCCGGCGCGCTTCATCGAGTGCCATGTCAACCAAGGCCGTCTCCCGTTTCGTGCTTGCACTCACAGCCCAACCGATCACGTCTCGAGCAGCATGTAATGGTGGACGGCCCGCCACCCCGCGATCGCCGCCTCAGCGTCCCGGCGGAATGTCTGCCAACGCTGCACGTTGACTGGCTCGTTCATCGGGTAGGCGGCGATCGAGGCTACTTGCAGTAGTGGTGGCACCACCTTGTTGCCCCACTGGTCAAGATACGCCGGCAGCTGATGCCCCTCTGCATGGATTGGCACGTAGCTGTGGTAGCGCTCCTCGACCCGGGTCATCGTGTCACCGCGGCGAGCAGATATAAACTCCGTCGGACTTATTCCGAGCTCCTCGCAGATCCTGTGCGCCACCCGCTCGATCTCGTGGTCTGGTATCGGCCCGGGCATGGCGCTTAGAGCCCCGTCACGTTACCGCGTGCGGTAACCTCGTTCTGCTCGGCGACTTGCGGCTCTTGGTCCACGCGCCTGTTGTGCAAATACAGCTGCACGTCGTCGACGAAATAGAACACCTTCTTACCGAACTTGGTGAAAGAAGGCCCCCGCCCCTCGCTCCGCCATGTAGCGAGCGTCGACGTCTCGACTTCGAGCGCCACAGCGAGCTCGGCATCCGTGATGACACCGAGGGCTTTGCGGATTTCGGGGGCGGGGTTCAGGTCCATACGCAGGTCCGTTGTTTGTTCCCACCGGGTGCCCTTGCGGGCTGGGGAGCTGGAAATGGCACCCGGTGGGCTTCGCCCGGTCCAATGGGCACCAGTGAAACTGGTGTTTGGCCGACTCAGGGTCAACGGAAACGTGTGTTGGAGTTGTTCAGATAGCGTTACGTGAGGATGACACGACAAAGCCCGCCGGTGTGTTTGTCTCCACGGGCGGGCTTTGCGTTATCGCCGGGTTATGGCCCGGTACGAGATCTCGGCTTAGACGTTACGTGGGTACTTTACTAAGGCATTTCTCCCGGCCGCGCCCGGATCGCTCGTGATGGTGAGATAGGTTCGCGGGGTCGCCTCGGCAAGAGGAGTGCCGTTCAAGGGCAAAACATCGAGCCCGGGCGCTTGCCCCGCGTGATGGTGAGATAAGTTGGGAAGGGTGGCTCGGCAAGAGCCGGGTGCTTTGCGTCTCAGCCGGCTTTGATCATCCGGCATCCCCTGGGGTCGAGCCCGGCCACCCAAGTCTTAGTTGGGGTTCGAGTCGTCTGCGATCAATAGCGGCATCCACTCGATCGGCAGCTGGAAGATCCGCGCGAGCTCGGCCTCGGGCACACCACGCAACCAGCACTCCCTGAGCTTTTGCTGAAGCGGCCGCGGCACGTCTTCGATGCGCGTGCGCGGCTCCGCCGGCGCCAAGTCCTCAATGTCGATCCACGGTACCCCGTCGAGCCAGGTCTTGAAGGGCTTGTCGGAGGCCGGGGGTTTTTTCATGCGGTGGTTTCGTGGTGGTGAGCTATTGGTGAGTGGCAGGACCGTGATCGGATTTCCGATCACGGGACGAACGCACCAATGTAACATAGAAGTAACAAAGGGTTTTTCTAGGGCCTAGAATTTTTTGGGAATGGCATGTTGGGGATTACCTGAAAATTACAGGGTGTTTTTTAGGTATTCGATAAGGGATTGCAACACCGCCGGGTCATCACGACAATGTCCGAGGGCCACGTTGCAGTGGTGACATAGGATACCCCGCACCCGCCCGGTGGTGTGACAATGGTCGATGTGCCGGCGCTTCAACAAGACTGTCTTGCAACCAGCGCACCGGCCGTCCTGGGCCAGCAGCATCTCGGCATATTGTTCGAGCGTAATCCCATACTTTGCGGATAGGTACTCTCGCCTCTTCCGCTCTGCGTTATGTGGATCTGCGGCGCGCCGCTTTTGCCGGGCCTCGTTATGCTTCGCTTTGTGGCGCTCGTAATACTCTCGAGCCTTACCAGGGTTTTTTGCAAACCACTCTTTTCTGTAGTTCGGGTTCTTTGCCACCCAACGACGGTACGTTTCAGTGTTTTTGTTCATGCCCCTACTCCGGTTGGGGGCTATATAAAAATGTCGCCGTTACTTTGCAAGGTAACCTCGTGATGTAATGGTGAAGTAACAAAAGGTTTTTGAGGTCAGGTATATTTCCATACCACCCAAACAAGAGCCGCCGGCGGGGTGGGGTGGCCGATCCAGTTACCCTCCCGGTAACCCTCCCGCGCACCTATGCTGTAGCAAGCGGAAATGCCAAGCGCCTCAAGCACTTAGCCCGCGGACCTACAAAGTGACTAGGTGCTCGCGACACTTAAACAACGCGCAAGCCGGTGGACGGATGGTGACGCTTCCTGTCCATGTGAGAACGGTATCTCTTGCCAGCCTGCGGGTTCCGACACGCAGGGCATGTTACCTTCCAAGGTTACATGGTGTAGTCCGCCGAAGGCGCGCGGCTCTGGGCAAGGATGGGCGGCCTCAACCGTAGAACAAGACGGAAGCGCCATAACAAGCGGTGACGCTTGGCCTAGGACGGAAAGTAGTCCGGCGCCGCACCCACAATAATCGGGGCGGAATGCGACAGGGCAAGGATACCGATCCGCGAAACTGAAAACTCCCCATTGCGCCCGGTCGTGCTCTTATCACAATCGACCGGGCGCGTTTGTTCCTTTTCAATCGTCTCTCACTGTTACCTTTTGAGGTTACATCATGGCATCGTCTCGTAATGGTTGGTGCAAGAAGCTCATGGACAAAGCCAAGCGCAACGCGCTTAAGGCGAAGCTCGGCACCGAAGGCGCCTTGCGTCCTGGTCTCGTGATCGCAGGACGCAACCACACCACCAGAACAATCTGGCATGAAGATGGGAACTACGACATCGAATATGTCGTGGTCGAGCCCAAGGTCGTGGCGTTTCGTAAGCCGGAGGATCGCAAGCCCGTTGGCTTCAAGCGCCAGCACATCTCGAAGTGGGCGAAGATCGAAGCCCGTAACCGCGCGAGGTAATCATGCGCACTCATCGTCGCCCCTCACGCACGCGCTATCGTCGCGCGCCCCGTCTTGTTCGCCTGTGGTGGCAGCTATGGTTCGGGGGATACTGACATGCAAAGCGTGTTCAACGTGTCGTGGCGCCGTGTTGGTGGCAGCTATGGTTCGGGGGATACTGACATGCAAAGCGTGTTCAACGTGTCGTGGCGCCGTGTTGGTGGCTTGAGGTTCCTCAAGCTCGGCAGGATCACGTTTATGGTGTGCCTGTCGCGGGAGTATGTGGCTTTTGGGCAACTACGTGAGAACGTAAGCAGAACAAACCCGCCATGTAACCATCGGAGGTAACGGGTGGGAAAATACCTCCGCGCCTAAGCCATTGATATTACTCGATAAAGGGCATATTAAATGTGGCGATGTTGTGGTGCGGGTTGTATTGATCTGCGGCAGCACAACCGGAATTTGGCGGAATTTAAGTTTGCGTATGAAGAACGGCAGCTAACCCGTTGTTCTACATATAGTTCTACTCTTATATTCTATATATAACTATAAATACTATACTAAATAAAGAGACCCCGACCTAAAACCTCAATGTAATACTCGTGTAACGTTGGGCGCGCTCAGACCCGACCACACCACCAAAACATTTTTAGCATATTTAACATATAACATTCGCGCAACAAATATCCGCTTGTCAATCAAGCACTTAGACACTTTTTGAAACGAACATGTAATGTCCGCGTATAGTATATTAGCCGGCTCCATAGTACATTAGCTCTTGGGCCCTTAGTGGTATTATTTGGAAACTTCGCGTCACTTGTTATGATCCATAACGACGCGCACTCATGATGCGGCAACATCAGCGTGCGAGTATCGAGTATGCCTATGATCTCAATTCCGGAGAATGTCACCGACGCCTCGCGTGACGGTGCCGAATGCACAATGCAAGCGATGCGCGCCCACGGCGTGCCGCTCGGCACATTTGAGCAGCAATGCGCGCTCCTGGACAATCTCGCTGCCGTGATCCGTGGCACCATCGCAGACCATTATAATACGGTTGTAATTCCCAAGTAATGTTCCTATGTTACACGAATGTTACCTGCGACGGTAACACGAGCTGGAGCGCAGACGCGACCGAAGGTCGTGGCGAGTGACAGCGAGATGGGAACAGGGATCACACCATGACACCACGGAACGACATCTTCACTGACGCCAAGAACCTAGGCATCGAAGAACGCCAACGCATTGACCCGCTGCCGCGCCTCGCGCTCATGGTGGCGAAAGCATCGGCCGACAAGCAAATCAACATCGACGATGCGGACGATCTCTATGCGTCATATCTCGGCGTGCCCACAGAGCGGGCGCGCGCACTCAACCCGACCAGCTTCCGCGCCAATGCATCCAAGCTCCGCCGCGTGATCGAGGCGGCTGATGTGGATCTTGTCGAGCGCACCATCAAATTCCGGCAGAAGCTCGCCAACAAGGTCGAGGGGCTGCCCGCCTATCAGCTCATCGTCGCAGCCTGCCGCTTGCGTGTGAAGAACGGGCGCCGGGTGACCAACGCAGACCTGGAACGCCTGATACGTCAGGCTTAACCACGAGGCCACGACATGTCTGACACAAATTGCATTCCGTTCGAGCATGACGGCTGGGGTTCGCCGTCCGCTGTCGTGGTGCTGTCCGCACCGACATGGCTTGGATTGCGTCAGGCAATACGTGGTCGGCGTTGGCGTCGTGACGTGGGCGTGGAAGGCTGCCCCGGCCGGTGCTATGCGACTAGCTGTAAGATCCTGCATGTTGCAGCGGCCGATGGTGTGCCAAGTGCTGTGTGCTTGGTGACCAGCCACTACGATGTGTAACCTTGGAGGGTAACATGAAACGCTTGTGAGCAGCCATAGCAGCATTCATCCGACACCGCGCACTCACCGTGCCACACCTTCGCTGCAACCATTGCACCATGACGCACGCTGGCACCTACGCCTTGTGCTGATCTACAGCTGACGCAAGCCCGATGGTCATGGGCTATAATCTCAACCAGCTCGCCATGCTTAATGGCTACCGCCCAGGGGATAGCTGGGACTGACTGAAAATCTGAACTTGTTTAGAGCCCGGCAGGATGACTCCCTGCCGGGCTTTTGTTTCATGCACTTAGCTGTTACCTCGTGAGGTAACACCACGCCAACAAGCTATGTTGCATGAGTATTACCTTGGATGCGCCCCGCATTCAGGCGAAATTCCAACAGCAACCCGTGAGGTAACCATGAACGACGTCACTCAGCAGGCCGAGACCGAAGTGCAGAACGAGATCACGCAGGGAGCGCACGACAACACCGACAACGCCGGCGGCATCAAGTCGCTCTACAAGGACGTGGCGGCGCTGGGCAAGCAGTCTGCCCTTGGCCAAGACGCGCTGCCGCGGCTCGCTCTCCGCGTCGCCAAAGCATCGTCCGAGGGCGTGATCACCACGAACAAAGACGCCGACGGCAAGGACGACTACCATCGGATCTATAACCACTACATCGAGAACGAGGCCAAGCCGGCGGCGTTTCATTCGCCGAACGGCAAGAAGGCCAACGTGTCGAAACTGCGGAAAGTGGGTGAAGCCGCCTCGCTGCCCAGCGTGGACTTCTACGATGCGTGCGTCCGCGCCGTGACCATCCACAAGGGGATGCGTGATGCGCAGCAGAAGCCGAAGCCGCTCTATGCTGGCATCGTCGATATGGCCCGCTACCAGATCGACAACCCCGACAGCGCACTCACCGACGACGACGTGCGCAACCAGCTCGGCAAGGCTGACCCGAAGGAAAAGACCCTGGAGGGTGAGCTGTCCAAGGTGACCGAACGCCTCGAAAAGCTCATCACGGGCGAAGTCGAGGGCATCCCGGCCGACACTGACGAGAAGTCGATGAAGGCGTTCGAGCTGCTGCGCGAGCGCCTCGCTGCGATGATGCAAGAGTCCAAGCTCCAGAGCCTGAAGGCGCAGGCTGCCGAGCTGGGCCTGAGCCTGAGCGAGCTGGCTGCGGCCTAACTAAAGCGGGTTACCTCGCTAGGTTATGGTGCCCACCGAGCCTAGCAACGGGAGGGAGGCGGGGCTCGTCACCTCGCCTCCCGCACCGCGCACTCACCACGACACCCTCACACCACGAGGCCATCGTCGAGCAGTTCGCTGCCGGCGTCGATGAATGCCAACGCATCGACCTGTCAGTCGAGCAGCTCAAGGCCACGATCGAAGCGGTGAAAAACCGCAAGCTGCCACATACCGAGGGCTTTTTCTTCGGCGCCAGTGAGCTGACCGACGAGGAGATTGCCGAGGACGTGGCTACCCTGGAGAAGGCGATCGCTTGGCTCGAAGTGGACGAGCCGCAAGTGTCGAGGGAAGTGTATTATCGAGCCTCGTGGTAACCCCATGAGGTAACGCGCGGCCGGTACGGGTGCTGATCGCCCAGCTAGGCCAGTAGCCGAGGGTGTCCACAACCTGGAAGGCCAACTCCCCGAAAGCCGCGCACTCACCACACAACCACGAGGCCACGACATGACACAGGATCTCACTGACCGACCATTGGACCATTACGACAAATGCATCCTGGTCATTGGCAACCTGAATGATGGCTTCACATTTGTCGGACCCTTCGACAGCTTCGACGATGCGGACGAATACGCCAGAAACGTCAACTCTATGACGTGGGTCGCCACACTGGATCAACCGTAACCCCGGAGGGTAACCATGTTTAGACCATCCCGCCGCCGCCCCTCCAAGCTACTGCGCAAGCTCAAGCAGGGCGCCAAGGCGTCAAACTACGCTGCTGCCGGCCTCAACGGCACCCGCGCGCAAGCCCGGCGCCTGCGCCAGATGGCGAAGCAGGCCGGAAAGGTTACCACGGAGGGTAACGATGGGTGAGATCATCCTGACGCTGATAGTGTGCTTCGGCATTGCGTTCGTCCTGGATCGCTGCATGTTCGGGTGGCGGCTATGATCAAGCTGTTCATCGTCACCTACGCTGCCGGCCACTTCATCACGCTGGTCCCTGTGTCCGGAGCATTCGAGCGCGAGCCCGCGGCCGGCATCGCCGAGTTCGGCCCCGACCCTATCGAGCAATGCGAGCTGCTGGCTGCCATGATGCAGCGCATGCAGCCGAACCATCTCATCACGTACCGGTGCGAGTGGCGGGAGGTGCCGCGCACTCATCACGTCCGGACGTAACCCCGCGAGGTAACGCCACATGGCTGCCCCAGCCGACGCCCTGCCAACCAGCCTGATGCTGCTGTTTAACGGCTTGAAACCAGAAGCGATCGCTAAGGCGTTGGTCGCCGCACTCGGCACCGACGACAGCATTCGCCTCGAAGTTGAGCTAACCAAGCAGCGGCCGATCGCTGTATATGTCGCCACCGACAAGTTTGAGATCCTTGAAACGATTGACGACGATGACTGCGAGTTTGTCGGCACCGAGGAGCAACTCAAGCTCATCCTACAAACACTCTCGTTCGACGCTGGCGACACCAATATGCACTTGCGCGACGCTGCTATAGATGCGCTACGCGACCACGGGCTTATCCGCGACAAGTAGTAACCCCGCGAGGTACCGATGATCTCGATGCGCGCCTCTGTTCACCCCAACCCGGCCCACGCCATTAAGGGGTGGATCGTGATCTGGTTCCGGCCCGAGCCCAAGACCTGGGATTACCGGGTGTCCGTCTCGTTCACGAACATCGTCGCTGCCGCCAGATACATGGACTGGCACAACAAGTGGATCGACGAAAATGTCGCCCGCTAAGACGAAGCATCCCTACACCGCTGTCATGCGGCGCGACGGCCCCCACCGGCATCCGAAGATCTGGGTGGTCAAGGTACGGGGCGTACCGATCGAACGGTTCAAGCAGCGGAAGCTCGCCGCGAAATACTGCTACTGGCACAACAAGTGGGTCGGAAAAAATGCCTGATGAAACCCGCCTGCGCTGTCTAAAAGGTTACCTCACGCGGTTACAGCCAGCCGGCAAGTACATGCGCCGCGGCTATGATGACCAACCGGAGTGGGTAACGACGAGCTGGCACGTCAGGCGCGGGCCAGGCTTCTCGAAAGAGATCATTTTCAGGAACTCACACGCCGCCTTTGCCTATTGCGAATGGAACGACACCTACATCCGCGCGCTCATCAAGGAGTTGGAGAATGCCTGACCGGCCCCGCTGTGCAGCGTACCAAGTCTCAGACCAGATGACCTGCCCCTCCTGCCGCCTCACCTGGGACATGAACGATCCGGAGCCACCACAATGCCTCGACGAAAGCGAGAGAGTTACCCTGCGTGGTTACTCGCCCAGGACGCCAAGTCCCCCGGCACCATCCGCTTCCACGACGACCCCCAAGCCAGCGCGTGCCTGGAGGCTCGGCGACTATACGAGAAAAAGTTCAAAGTTTTTTGCGCACTCACGCAGGAAGAGCTGATCCCGCTGATCGACGCCAAGACCCTGCGCACCGTGCTCAGCCGCATGCGCAAAGCAAATCTGGAGAAACACCCGTCATGAGCCGCGCTGACGTCTGCGCCCTGTACGACAAACGCGGCGGCCGGTCATGTGACACCTGCCACTGGTTTGCGCCTGCGACCGAGGAGATGAAGAAACGCTTCTTCCCGCACGCCGGCACCTGCGAGATCCGCTTCCCGCATGAGGGCTTCAACGCCCACTTGCCGGGCCACGAACGTGGCAAGCGCCTCGACAGCTGGTGCTCGTTCTGGGTGCCAAACCTGGCCACCATGTAACCACGAGGGGTAACACAATGACGGTCTTTTACTGGGTCGCCGCTGGGCGCGGATGGACACGAGCTATCACTCCGTCCTCCCCCACGGCACGAGGCATCTGGAACAACCCTGTCTATGTGCGCTCTGTCTGGAGGGTGCCGAACCTGGCCACCATGTAACCACGAGGGGTAACTCCGGTGCGCAACTGGCAGAACAAGCCGTTCACGTCTCAAGACTACCAGAACCCGATCCCATCGTTCGGCTTCGAGCAGGAGGAATGGCACAACGCTGTCTATCTGGGTCGGCCGCACCCGGACTGGGTGGCCGTTATCCGGCACAACATCAACGTGCCGGTCCAACATACGTTCTCACTCTGGGTCATCCCCAAAAAACACAAGTGGGATCACTACAAAGATTGGTCCGACCACATTCGAGAACGCCAGCATTACTGCGACACCTACTGCGATGACCTGCTCATGGTGCTGAGCATTATCGTCCACGATATCACGATCAAGACAGGAGCCCCGCCACCATGCTTGCAACAGCCTTCTATGTCTTCGGCTGGATAATCCTGCTGTTCCTGCTGGTGTTCATCTGGGCAGCGCTCGACTCGATCGCCGGGCACCTCTTTGCGCTGCGCAAGATCGCCGAGGAACGGCAGCGACTGAACAAGTCCTAAACGGGAGGATACACCCAGGAAACATTGGGGTGTTACCCATTGAGGTTACACCAAACTGGTTTGGGGTCAAACGACATGCAGCTTGAAGGCCGTAAAGATGATCAGGGTAAAGCGCCGTGGCATCTCGCTCCGTGGGACTCCTTCCGAGCCATCATCACCGTGCTTGCGTTCGGTGCCAAGAAGTATGAGCCCCGCAACTGGGAAAAGGGCATGGCATGGTCCCGGCCATACGATGCCGCCATCCGCCATCTTACGGCATGGTGGGACGGTGAGCCATGTGATCCCGAGACCGGTTACTCACACCTCTGGCATCTTGGCTGCTGCGTCGTGTTTCTGATCGCCTACGAAATCCGCGGCGTTGGCCTCGATGACAGGCCGCGCACTCACACACCACCTCCAACACCACAGGAGCACCCCGTCGATGCTGAACAACTTCTGGCCCAGATTGCGAGCGGCGTATCTGACGTTTAGGGACTGGGAAGACCCGGCCATCAAACGCGATCGCTTCATGAAGCAGGTCGACGATCGCTTCAGGTTCGCGCTCGAGAACGCCGCCCCTGATGTCAAGGACCGCATCTACAAGTTCGTCAATAGTCTGGATGCCACCTCGATGCCACCATCAGTGGCCATCGCAACATTCATCGCCGATGCCGGCACCCTCTCCAAGGAGATGGAGATCCGTGTTGTGCAGCACGCCGTCAGCCAGTGCAACGCGCTGGTGCGGGCGCCGGCGTTCCAGAAGTGGGCCATGACAAACGCCAAGGTCATCGCCCAGCACGCCGTCAACCCGCGCGCCGCGTAACGCTTGATGTAACCTGCACGGGTAACAGGAGCCCCTATGTCTCAGAACACTTTCGCATTCAACCCCGACAAGGGGCCGGCACGCATCCTGCGCTTTGTCCCACCGGGCGTCATGCCGGACGACACCTGGGTGGCGTATCTCTTGGAAAAAGAGAACGTGCTCATGATCAACAAGGAGCACTACGACAAGATGCACTGGAGCGACCAGCATAACCTTCAGCGCACTCACCAACGCATCACCCGCCTCGCCGACGTGTGGCTGGTGTTCGAGCCGGCTGTTGTCGATGACATCTACGCCGACGTCGCCAATGATGTGAGAACGAAGCTCGCGTCTTAGGCAGTTACCTCGCGAAGTTACTACCCCCACCCACCATCAGGAGAAAGACCCCTATGTCCCTCAGCTTCAAGGAGCTCAATACCGTCATGCCCGCGCTGCTCAAGTCGGGTGTGGCACAGGTGCTCGCCTCGGCGCCCGGCCGCGGCAAGTCCGAGTTCATTATGGACACCCACAAGCGCATGAGCGAGGCCAGCGTCGCCGCCGGCGGCAAGCCGTGGGGCTTCGCCACAGCGTTCCTCGCCACCTACACGCCACCCGACCTGATCGGCTACCAGTTCAAGACCGAGCGCGAGATCAACGGCAAGGTGTTCTGCGTCACCGACCCGTCGATGCCGCTGTGGATGCTCGACCAGAACGGCATCCCGCTCTCCGAATACGAGAACGGCATCCTGTTCCTGGACGAGTGGGGTCAGGCCGAGCCCGACGTCAAGCGTGCCGCGGCCAGCCTGCTGCTCGACAAGCAGGTCGGCAAGTGGAAGCTGAACCCGGGCTGGTCTGTGGTCTGCGCCACCAACCGGCAGGGCGATCGCTCCGGTGTGACCAAGGAGTTCGACTTCCTCATCAACCGTCGCAACATCATCGAGATCCGCGACGATCTGGCAGCGTGGACCGACTGGGCGACCGACCATGGCGTGGAGCCGCTGTTCACGTCCTTTGCCAATGCCCACCCGGACAAGGTGTTTCAGGACGGTGTGCCCGACAAGCAGCGCCCGTGGTGTACCCCGCGTTCGCTGGTCATGGCGGCCCGCACCTACACCGAGCTGGTGGCGAGCGGCATGGACCCGCTGTCCCGGGACAACCTGCCCATCACCACGACGCTTCTTGCTGGCACCATCGGCGACGGCGAGGCAGCACAGCTGATCACGCATGCCAAGCTGGAGCGTGAGATGCCCTCGTTCGCGTCCATCGTGGCCGACCCGCAGAAGGTGAAGGTGCCCGAGAAGCCCGACGCCCAGATGCTGGTGTGCTTCCACCTGGCGCACAAGGTCGACGGCAAGTCCATCAAGCCGGTCGCGGAATACATCGACCGCCTGCCGAAGGAGTTCGCCACGACCTTCTTCCAGGCTGCCGTGAAGCGTGATGCCACGCTGGTCATGAACCCGGCCGTCCAGAAGTGGACGATCAACAACTCGGCGCTGATGGCGTCGATCGGCCGGCGGGCTGCGTAACCCAGCCAGGTAACCGCGGCCCGGGGCAAACACTACGGGTCGCGCACTCACCCTCGCGTCCACCACCACGAGGCCACCACACCATGAACCCCCGCGACAACGACAACTTCAGGCATATAGAGCGAAATGCCTACGACCGCATCCGTGAGATCCAGCGCAACGCCGACACGGCCGAACAGCACATCCGGGCGATGCTCTCCCGGATCGAGACCACGACCGAGCGCTATTACAAACACGGCATGTGTGTGATCCCGGACTTCCTTCGCGGCCACTGGGGCACCGCTTCCTACGTGTCCGGCTCCGCCCGTGGCTATTTCAAGGAGCTGTCCACGCTCTGGCAGCGGCCGTTCGTCTGTGCCGAGCGCCACATCGTCTCATCGCGCGTATCTGAGTGGTGGGAAATCTCCCTGCCCAAGAACAAGCGTTCGGACAAGCTCGCTGTGTCGCTCATGCTGGCTGCGGCGGAGACCACGGTGTTCTCTGGTGGCGGCACTGGCCATATGCTCGACTACGACACCATCTACCAGGACAGCACCAACGGGACGTGGAAATTCTACGTCCATGACAACAACTACAGCTTCGTGGAGCAATACGAGCGGCATTGCGCCACCGACCCGATCTGCCGCATCATCCTCAACCTGGCCTGCATACCTCGACCCTGATCGCAATTGTTACCTTGCCGGGTACCCTTCCCCTAACGAATAGCGAAAGGACCACCACATGCTCTCCATCAAGATCGAGCTGCGCATCAACTTCCGTTCCGACACCGAGGCGACCAAGAAGCCGGCGCTCATGTCCGCGGCACAGATGGCGGCGAAGCACCTGTTCACGACCGGGCTCCTGCTCCAGGACGATCGCGAGCCCACCATCGCGCTCTACACCGATGACATGTTCGTCGGCGAGCAGGAGATCATGCTGGCGGACGACATCGACACGTCCGCGTATGGGACGTGAGCCATGCTCCAACTGGGCTTCCCGGAAGAGAAAGAGCATGCCGGGGTGTATATCGCTCGGCCGTGGCCCGGCATCGGCGTGGCCGTGAAGTCAATACCTGTTCGGGGTGCAACACGGTACATCATCATCGTTGGTGTTGTCCCTGAAAGCCGATCCCCGGCAAGCCTGCTGCTGGATACCCCTACCGACAGAAACCCGCTGACGGTCTTTGCTGAGGTGTTGGACGACAGCGCACTCATCATTCTTGCCACCATCAACGAGATCCTGAAATCCCCGCCGACCTGCCATATCGGGCAGCGGCCGGTAACCCCGTGAGGTAACGATGGCTACTCCCCCGCCCCAAGTCGAGCTGACCAGTGAGCAACTCAAGAAGTGGGAACAGACCCGCGTCGCGCTGCTCTGGCACTGTCCGGCATTCGCGCATGTGTTCATCACCATGATGGACAACGCCAAGTCGAAGCACATCGCCTACTTCACACGGGGGGTGCCGATCGCTGCGACCGACGGCTCGAACCTGCTGCTGAACCCCGACACGTTCTTCAACTACGACCTGTCGGAGCGCATCTTCATCTGCGTGCATGAGATCATGCACAATATCTGGAACCACATGGGCCAGATGCACTACTGGAACAAGCGCGGCAAGGTCTCCTACCCGGACGGCAGCGAGCTGCCCTACGACCACAAGACCATGAACATCGCGCAGGACTTGGTCATCAACGACCTGCTGATCGAGTCCAAGACCGGCAAGTTCAACACGGCGTGGATGCACGACCCGCAGCTGGGCGATCGCAACTCGCAGGTGCTGGATGTCTACAAGAAGGTCTACAACGACCCGAACGGTGGGCCCGCGGGCGTGGGCTTTGACGAGCACCTGGCGCCTGGCACCTCGACCGGCCAAGAGCCGACACAGGCCAGCCAAGGCCGCAATGAGATCGAGTGGCAGCAGGCTGTCGCCGCGGGCATCAACGCCGCCAAGGTGCAGGGCAAGCTGCCGGCCGGGCTCGAGCGGTTACTCGGCGAGGTAGTCGACCCGAAGGTGGACTGGAAAGAGCAGATCCAGGCGCTGGTGGCCCGCAAGGTGGGCTCGGGTGCTTATTCGTGGCAGCGCCCCGACCGGCGGCTGATCGTGCGGGACTGCTATGCCCCGGGCCCGACCGGCTTCGGCGCCGGCACCGTGGTGGTCGGCATCGACACCTCTGGCTCGATCGGCGACACCGAGCTCAACATGTTCATGGCTGAAATGGCGGGCATCCTGTCCGACGTCAAGCCGGAGCGCCTTGTCATCATGTGGTGCGACGCCGCGCTCAACCGTGTCGACGAGGCTGAGGAGCCGGAGGATTTGATCGAGATCCGTGCCAAGGGCGCGCCGGGTGGTGGCGGCACGTCGTTCGTGCCGGTGTTTGACGAGATCTACAATTCCGGGCTGCGGCCGGACGCGTTGGTCTACCTCACCGACGGATATGGCTCGTTCCCCGAACAGGCTCCGCCTTACAGCGTGATCTGGGGCAGCATCGGCCTCGACAAATCGGGCTACCCGTTTGGCGATGTCGTGATGATCCCGAAGAGTTCCTGACCGAGGGGGTGCATCCTTCCCGCTGCCGGGTGGCTCGGGCGAGCGTGCGGGCATGCAGTGCTGATTGAGCTGCATGTCCAAGGCGCGACAAGGCAGGGTTCTGGCCCCTCGGTTCGGGCGCGAGCTGTACCCAGTGAAATCCTGCAAGCCACCACTTCACCACAAGGTTACCTGACGAGGTTACGATGAGCCGCTTCACTCGCAGCAACAGGGTCTACATGATGGGCCGGCTCACCGAGCTCCAATCGCGCGTCATATTCCACACCATGCGTGAACCGGAGACCCAGTTACGTACCAACCTTGCCTTCGGAGAGGCTCGCGAAATGATCGACCACGCCGTCAACAACCTGACCAAGCGACAGGCGAAGATGGTGTTCCCGGCGATCATGAATGTCTGTGTTGGCCGCGTCCGGCGTGAGCTCGAGGAAGCCAAGAACCCGCGGCAGGTGCCGGCCCTTTCGAAACACACGCGTGAGAAGATCCGGCGGGCGTCGGCCATCATCACCACAGCCGTGATGCTGGACCCGGTGCCCTGACCCGGGCACAAAAAGAAACGGGTCGGAGGCCACCACAACCTCCGACCCGTTCGCTACTCCACCCAAGGAGCGCCGTGCCCCAACGGCACCCGCAACATAGTGCGGTTACCTTGCAAGGCAACCCCGCGTATAGCGTCGGAAGGGCAATCTGAACAAATGCAAATATCTGACTTAGACAGAAAAAAGCGGAAGGTTTTAGCGCGCAAGAAGTGGCGACAAGAGAACCCGGAGAAGCAGCGCTTAATCGCTCGTGAGGCATCTAGGAAACGACGTAGAACACACCCAGATGAAAGCCGGTCCTACGCGAAGAAATGGCGAGCTCAAAATCCAGAACGCTCAAAAGAACAGGCGAGGCGCGGCCACTACAAGAGGTTGTACGGGATAACCCCAGAGGAACGTGACGCGCTTCTGCACAAACAAGGGGGCTGTGCGGTTTGTGGCACCACTGAAGCCAGGTGGCACGTCGACCACTGCCACAAAACCGGGGTGCTTAGGGGAATACTCTGCCACCACTGTAATTTGGGATTAGGCCACGCCAAGGATGACCCCGAAATCCTGCGCAAAATGGTGGGTTACCTTGAGAGGTATCTATGAACATTCTCACGTTTGACTATGAAACTTACTACGATGATGAATATTCATTGCGCAAATTAACCCCTATTGAATACATCCTCGATCCCCGCTTCGAGGTGACCGGGCTCGCCGTCAAGCCATTGGGGCAGCCGACATTCTTCCTCGAGGCGCACGAAATCGCGCCCTTCCTCGCGACGCTCGACCCCAAGAACACGGTGCTGATCTCGCACAATGCACTGTTCGACATGTGCATCACGGTGTGGATCTACGGCTTCGACCCGCGCCTGATGATCGACACGCTGGGCGTCTGCCGCGCACTCATCGCGGCCTTCGTGCGATCGCTCTCGCTCGCCTCCTGCGCGGAGTTTCTGGGCCTGCCGGCCAAGGGCGACACCATCAAGTCCGTCAAGGGCATGAACGCGGCGATGATCAAGGCGGCCGGGCTCTGGCCATGGCGGCACGCGCAAGCGTAAGCTCGAGCGCCTGGACGATCCGGACGCCGAGATCTTCATCATCAACCACGACGGCTTGAAGCACTTCGAGAAGGAGATCCTCGCCAAGGTCACAGCCGGCGAGATCGACACGCTGGTCATCGACGAGCTCGCCACGTTCCGCAACTCCAGCGAACGCAGCAAAGCCTGCAAGCGCATTGCTCATAAGATGAAATGGGTGTGGGGCATGACCGGCTCCCCTATCCCTAACGAGCCGACCGACGTCTGGATGCAATGCCAGATCGTCACGCCGAACACGGTGCCCAAATACTTCAAGCACTTCCAGCACGACATGATGGTGCAGGTCGCGCCGTTCATCCTTAAGCCGAAGCACGACGCCGTTGAGCGCGCCTTCAACGTCATGCAGCCGGCCGTGCGCTTTACGCTGGACGACGTCGTTGAGCTGCCGGAAATCATCGAGCGCTGGGTCGACATCGACCTCGCCCCCTCGACCAGCAAGATCTACCGCGACCTGATGCAGCACTGTTACAGCGCGCTCAGCACGGGCGAAATCACCGCGGCCAATGCCGGCGCCGTGATGATGAAGCTGCTCCAGGTGTCGACCGGCTGGGTCTATAAGTCCGATGGTACCACGGCAACGCTGGACAATTCCAACCGCATCGACGCGCTGATGGATGCGATCGCCTCGACCGACCGCAAGGTGCTGGTGTTCGTGCCGTTCAAGCACGCACTGGCCGGAGTGTCCGAGGCGCTGACCAACGACAAGATCGAGCATTGCGTCGTGTCGGGTGACACCCCGGCGGGGCAGCGGTCGCAGCTGTTCAACCTGTTCCAGAACACCGGCAAATACAAAGTGCTGGCGGCGCACCCGCAGTGCCTAGCCCACGGCATCACGCTCACGGCAGCGGACACTTGCATTTGGTTTAGTCCTATAACCTCGCTCGAGATCTACGACCAAGCGAACCACCGGATCAGGCGTATCGGGCAACGCTACCGCCAACAATTAATCCACCTTCAAGCAACACCAGTCGAGCGCAAAATATACACCATGCTGCACAGTAAGCAGAAGGTGCAGGACATGATGTTGAGCCTGTTCGAGGAGGCCACTCGTGCCACGGATTACTGAAAAGCGACGGGAATATAACCGACGTTATCGCCAAGAAAACTACGATAAGGTAAGGGAGGCTGAGAAACGCAGTCGGCTGAAAAATATTGAAAAGCATCGTGCAGGCACACGAGAACGGATGCGCAAGCTGCGTGCTGAACAGCCTGAGAAATACTCTTACCAGGCCCGCAAATCCCGCCATCGCTGCAAGTATGGGCTTACGCCCGAGCAGCGAGATACGATGCTCCAGCAGCAAAATGGTTGCTGCGCAATCTGCAAGTCTCCAGACCCACGATGCCCAGATTGGCATACGGACCATTGCCATAAAACAAAACAGGTGCGTGGGCTGCTATGTTCTAAATGTAACCTCATGCTTGGTCACGCCCAAGACAACCCATCCACCCTCCGCTCGGCGGCGGAGTATCTCGAACGTAACCCTGAGAGGTAACAATGACCGACACCACGACAGACGTTGAGGCGCTGATGGCGGTGCCTGAGATCGAGGTCGAGACGGAAATTGCGGACGATAGCGTGCCAACGCTCGCGCCCGGTGAGACGATCTCGCCTGATGGGGAGTTCGACGCTGGCGCCCCCACCCCTGCACCAGCTGCCTTCGACTTGAACAAGCGGGTTGGTCAATACGTGAAGCTGCGCGACTTCATTGCCGACGTTAAAGAAAAACATAAAAAAGAGCTCGAGCCGCTCAATGAAATGCTTGAACAGCTCAACTCATTGATGCTGGATCACCTTTGTTCGATCGGTGCCGAACGCGTAGGGACGGATAGCGGCACGGTCTACAGGACAGCCAAGAAATCCGCATCGGTGGCCGACATGTCAGCATTCTGGGCCTGGGTCGTGACCCAGAACGACTGGGATCTGCTCGACAAGAAGGCCAACGTGAAGGCGGTGGAGGACTTCATGAAGAAGAACAACATGCCCGTCCCTGGCGTGAACTACACCGAGAAATTCGTCGTCGGCGTGCGGCGCAGATAATCAAGAATGTAACCTTACAAAGTAACCATCCAGGAGCGACCATGAACCAGATGATTGTGCCCCAGAATTTCGGGGTTGTTTCGAGTGTCTTCGCCGGGCAGCCGGTGCCGGATGACATGTCCGCCGGCATCCAGGGCGGCTTTGGTGTCATCAGCATCAAGGGCAAGACGTGGCGCACGCGCTACCGCGGCGACGAGCAGGTGCTGATGCGCCCGGACGACACCGGGCCGATGCATGCCATCCCGGTGGTCATCCTTAAGGCCGCCCCTGTGGTGTCGAAGATCTGGTACGAGAAGAAATACGAGGACGGCTCCGACGCCGCTCCGGACTGCTGGTCAACGAATGGCGTTACCCCTGCCGCCGGCGCGCCTAAGAAGCAGTCGGCGATGTGCCAGACCTGCCCGATGAACGCATGGGGCTCGCGCATCACCGAGAGCGGCAAGCAGGGCAAGGCCTGCGCCGACTCCAAGCGCCTCGCTGTCGTGCCCGGCATGGACATCCGCAACGAGATCATGGGCGGCCCGATGCTGCTGCGCGTCCCGGCGGCGTCGCTCGGCGACATGGCCACGTTCTCGCAGAAGATGGCCCAGCTCGGTTACCCCTACTATGCGTTCATCACCGAGATTTCCTTCGCGGTGCAGGAGGCATTCCCGAAGCTGATCTTCAAGCCCATCCGTCCGCTGACGGACGAGGAGGCTTTGATCGTCAAGGAAATGCAGAACTCGGTCGAGGTTGCCCGCGTGCTGGCCGAGGACGAGGTAGCCGCGCCGGCCCTGGCGGCGCCAGCCCAAGCACCGATCGAGTTGCCGTCGGCGTTTGCCGGTCATCAGCCGCCCGCCCCGGCCGCGGCGCCAGTGCAACAGCCGGTGCAGCAACAGCCAGTGCAGTCGGCCCCTGTGCAGCAGGTCTTGCAGCGGGCGGCACCTGCGCCAGCCCCGGCACCCGTCCAACCGGCTCCCCAGCCCGCTCAGGCGGCCGCTGGCGGGTTTGGAGGGGCACCGGCACCTGCGCCAGCCCCGGCACCCGTTCAACCGACCCCCCAGCCCGCTCAGGCGGCCGCTGGTGGGTTTGGAGGGGCACCGGCACCTGCGCCAGCTCCGGCTCCGGCTCCCGCACCAGTACAAGCCGCACCGGTCGCGCAGCCCTCCAGCTTCGAGCTCGACCTGGATGCGAAGCTCAATGCGATGATGCCGAGCTAAGGGTTATGGCCGGGGCCCACACCCCGGCCAACCACCACACCACGTAACCCTGATGCGGAACTGAAATGTCATTCGAGCAAGCGCGTGAATATCTGGCGCGTGTCCTTCCATGGCCACAGGAAGGCGACGCGCCTGCGTTTGTGAACATTCACTGGACCTTCCCGGTCGCCGACCGCACCGCCCCGGCATGGGCGGGGCGCGCCGCGCGCAACCTCAACGAGGCCGTGAAGGCGGTCGAATATGCGATGTCGAAGCCCGACACGCTGGCGATCTATGCCTGCATGTCTACGGCGCGGAACGCGACCGAGCGGAGCGGCAAGAACAACTACGTCTGGTATTCGCCGATCCGCAACCGCGAGAACGCAGCGACGACCAAGTCGCTCTTTCTCGACCTGGACTTCAAGGACTACGCCGAGCCTGCCGACGCGGTTACCGCGCTGGGTAACTATCTCCACACTTCGGGGATGCCGAAGCCGAGCCTGATCGTCTCGACCGGCGGCGGCATGCACGTCTACTGGACGCTCGACCGCGCACTCACGGTGCATGAATGGGAGCCGATCGCCCGCGCCCTGGCCGAGTCCACCAAGCAGCTCGGGCTGAAATGCGACACCCAATGCACCGTCGATTTTGTCCGCGTGCTCCGTATACCGAATACGGTCAACAAGAAGACCAGCACGCCGCGCCCGGTGTCGCTGACCAATGCCAAGACGGAATACGATTACAGCGTCGAGCACATCGCCAAGATCCTCGAGCCTTACAAGGTTGCTGCACCGCAAGACGCCTATGCGGTTGACGTTGCTCTCTTCCCACCGAAGGCGCCCGTGCAGGTGGGCGAGATCGCGCTCGGCATCGAGGATCGCAAAGCACCACCGGCCGACGTCGATGCACTTGCGACAGAATGTCCATTCATCGCTGATGCGCTCAATAGCGGTGGCGTCAATTTTACGAACCCATTATGGAATTTGACCACGCTCATATCGGTGTTCTGCGAAGACGGTCGTACGCAGGCACACCGGATGGCATCGCAGCATCCTGGTTATTCACAGGCCACAACCGATGAACTCTTTGATCGGAAAGCAAAAGAACGCGAGCGCGGGATCGGATGGCCGTCATGCGCCACAATCAGTGGCGCCGGTGCCGTTCATTGTTCACAATGTCAACACTTTCAGAAGGGGCGTTCACCACTCAACTTCGCCCCGCGTCCCCAACCCAGCGCGCCGGCCCAACCGACGCAGCTGTTACCCGGCCAGGTAACTAGCCATGCCGCATCACAACCTACTGTAGCACAGCCCGGAAACGACGTTCCGCAAGGGTACGTGCGGCAGCCGGACGGTGTGATCGCTAGGCTGGTCGTCGATCCCACCACGGGCCTCACTGAGCAAATCCCGCTCTGCAAATACCCGATGCAGCTGCCGTTCGTGCAGGACTCCCCGTGGGTGCTGCACTTCACAAGCGTGCTCGACAACAACCGCGCGAAGCGCATCTCCCTGCCCTTCGACGCGATGTCTACCGAGGACGGACTGACTAAACAGCTCTGGAACCAGGGCATCCCCATCCGGAAATCCGAAAGCAAAAACGCGAAGGAATTCATGTCTAGCTGGATCGAGACCCTGCAAAAGCAGAAAGGCTACGTCATCAACTCGGTGCCGTTCGGGTGGAACGTCCACAACGGCCAGCTCGAGGGTTTCTGTTTCGGGGGCCATGTCTGGTCGCCCAACGGCGGCAGGCCGGCGGTTGCCCCGGACCTTGTCATTGGGCAGCAATACGAGCCCACCGGCACCCGAGAACCGTGGATCGCAGCCGCCAAGCTTATCACCGATCAGGACCGGCCGGCACTCGACGCGATCCTCGCCTCCGCTTTTGCAGCCCCACTGGTGCGCTTTACCGGGCATCCGGGCCTGCAAATGAGCTGCTACTCACTCGAGTCCGGTATTGGCAAGACAACAGCCCTCAAGGTGGCGCAGGCTGTCTGGGGCGACCCCGTCCGCGCGATGCAGGGACTGAGCGACACGCAGAACAGCGTGCTGCACAAGATCGGCGAGATCCGATCGCTGCCGCTCTACTGGGACGAGCTCAAGACCGAAGACGACACGAAGCGGTTTGTGAACCTGACCTTCCAGCTGAGCCTCGGCAAAGAGAAATCCCGCATGACGTCGGGCGTAACGCAGCGCTCGGTCGGCACATGGCAGACCATTCTGGTGTCGGCATCGAACGAAAGCCTGCTCGACTACGTCACCTCGAACACGAAGATGACCACCGCGGGCCTTTACCGGGTGTTTGAATACGAGGTGCCACCGGCGCAGACCCAGCAGGGCCAAATTGCCATGGCCGATGCACAGCTGATGATCGCCGAGCTCCACGACAATTACGGCGTCATCGGCCTCGAGTATGCGAAGTTTCTCGGCGCCAACCATGCGCGCATCAAGGAGGAGCTGACCAACGCCGCCAAGGCGATTACCGACGAGGTAACCGCTCAGAAAGACGAGCGGTTCTGGGTCACGATCGTCACCTGCGTTTTGATGGGTGCCGCCTATGCCAACGAGCAGGGCTTCACCAACATCAACCTGCCGGGCCTCAAGGCCTTCCTGCTGGACACGCTGGCGAAGATGCGCGGTGAGCGCAACAGCCAGCCGGTCGACATGAAGCAGGACATCAACGTGTCGAACGTGATGACGCAGTTTTTCAACCAGATGCGGGCGCGGCACACGCTGTTCACGAACGTGATCCACCTCAACCGCGGCAAGCCGCTCCCCGGGTCTGTCTCCCTGGTCAACAGCCTGAACGACCACGGGAAGCTCGACGCCCTCTATGTCCATGTCGGGGTCGACAGCAAGATGGTGCGGTTCAGCTCCACCGCCTTCACGAACTGGCTCAACGAGAACGGCTACGCCCGGCATGTCTTCACACAGGCGATCGAGAAGCAATTCTGCGCCAGATACACCCGCGGCCGTCTGGGCGGCGGCACCCGCTTCTCCACCGCGACCGAGTACCTCTACGAAATCGACCTGAACATCGCACCACTGCTCGACTTCATCGACGAGGCTTGACAGGACTGTTGTCCTAGCGTGTAATGTTCTTGAAACGTTCTCTTTTCGAGGCCGGCAATGCAGACCCACCACGCCACCACCAAGCAAGAGCCTTCAATGCCCCGACACCGTGAAATGATTACGGGTGAAATCACCGAGCTGATCTCCCGCCTCGAGGTGGCGCAGAGTCCGGAGCACCCGCTCTATGAGGAATGCTCGCAGGCGCTGCGCAATATCCTGCACACGCTCTATCCGACGGACGACTTGATCGTGGACCTGGACCGCAACGTCGCGCGCCGCGGCAACCTGCTGGTGACGCTGAGCCCGTCGCAGACGGTCATCCTGTATCAGCTGGCCAACAGCGCCACGCCGGTCACGCCCGTCACGGATCTAAAGCGCGCAGTCTATGGCGCCGCCCATCGCAACAAGAGCGACACCACGCTGCGGGTGCATATCGGCAACCTGAACGACCGCATCCTGCCGCTCAACCTGAGCATCCGTAACCACTTCAACCGCGGGTACAGCATCGAGCCGATCGGCCCCGTCCACCTGCCGTGACGGCGGAGGGGCAGAGTAACCTTGTGAGGTAACCATGAGTATGAACGAGACGACAGAGCAGACCGGGCGCAATGGGAAGAGGTACACCCCCATGATCGAGATCATGGCTGCCGTGTGCAAGCAATATGGCACGAACCAGCGCGAAATCCGGTCCCGTTCCCGGCACGACTACCTCGTGGCTGCGCGCCGGCTGTTCATCTTCAGGGTGATGGAAGAAGCCCACCCCAGGCACCGGTCGTACAGCGCGATCGGCCGCCACATCAACCGCGACCACACCACTGTCCGATACCACTTCCTCGGGCTAAGAGACGACAAGCACCGAAAGTATCACGATGCCAAACGCTCCTGCGAACCTGAAGCAAGCCGACATAGCGCGGGTCATCCGTGCAGCGCAGGCCACGGGTGCCCCGGAGGTTGAAGTCAGGGTCGGCAATGCTACGATAACGATCAAGACAGGCGCCGCGACACCACCGCCACCAGCCGCGGCGCCTGCCGAAGAAGAGTTTCGCATCTAGCCCCCATGCCCCCGAAACCACCACACCTCAACAGCCAGCGCACCCGGCACGGCAAGCTCGTCTGGTACGTGCGTGTCTATCCGGGCCCGCGCGTGCGGCTGCGCGCCGATTACGGGACGCCTGAGTTCTGGGAAGAATACAAGGCGGCCGTCGCTGGCAAGATCCTCGAGCGCACGCAGCCCTCGCCGGCCAACAACACTTTCGACTGGTTGCTGGCGCGCTACCGTGAGAGCCAGGACTGGCTGGCGCTGTCGCAGGCAACGCGCCGGCAGCGAGAGAACATCTTCCGCCACGTCCACAAGGTGGCGGGCTCGCAGCCCTATGCAAAGTTCACTCAGCGCGTGATCGTCAATGGCCGCGAGGACCGCGCCGCGACACCATCACAAGCCCGTAATTTCCTCGACGCCATGCGCGGCCTGTTCCGCTGGGCGTTCGAGAAGGGCTATGTGTCGGTTGATCCAACCGCCGGGGTGAAGAACCCGAAGCGATCGCATGGCGCGGGCTTCGCCGCATGGACCGAGGAAGACGTCGCAGCCTACGAGGCGAAGTGGCCGCTAGGCACGAAGCAGCGGGTGTGGCTCGAGGTGCTGATCAACACCGGCGGCCGCCGCGGTGACGCGGTGCGGCTCGGGCGCCAGAACCTTCAGGATGGCAACATCGTCTTCCGCACGGAAAAGAGCCAAGGCAAGATCCAGGTCACCATCCCCTACCTGCCGCAGCTCCAGCGTGCCGTAGCCGCTGGCCCGGTCGGTGACATGACATTCATTTGCGGCGACCGCCGGACCCCGCTCGTCAAGGAAGGGTTCGGCAACATGTTCAGCGAGGCGGCACGCGCGGCCGGTGTCCACAAGTCTGCGCACGGTGTTCGCAAGATCGCTGCGATCCGGATGGCGATGAACGGCGCCACCATCCCGCAGATGAATGCGGTGTTCGGCTGGACCGGCTCGGCGATGGCTATGCACTATATCCAGGAGGCCGATCGACGGCGTCTTGGCATCGCCGCGGGCCACCTGTTGGCGAGAGACACAATATGAAGCTACCGAAATACGTCGTCCGGCAGGTTACCCAGCACGGTAACGTGGCCTTCTATTTTAGGCGCGGGAAGACATCGCGGGTTAGGCTGCCAGCACCCGACCATCCTGAGTTCATGGATGCTTACTGGGCAGCGTTCGATAGTTTACCAGTACCCCACGTCCGAGACATGCCACCGTCTCCGGTGGTGCTAAGAAAACAGCGTGTGGAGGCGGCCCTTAAGGGTTGCTTTCAATCTGCTCGCAGCCGTGCAGCAAAGCGTGGCTTGGCGTTTGAACTAACCCTAGACTGGCTTCTGGCAACGGCTGAAAGTCAGCAGTTCAAATGTGCCATAACGGGGATCGAGTTTTTCTATAAGACCCACACCAAGTGTCGGGTCGACCCGTATATGCCATCGTTAGATCAGATCGTGCCGTCTGGTGGGTACACGAAGGAAAACACCCGCATAATTTTGCGAGCCCTCAATGTCATGTTGTTTGATTGGGGGACAGAGATCTTTGAGCAGGTCGCCAACTCCTACCGATACTCAAAATCGAAGCGCCGGTAGGTACGTTACACGAACATTACGCGCCACACCTAGTAATACATACCCCCTCACCTACAAAAATTATCCAATTAAAACAATAACTTAGAGTTCAAAAAATTGTAAATGGTGCGGCCGAGAGGACTCGAACCTCCACGGTGTTACCCGCTGCCACCTCAAGGCAGTGCGTCTACCAATTCCGCCACGGCCGCGTTTTGGGGTCTAGCGCCGGTCATCCCGGCGTGAGGTCGGCAGCATGTAACAAATGCAATCCGTAGCGACAAGGGCTTGCCGCGCGGCTTTCCCAAGGTGCCCGGATCCAGGCCCTCAGCGCATGTCGGGCGATTTCTGCAGCAACCGCTTGACCTCGACCGCAATCCTGTTGCCGTTGACGACCACCGTCCCCTCCGCCACCGGAAGGTTGTTGGCCAGGATTTTGACGTCGTCGTCCTCCCCCGCATCCAGCTCGATGATGGCGCCACGGCCGAGCCGCAGCACCTGATGCACCGGCATGATGCAGGTGCCGAGAACAACCGAGATATCGAGCGAGACCTTGTCGAGCGTGGGCACGTGGCTATGTCCTTCCGGCCGTCCGGATGCCGGATCGGTACGGCCAGTGTCACCATGCTATGGTGAATCGATGGTTAACGCGCGCGACGCCATTCCGCTTGGGCTCGAA
>Ga0209906_100155_pt1 | contig 75485 bp, 63 predicted proteins | sample FECB24metaG_FD_188303 | JGI IMG/M metagenome (GOLD analysis project Ga0209906, IMG submission 188303) | Cyanobacterial communities from the Joint Genome Institute, California, USA from Joint Genome Institute, California, USA - FECB-24 metaG... ... | reverse complement strand
CACGCAGTCGCGCCAGCGCAGGTTTAGCGGCCGCGCGTGGGGTGTCCATCAGCCCGATCGCGCCGAGGTCGCGGTTGCCCTGACGCACAACCATGGTGGTGCGCCCGTCCTCACGCATTGACGCGATCGCATTCTGCATCGGGGCGGAGAGCGGCGGTATACCCTCGGCCCCAAACATCTCGGCTTTGCCGATTAGCACCCTCTCACCGTCGATTGTCGCGGCGACCCCGCGTCCGGTCAGGCTTTCAAGATCGCTGGCATTCGGGACCGCATCCTGTCCGAGGCGTTCGCGGCCGTCTCGCGCGATGGCACGGGCGAGCGGATGGTCGCTCAAACTTTCGACGGCCACCGCCACGGTCAGCAATTCCTTCTCCGCGACGCCTGGGGCGGGCACGACGTCGGTGATGCGAGGCTTTCCGGCTGTCAGGGTCCCGGTCTTGTCGAAAGCGATCGCCGAAAGTGAACCGAGGTTCTCGAGCGGTCCGCCACCCTTCACCAGCACGCCGCCGCGCGCCGCACGCGCCACACCCGACAGGACGGCACTCGGGGTCGCGATGGCAAGCGCGCAGGGGCTAGCGGCCACCAGCACAGCCATGGCGCGATAGAAGCTGTCGCGGAACGGCTCGTCGATTACCACCCACGCGAATAGGAGCAGCACCGCTAGCGCCAGCACAACCGGCACGAATACTCGCTCAAACTTCTCAGTGAAGCGCTGGGTTGGCGATTTCTGCGTCTCAGCCTCGTTGACCATGCGGACGACCTTGGCAAGCGCACTGTCGGTAGATTTACGGGTGACCTCGATCTCGATGGCGCCGCTGCCGTTGATAGTCCCCGCAAACACCCGGTGCGCCGCTTCCAGCTTGTCCGGGTTCGCACGGGCCACATCCACATCTGTGACGGCCTGTTTGTCGGCGGGCATGCTCTCGCCGGTTACCGGCGCCTGGTTGACGCTGCTCTCGCCGGCCACCACGAAGCCGTCTGCGGGGAGCCGCGCGTCGGGCTTGACCACGACGACGTCTCCGATGGCAAGTTCTTCGACCGGTACTTCCCGTAAATTTGCACCGCGGCGCACCAGCGCGGTACGGGGCGCAAGTTCTGCCAGTGCTTCGATCGCGCGTCTGGCGCGGCCCATGGCGTAGTGCTCGAGCGCATGGCCGAGGCTGAACAGGAAAAGGAGAAGCGCGCCCTCCGCCCATGCGCCGAGCGCGGCGGCGCCGGCCGCGGCAACCAGCATCAGCGTATCGATCTCGAACCGCTTCAGGCGCAGATTGTCGATCGCCTCGCGCAGCGTGAAGAAGCCGCCGAAGCCATAGGCGCCGAGGTACAAGGCAAATGGCAGCCAGGTCGGTGCTGCTGCAAGCAAACGCTCTATGAGGAAGCCGCAGGCGAGCAGCGCGCCGCAGGTTAATGCGAAGATCAGCTCTGTGTTCGGCCCGAGAATGCCGCTTTCATGATCGTGCCCGGCTTCGCCCGTCCCATGTTTCCCTGACGGATGCGCATGCCCGTCATGCTCCCCGCCGGTCGAGTTCGGCTCCGTAACGGTGCCAATCCGCATGCGGCTCAGTTCCCGGGCAAGAGACGTCTCCGACGTGGTTGCCCGATCGAACTCAACGCGCACCGTTCCACCGGCGCTCGCTTCCGCCTCCAGGACTCCCGGCACCGCGCGCAACGTTTCGGCAATCGTCCGCGCCCGCCGTTCGTGCGCAATGTCGAGCCGCCACGTAGCGTGTCCAAAACGCTCCGAAATGCTTGCGCCGGCGGCCGTGACCAGTTCGCGGATGCGTGGCAGCGGCAGGACGTCGGGGTCGAAATGAATGCAGAACTGCGCCGTCTGTCCGTCCTGCGCCGTAACAACATGCGCGGTTTCGACGCCTTCGCGCCCGCGCATTTCCGATATTAGCCTGTCAACGCAGCGATCGGCGGCATCGGTCACCTCCGGCAGCAGAATCGGGAGGTCTAGGCGCAGCTTATTAGTCATGCTCTGTCCCTTTAATTCTAGTCGTTCGAAGTGCAGACGTTCGAAATGCCGAGCTAGTTCCCGCAGGCAATATAGTTGCCCTCAGTCTAATTACCTAAATCTCGCGCATCCAAGCTAACATTGTGCGCGCTTTCTATCACACGCATGTGCCGCACACTGCTGCGGCTATGCGCGCGACAGCGTCGGATACCTTCCGGGGCAGGATGTCACGCTGCCGGAGCCGGCAGGCTTGAGATCAATGGTCGCCGACACAAAAAACGTACAGTCGGTAAGCCTCGGACCATCCGCGCGTTGGGCGTGGAGAAGGTAGACACGCTTGTGATCGACAAGACCGGCACGCTAACCGGAGGAAACCTTCGGTGACGCGCGTCGTCGCCATCGCCGTGTTCTGCTAGGCAACGTACGCTTTCTGCAGGAGCACGGCGTGGACACGAATGTGGCCGCGAAGCAAGCCGAGGCCTTGCGGCTGGACGGCGCGGAGCGATTTTTTTGACGGTCGACGCCGAGCCGCCGGAATCATAGCGGTTACCGCGCTCGGCATCGATCAAGTCGAAGCCGAAGCGCTGCCCGAGCAGAAAAGCGAGATCGTCAAGCTACGGAGGAGCAGGGCCCGGTTGTTGCCTGGCCGGGGATGGGGTGGAGGACGCGCCTGCGCTTGAGGCGGCCGATGTCGAGATACCAATGGAATCGGGCACCCACGTCGCCATTGAAAGTGCGGGCGTGACGCTGCTGACGATCTGGACGGCATCGTTCTTCGCGTTTGTCTGTAATGCCCCGGGCGTTCCGATGCGGCGGGTGTGCTGTATCCGGTGTTCGGGACATTGGTGCCTATCATCGCCGCCGCAGCGCTGACACCTTCCTCGCTCAGCGTCATCAGCAACGCAATCAGGCTGGTGTGGCCAGCATTTAAAAGGAGGCCGCCGCTTAGCGCGCGACTCCCTGGAACCTTCATAGCGCGCGAAAAGAAACTGCCCGCCCGGACCAAAAACAATCACCCTATAGGTTTCGGGCGGCGTCCCTTCGACTTCCATCCCCGGCGAGCCGATTGGCATGCCGGGGATGGCAAGCCCCCGGATCGTAGGCCGGTCGCGCAGTAGACGGTGAATGGCATCCGCGGGCACGCGGCCTTCGATGACATAACCCTCGGTTTCCGCGATATGCAGGAGGCGAGGGCGGAGGGCACGCCGAGCCTTACCTTCACGCGGTTGATTTGCGGATTGTCGACCAGAGACACGTCAGACCCGTTCTCTTGGAGATCCGCCGCCTATGCGCTGCAGCATCCGCAATTAGGGTCTTTCGTCACCGTGATTTTCGGAGGAGCGGCGAATGCAACGCGAAAGCTTGCGACCGTTGCACCAGTGGCAAGCCCGACAACTACGGTGCGGCGGTCGGTTCGGGCGGCATTAAAATACCATACACAGAAAAACACGATCAACCAGTCGCCCCTCCGCCAAGTGCCCGAAACTGCCATACTTTGCGGCGAATTGACCGCAAAGGTTGCTAACACAACTCCTCAGGACTAGCTTGCCATTTGGAGGAGGTGTGTTAGCACCCGCGTCCAAAAAACTGCGGAAAGCGTCGCCGTGCCTTACATGGCGATTACGTGCGTTTTTTGCGTCCAGTTCAACGTCGTCGCGCTGGATCGTGTTGAGCACAGGCTCGGTATCGACCATCACGCCAACCCGCTGGCGGGGTCCATTGTTGCTGTCGACCATCCGCACGACCACGATGATGATGGCAGCGACCCCACGCACCCTTTGTCTCACCCCCACAGCGGAGACAGCTGCGCCAGCGGCATCGTGCTGACTTCCGCGCCTGCAAGGCCAAAGGTGGGGTTCATGACCGCCGCTATCTTCTTGGTGAAGGAGCGGGTTGCATCCAGCGGATTTGAAAGCCGAGTCGACCGACCTCCGAAAGCCTGAATCGAGAACTCGGCGCCGGCTGCGACCGCAGCGCTGATTCAACAACTGCCCATGAGGTTAACATGCCTATTCACACCAAGATTGGTGTGGGCAGGGGTGTGCGCCGAGCGATGCTCGCCGCCGCACTCTGCTCACCGGTGTCTGCCTGCCGTGGCTGACACACGCACACGCTCAAACAATAGCGCTCAGTGAAGCCTTATCGCGTGCGCTCAGATACGACCTGGCGCTGCCTGCCGCGCGGTCACGAGTACGTGGCGCGGAAGCAGGTGTGCGCCAAGCCAATCGTCCGCTTAATCCGTCGGTCGGAGCGGACATTGAAAATGTCGGCGGCTCTGGACAATACCGCGGTTTCGAAAGCGCACAGTCCACGCTGTACATGCAGCAAACCATCGAGCTAGGCGGGAAACGCGAAGCTCGCACTGACGTCGCTCGTTCGGAAATGGGCACGGTTAAGGCTAGGGGCACTACCCGGGTGCTCGATATGCTGCGCGAGGTAGAACTGGCTGGATTGACGCTGCGGTGGCGACGACACAAGCACGCCTCGCAGAAGAGAAAGCGCCTACAGCCTACAGCGACAAGGTTTTCGAAACCAAAGTCGGCAATCCCAAAGGGGTTGTGCAGGTCGTCTATAACGGAGTGTCGCAGGCCGAGTTCGAGCCTATCGAACCCGTGCGAGACTCGACCGACCTGGAGTCATCGGTGAATTCCGGGCGGTGAAGGGTATCGACATTCTTATCGACGCCATCGACTTGCTGCATCGCCGTAACTTGCGTGTCACAGTAACACTGGTCGGCGGCAGCCCGGACGAAAACAGGCTGCGTGCACAGGTCGACCGCCAGTCACTGTCAGATGCCGTGCGCTTCGCTCCGGTCACCAGCGCGCCAGGCCTTTGCGCGTGGCAAGATTGTGGTCATCCCGTCACGTGCCGAATCATTGCCTTGCGTGGGTGCTTGAATCTGCCGCAGCCGGCGTCCCACTCATCGCCACCCGGGTGGGCGGCGTTCCTGAAATCTATGGTCCGCTCAGCAACTACCTGATTGAAGCAGGTAGCGCTGAAGCGCTAGCAGTCGCAATAGCGCACGCAATCCGAAATCCAAAGGATGCAAGTGATTTTGCAAATGCTCTGCGCGAGAGGGTGTCGGCATCATTTTCGATGCATGCAAGGACTGACGTGATACTGACGGCCTACCAGCGCGCGTTTGCGTCAGCAGCTGCGCGATGAATAAAAAGCGTTTTCGTCGAAGGGTGCGGCGCCATTTGCTCAATCTACGTCTTCCCGTCGCATATCGTGCTCGCTGGCCTTCATGCCAGCGGTCTGGCCAGGCGTGCTGGTCGTCCGCCGGCCCAATATGCCTGTCGGGCTTGCGAGGAGGGTCGTGGTGTAGGCGCCCGCGCTGGCACGACTGATCTTGGGCGGATTGCCGGCCGAGAGACCGAGGCAAACGATGGCGCATGTTCTCGTACCCAATACGCCGATCACCTGCCGCTCTATCGTCAGGCCCAGATCTACGCTCGGCTAAGCATCACGCTCGCCGCTGGCGGACTGGGGCGGCCCCGCCGTTCTTATGCCACGGCCGGTGCTTGAGCACATGCTGACGAGATTGAAAACATCGAGCAGGCTGTTCGCCGACGAGACCACGGCGCATCTAGCGGCTTTAAGGCATCCGTCAGGTGGTTGGTTATAGTGACCAAGTTGCGCGATGCGATTCCTCCGGCGCCGTCTGCGCCGCCAATCCATTGCGATCTTGAGCAGGATAGTGCTGCTCGCGCTGCTCCACGATTCAGTCACACGGGTGCGCCGTACGGATGCGCAAATTTCAGAATAACCAGGCTGCGATTGAGCGTTAACACGTTTCTGAGTATCCGAGCCCCCTCGTAGAGTTACCTTGGATTAGGCGGCAGGCTATTATGAACCGAGGTCGCGGCTATAGCTGCATGTCCAATTCCCACTGACATCTGATCGAGACACGACACCACATCGCCGACCGCGTAAAGCCCTTTGACGCTGGTCTGCAAGTGGCAGTCCACAATCAGTGCTCCGGTCGGATCGCAGTCGGCTCCAATTGAAGTTGCAAGTTTAGACCTCGGAGAACCTCCGAGAGCCGAATAGATTACGTCAAACGATAGCTTCCTGCCATCGGTGAAAACGACCGAAATCGAAGCATTTCGCTCGATAGCTGCTAGGGTCCCGACTTCTACGCTCACTGCCGATGGCCTGAGATCACCCGGGGGGTCGCTGCAGATAACCGTCACCTGGCGTGTGTACGTCGTCAAAAATAGCGCCTTCTTGTAGGCGTGCTCATATGAGCCGATGACCGCTATGTTTTTGTCAGTCACTTCGTATCCATCGCAGATCGGGCAGTAACGCAGCTGCCCATCATATATTGCGCCTTTCAGTCCAGGCACGTTAGGGCTTTGTTCGTGTACGCCGGTAGCCAAAATAACGCGACGAACGCGAACCTCGCCACGGGTCGATATGACCACAAATTCCTCGCTCTCCCGCCTTAGACTGGTGACGGTGTCCGCCTCGATTTCCGCGTTGTACGCGGAAACCTGCTGCCGAAGCGTTTCGAGGAAATCTAATCCATTGAGACCGGACACAAAACCGGGGAAGTTATGACTGTTGGGAATGAGCGCGGCCCGACTCTTGCCATCATGAAGTATCTTGAATTGCCGCAGAAATCGGCCGAGATAAATGCCGGCAGTCAGGCCAGCCGGCCCGGCTCCTACGATCAGACAATCTAAAGTATGGCTCGTGATCATTGTTTCCTGACAGTCTCGGCTTATACCATCATGGCTCTTCTTTTTATGCGTTGAGAGCTCTGGAATCGATTTCAATTCGCTTCCGTAAGCTCGTGCTCGCCATGCCCAGCTCTCCCGGCCATTTATGGATTTCGGAAGTTTCTCCCTGATTGCCTGCAATGTGCATAATCGGCATTTAAAAATCAAAGCCAAAAAAGGCCAGACTACCTTGTTTTGAGTTGGTGGCTGAGGACTTCAGAAGTTCAACTTTGGGAACTGAACGAGGTTGGATTATCCCACGATCCAAAGTTTGACATTCACAAATGACACTTTCGAGAACGGCGGCGTTGGCAGTGACCTGCCACTGAACTTTCATCCGGCGATTAGAGCCTCAGTTAGAGCCGGTCCCGGAAATCTGCACAAGACGCTAAGTGGAATTTCTGCCTGACGGCGGGCACGCTGTGCCTGCGAATCAGGAGAGAGCATGTCGAGACGACCGCGCCGGAACCACAGCCCGGCTTTCAAGGCGAAGGTGGCGCTTGCTGCCGTCAAAGGCGATCGGACCATTGCGCAGCTTGCCGAGCAGTTCGACGTCCACCCCAATCAGATCACGACGTGGAAGGCGCAGCTTGAAGGCGGCGCTGCCGATGTGTTTGGTCCTGGCGCGGGCAACGGAGCGGCACAGCCCCTCTTGGATGTTAAGTCACTCACGCCAAGATCGGCGAACTGACGCTGGAGAACGTTTTTTTGAGGGCGCGCTCACCAAGGCGGGATTGCTGAGCGCAAAGCGATGATCGACCGTGAGCACGATCTTCCGATCGTCAAGCAGGCGAAGTTTCTGCGCATCAGTCGCCGCAGCGTCTACTACCTGCCGCGGCCGGTGCCGGACGCCGACCTTGCGATCATGCGGCGTCTTGACCGGCTGCATCTGGAGTACCCCTTCGCCGGTTCGCGGATGCTGAGAGGCCTGCTGGCTGCCGAGGGGTGCAAGATCGGCCGGCGGCATGTCAAAACGCTGATGAAGCGGATGGGGATAGAGGCGCTCCCGCCGTCCCCGCACCACCAAGCCCGAGCCCGGTCACAAGATTTACCAGTATCTGCTGCGCGGTCTGACGGTCGAGCGGCCGAACCAGGTGTGGGCGATGGACATCACCTACATCCCGATGGCGCGCGGCTTCGTCTATCTGGCCGTAGTGCTCGACTGGTTCAACGCCGCGTGCTGTCGTGGCGACTGTCGATCACGGTGGATGCCGCATTCTGCGTCGAGACATTGGAGGATGCGTTGGCGCGTCACGGCAGGCCTGACATCTTCAACACCGATCAAGGATCGCAGTCACCGAGGCGGCCTTCACCGGCGTGCTCGCCGGCAACGGCATTGCGATCAGCATGGACGGCAAGGGCGCCTGGCGCGACAACGTGTTCGTCGAGCGGCTGTGGCGCAGCGTCAAATACGAGGAGGTCTATCTGCGAGCCTACGACAGTGTGTCCGAGGCCCGCGCCTCGATCGGCCGTTACCTGGACTTCTACAATGGCCGGCGACCGCATTCGAGCCTTGACGGCATGACACCAGATCAAGCCTATTCAACGCGCTGCCAATCCGCATGGCAGCCTAACCCCGGCAGAGGCTCCACTTATCGACGCGGAAAATCTGTTTAGACAACCGGGACCAGCTCTGTAACGTTGCCATGTGTGCGTATTGCAGGAGGGGAACCACTCTAAATTTATGAAAATTAAGCGAAGTCGACGTTCTGTTCGCGGACAAAAGCTTAGTGTCAGGTTCTATCTGACCGAGTTTTTCCTGCTCAATGGGCTCAGCGACTTTCCCGGCAACCGGTTGTGCTTCACCCCGCATTTAATCGTCTGCAGTCGCGGTGTGACCGATTATACTGGACTCATGCTTTCACGGGGCGGCTCCTGCGCTGCGGTCGCGGCGCGCGTACGCAAATCTGTTGCCGATCGGGCACGGCGGTAAGCTGTTCGAAGGCACTTTGAGTTCCAGCTTGTAAAGATTGTTCCAAATCAGGGCTCTGAACCGCCCCAGTTTGTCGGAGGCCGTTTGGTTTGATGCTGGCTTCTACATGGGTGAAATTAGCGATGTTCGCGGCGCCATTCGAGCCAATGCAAGTACACGCTTGACTTGGTTGCGGATCAGCCAGGCTGTGACCTTCAGCGCAATGGTGGGCGCAATAACACTTTTTGGCTGTGATGCGGCAAAAGCCCAGTTGTCGTTGAAGATAATCGAGAAGGGAGTTTATAAGGCGGAGACCGTCGCAAGAGCATTCACGAAAGAAATACAGGCGTACTAAACACAGTGAAGGATCCTCGACTTATTAGCGAAGGTGCCGTTGTCTACGGAAATCTCGGTGTTCGCTTTGGGATCCGTTACGTCGTGTCCGGGACCGCGGCCGCGGACGTCGATCTGAGATTCGTTATCCGCTTTCCGCCTGCCGGTCTTCGCGATCGGAAAGGCTGTCGATATTCGACAAGTGAGCAATCCCAGAGCGTGCAAACCGGCGGTGCTCATTACTGGGATTAGCAACTTGAGAATGATTGGGAGATTGTTCCGGGCGCTTGGCATTTCGAATTTTGGTCGAATGCCAACAGACTCGCGCAGCAGACGTTTTGCGTCATTGATGCGCGACAAGCCGTAGAAGCGAAGGACACGAAGGATTGTCTGCAGTTCTTGATGAAGCTTTCGAACGATCAAGGCTCGCGTGTAACAGGAGCCAGAGGCAGGCAAAACCTGCCGCCTCTGGCGCGGTCGCTCGGAGGATATGTAGCAGAAGCCCGGAAGGCAGTGGCGGAAGCCGTGCCGATGCCCGCGAGCTCAAGCATGGAAAGGATCTGGAAATGCGCAAGATGGCGGAGAACTGATCAAGGAGGAGGGCAACGACGTTCGCGACCTGGCTCAAAAAGCACTCGAACTAATAAACAGAAAAGGAAAGGCGAACACCATGCACCATATGTCTGACGATATGCAGGCCTGCATCGATCGGTGCCTGTCCTGCTACTCAACCTGTCTGGGGATGGCAATGACGCACTGTCTGGAAGCGGGCGGGAAGCATACCGAACCCGCACACTTCCGGTTGAAGCTGGCTTGCTCTGAGATGTGCCGCACCGCGGCGCACTTCATGCTTCTGGACACGCCCCATCATAAGCACACCTGTCGCGAATTGCGCGGAAATCTGTGAAGAGTGCGCGCAAGACTGCGAGCGGCTCGGCGACATGGATGAATGCGTCAATGTGTGCCGCTCCTGCGCGGAAAGCTGCCGGAGGATGGCGGCATGACAACGAAAGAGCACGAGATGGGCCGGGGCCATTATGGCAACCTGGCCATCATGACGCTTGTGTCCTTCATCGCGATGTTCATCCTGATGTACCCGATGGTGGACCGGTTTGCGGACGTCTATCCGAACGTCAACCAGGCCTATATGGCCGGGTTGATGGCCCCGCCCATGGTGTTGATTGAACTTGCGGTGATGCGCAGCATGTACCCGGACATGCGGATGAATCTGACGTTCGGGGTCGCGGCGCTCGCACTGGTGCTGTTCTTGGTCGGCATTCGTGCCCAGACAGCGGTCGGGAGACAACTGGACCACGGCGCGCGCCGTGGCCCGTCAGCTCGGCATCGATCAGGTCGAAGCGGAGGTGTTGCCGGAGCAGAAAAGCGAGGTTGTGAGGCGGTACAAGGAGCAGGGCGCCGTTGTCGCCATGGCGGGCGACGGCGTGAACGATGCGCCCGCACTTGCGGCGGCCGATGTTGGGATAGCCATGGGCACGGGAACCGACGTCGCCATTGAAAGTGCAGGCGTGACGCTGCTGAAAGGCGATCTCAACGGAATCGTGCGGGCCAGGCGCCTGTCGCGCGCCGTGATGCGCAACATCCGCCAGAACCTGTTCTTCGCGTTTGTCTACAATGCCGCAGGCGTTCCGATTGCGGCGGGTGTGCTGTATCCAGTTTTCGGAATATTGCTGTCGCCTATCATCGCAGCCGCAGCGATGGCACTATCCTCGGTCAGCGTCATCGGTAACGCAATCAGGCTGAGGGCGGCCAAGATTTGATAGGAGGGCCGCGAGTTTAGCGCGCCGGCAACTCCCTGGCACCTTCATAGCGCGCAAAAACGAACTGGCCGCCCGGACCAAAAGCAATCACGCTGTAGGTTTCAGGCGGCGTGCCTTCGACTTCCATCCCCGGCGACCCGATTGGCATGCCCGGCACCGCAAGACCTCTGACTTTGGGCCGGTCGCGCAGCAGACGGTGAATTGCATCCGCAGGCACGTGACCTTCGATGACATAACCGTCGGTTTCGGCGGTGTGACAGGAGGCGAGGGCGGATGGCACGCCGAGTTTTGCCTTTACGCGGTTGATTTGCGGGTTGTCGATCAGCGTTACGTCGAAACCAGTTTCACGCAAGTGCGTGGCCCACGCGGTGCAACATCCGCAATTGGGGTCTTTGATCACCGTGATTTTTGGTTGCGCAGCGAATGCGGGAACAAAACCCACGGCCGCGAATCCGGACGCAAGGCTCACAAGAAATGCGCGGCGCTTCAATGACAACATCGAGCCATCATACAAGAAACAGAGCTTCGGAAGTAGTTTTTCGATTCACGAAAACGCGAGCAGCGAAAAAAAGTCCTGGAATTTGATTTCAGAAGCGGGCTGAGAGCCCGAGGAAGGGGTTGACCCTGTCGGCTGCACGAGTAACGCCGAAGTTTATTCCTGCATCGACCTGAACGTTTTTCGTGATCTTGTACGTGAAGCCGGTGCCCAGAACGCCAATATCGCCGCGCGGGTTACCCGTGTTGAAGCGTCCTGCTACTTCATAATAGGTGCCGAGTTTCTCGGTCCACTCATACCCAAAAGAGGCTGAGCTCAACCACTCGGTATGCGTGCCTGGCCGCACTCCGGGTTCGGGGATTTCGTCGCGCACAACATGAAAGCCACCGCTGACGCCGAGCCCCCATTTTTCCGTCAGCTTGACGGAAAACGGAACAATCAGACCCCCTTCGACGCCGGGCGGGCTGATGCCGTTTTCCCAGCCCGTCGGAATGGTTACGAAGGGCAGGATTGCGAGTGCCGTGGCCCCGGGCTTTTCAAAGCTGTCGTTTCCCCACAGGTTAACTTTCAGACGCAGGTCGACGCCTCCCGAGCCCGATTGGCGTGTTACGCCCAGAACCGGATCAGGCGAATGGGATTTCAACACGGCATGCGGAGCGAAAACAACGTTGAGCTCCGCGAAATTCGTCAGGCCAATTCGCACATTCGTGGTGGCGTACTCGAATGACCTGGTAAACACTCCGTCGGGGTCGGGGCGAGAACGAGCGTACCCGAAGATATTGGTTTCGACCTGGATATGCCCTGCGTCCACGGTAAAAGGGCTCTCGGTGAGGTCGGGCCGGTCGGTGGTAATATCCCGCATCATCGCCTCTGGCGTCGGCCGAAAAAGCCAGTACTGCGCCTTGTCTTGAGCCTGCGCCGTGCCACCAAGCGCAAGGGAAAGTGCGGCGGGCGCTGCCCAGCGATGCCAAATGTAATCCATTTTTTGCACCTTTTTTCGGCCGCGACGTTTTAATAGTTGCAAATCATTCGCAATAGAGACTCCTAGTATTTTCAAGTTTAGGGATGGGTCATGACGGTCTGCCGACTGCTAATCGTTCTGGTTGTCGCGGCCCTCCCCGCCGCCGCACAATCCCCGGTGAAAATAGTTGGTATCGGTGCGACGACTTGCGGAGAGTTCGCCAAGGAAGCGGTAGACAAACCGCCCACCCAGCGGCAGTACTTGGCATGGATGCAGGGATATATGAGTGGAATCGTAATCGGGCGACCACCAGGTGTCGATGAGGGAATTGACCTCAATCCAAAGGGCTTTCCGCTAAGCGCGCAGCTTTCCTTCATACGCGATTATTGCCTGCAAGCGCCGTCGTCTTCGTTTACGGATGCAGTCGAGGCGTTATTCAAGAAGCTGCGGACCTTGAGTGCTAGCTAAAGACGCGCGCTGTTGCCCGCCTGAATGTTCTCATGGCCTCGCGAGCGCCCAGAATGTTTCGGCCGGTAAAGGGAACTGGCGAAGCGCTCCAGTGTCCTTCAAGCGACAGCTCAATCCAGCCGCTCCAACTGAGGCGTAATCCAAGCTAACTGAAAAATAGAATCGTATTTGGTCGTCGTACTTGGCGTTTGGGAAGGAGGTTCGAAGATAGACGGCAAGCCAAGCGCTTCTTTCTTAAACAGAACGAATTTTATCGTTGGGGGGCCCGTCCGTCTGCGGGGCGAACTGGCGAAGGTACCAGGTATCACCCTCTATATGCAGGCCGCGCAGCACATTACCGTCGGCGGTAGGCTGTCCAAGACCCAGTACCAATATACATTAAGCGATGCGGACCAGCACGAGCTCAATCACTGGTGGCCGATCTTCCTCGAAAAGATTAAACAGGTCCCGCAGGTCACCGACGTCACGACTGACCGGGAGAATGCTGGTCCGCGCCTGAACGCGACCGTGAAGCGCGATGTAGCTTCCACCTTTGGTATCCTGCCCTCAATGATCGACAACACGCTCGACGATGCTTTCGGCCAGCGCATTGTTTCGACCATGTTCACCCCACTCAATCAGTATCACGTCGTGCTCGAAGTCAATCCGCGATTTCAGACCGGGCCGGAAGCCTTCTTCGGATACCTCGTCGTTTTCTGCGCGAACGCGTTTCAGATCCGTCGTCCCGGGTTCGTCGTTGTTTTTGTTTAAGCGAACCCGCGGCTCCTTTGCCGTCGCCGTTTTTCCGTTTGTGCCCTTTAGAACCGGTACCGGCTTCTTTTTCGGCGTCGGCGTCGTTTCCGCGCCTCCAATGCGAACCCGAATTGTCTGGGCCGGCGGATCGCTTTCGGGCGTTTTTGATGACCGTTGTTGAGGTATCCGTATCCGATTTTTTACCATGCTTGGTGCGCTCCGTCCGCTCGGTTCGAATCCGGTCGAAACTCAAATCTGAATCAACGTGTTTTGCTCTTAAGCCATAGACTTCTTCAAATCGCTTAATGACGAGATCAGCATAGTGCGGATCGAGCTCAATGCCGTAGCCGCGCCTTGCCGGTCTTTTCGGCAGCGAGTAGGGTGGTCCCGCTTCCAGCAAACGCCTCCAGAACAATGCCCCCTCGCTTTGAGCAGTCGAGGATGGCGTCGCTGACGAGGGCAAGCGGTTTCGGCGTGGGGTGTCCGGCAAGGGATTCTTCTCGGTCCTTTCCGAAACTGCTCATGCCGGCATATTGCCAGACATTAGTTCTGCTTCGTCCAAACCGGCCTAGTTCGACATTGTTGATGTGCTTGTCGCGCCCGTTCTTGTAGACAAACACGAATTCATGTGCGGACCGGTATAGCGAGCCCATACCAGCATTGCTCTTCGACCAAATGCAGATGTTCTTGAGTTCGGTGTATGCCTCGTCCGCGGCATCAGACAGCTCTCGGATGTGTCGCCAGTCCATGCAGATGAAATGGATCGAGCCGTCGACACTGAATTCGGCGAGGTTCGTCAGGGCGCGCTTTAGGAAGTTGGTGAATTCCCGCGGGGTCATTTCCCCGGACGCCATAGTGAACTCGCGATGCTTTGCCTTTCCGAGCCCGGAAACGTTTCCCGCGATCGGCACATTGTATGGTGGATCGCAAAAAATGAGTTGGGCACGTTTGCTGCCAAGAAGGCGTTCGTAGCTTCGAGCCTTGAGGGCATCTCCGCAAAGGAGAAAATGGTCCCCGATCTGCCAGCAATCGCCAAGCCGCGATACCGGAGGGAGGGAGCGATCAATCTCCTGGATGGCATCCGCCTCGTCCGGCCCACCCTGGCTGGCCTCGCCGACGATGAGATCGATCTCGGCCATTTCAAAGCCGGTGACCGTCACATCAAAATTCGGCTGGACCGAGAGCTCCTGAAGCTCCAAGGCAAGCAGGTCTCGGTCCCACCCGGCATTTTCAGCGAGTCGGTTGTCCGCAATGACATATGCTCGGATCTGGGCAGGGGAGAGGTGGTCCACCCGGACAGTCGGTACGTCTGTCATTCCGAGAGAGATGGAGGCAGCGACCCTGGCATGCCCGGCCACGATTCCGTCGGCGGCGTCGAGCAGGACCGGATTGATGAATCCGAACTCGGTGATGCTGGCCGCGATCTGTTTGATCTGACGGGGCGTGTGCGTACGGGGGTTTCTGAGGAGTGGTTTGAGCTTTCGCGGGTCCTTGTATTTGATGGCCAGCGACTTCACAGCGCCCCCCAAGCCCGGCGTCAAAGAGACTGTGCAGCTTAAAAATCACGAATGAAAAAACTCTGAAATTTTCCCATTATTTTCTCCGCAGTTCCCATTTCCCGGAGCTGTTTTCCCATTTATTTTTCGACGTCAGAATCGTCAGAAGTGCCTGTGCCGCAGGGGTTTTCTGCATTTCGCGCGTTTGCCTGCGGCAATTTGTGAGATTTTCCCATTATTTTTCCCATTTCCTCACAGAAGACTGGTTCGAGCTCGACTGCGTCCGCCACCATTCGCAAAAGCCGATAAACGTCAATCGCTTAGTCGCTCTCCAAGGTGGCGGCGATTGGTGATTGCCCGGATTTCAGTGGCAGCAAGTCCGCCTCGGGTGAGTCGGATCCTGACCAGACCTTGTCGTCGTCTCGGGCTTTTGACCGACAACTTAGTTCCCGCCGAGCCTCCCGCTCAGGCCGTAGCCTGGAAGCCTAGCGCTCGCCCATTTTCTTGATCGCGTCGGTCCCCGATTGAAGCATCAGGTCGTAAAGCTCTCCGTACCTGTCCATGGCGCGTTGGAGCAGATCGATGGTCCGTTGGTGATAATCCTCAATCGTCGGATCAGGATCAGTATAGGCGCGACGGATTGTTGCGATTTCGCCCAGTCGACCCTTGGCTTCATCAAGATCGCCGTCCAACCGGCCGAGCAGCTTTTCAGCGAGTGCGTACTGAGCCTGTAGTCTGGACAGATCGATTTCACTCACGTGCGTCTCCTGTGGTGCGCAGTCAACGACGACCGTCGCTACAGTCCCATGAACTGGGTGCGGCCGTTTATAAGACGTTTTTCTTCGTATTGCCGACCAACGCGATTCGAACAAATCGCGGGTTAGGATCCTAAGCTGGTTTTTCCGATCGCTATGTCTGAATTGCTGCGCTGCATCACACGCTCCGCGGTTCCCGACATTCACTCGCGGTTCATCGCCTCTTACCCACAAATGGAACCGCTGCGGGCGGCCTGCCACATTGGGGGCGCCGCCTGCTGCCTGAAAAGCGATTTGCGGACGGAAAACGCCGCGTCTAGGGGAGGTTTCCATGATGAAGATGGTGTCGAAAATCGCTCTTGTGGCGGCGGTCGCTGCGCTCGCGATTGCCGGTTCGGCTGGCGATTCGATGGCGAAGGGCAAGAAGAAGGCAATGGCAGCCTGTATGCCCGGCGCGCTGAAGACCGCGGCCTGCGGTCCGGCCGGATGCACGATGCAGCGCTGCTGGGCCGACGGGAAATGGTATCCGTCGCTGTTCGTGTGCATGCAGCCTTGGTGCCCGAAATAACAGGCCTGTCATCCCGATCTGATTGACGCAGGTCCGGCGCCTTGTCTGCGCGCCGCGATCAGCGTTCAGAACTGCCGTGAATCGTTGACTGTTGGAACCGACTGGGGAGTCAATCAATGCTCAAGGTCTTGTCGAAGCTTGCGCTTGCGGGCGCTGTTGTGGGTCTGGCGATGGCCGGCACCAGTGGGGAGTCGATGGCCCGCGGCGCCAAGAAGGCGCCGCCCGCCTGCGTGCCGGGGTCGGTACGGGTGACAAAATCCACCTGCGGCAAGTGGGGCTGCCATTATCAGCGTTGCTGGTGGACCGGCACGCAGACGGCCTGGCATCCCTCGGCGGCGTTCTGCGTGACGCCCTGGTGTCCGAAATACTGAGATTTTCGGAAGGGCCGCATGCCTCCAGGCAGGCGGCCCTTTTTTCCGGGGTGACGACGGTAATAAAACACCTGACTCCGCCCCGTTTGCGTTGACTTCCGTCCGTCACGTCCCTAGTTTCCGCGCGAACCCGAAATGACCTTGGCCGCGCTTTCGCGGCCATTTTTGATGCGGCCCGCCCGCCGCCCGAGTTAGAGAACGGCCATGAAAGTCCGCAATTCGCTTCGCTCCCTGCGCGCCCGCCATCGCGATAACCGCCTGGTGCGCCGCAAAGGCCGCGTTTTCATCATCAACAAGACCCAGAAGCGCTTCAAGGCCCGTCAGGGCTGAGGCCGCACCGGCTTGTTCTGACGCCATTTCACGCAGGCGTGACCGTATTGCAGGCTTGCCCAAGGCGGCGAGCGGCATAAGCTTGCGCGTATGCGAACGCTCAACTTCCGGAAGGCCGGATCCCGAATTGTCGCCGCTGCGCTGCTTGGAGCGCTGGCGATGTCCAGTCCCGTGCTCGCGCAGGTCCGCAACCCGGATGGCGGCGGGAGCTTTGTCGAACCCCCCCAGACGCTGCCAAAAGTGCCACGCGGGCAGGACATCGAGTTCCTGTTCGGTGCGCTGAAGGCGGCCCCGAATGCGGAGGCCGCCAAGGCGGTCGAAGGCCGGATCTGGGCGCTGTGGATGATCTCGCCGAGCGACACCGCCTCGCTGCTGATGAGCCGGGTCCGCCGTGCCGTCGAGGCCAAGAATATCGACCTGGCGGTCAAACTGCTCGATTCCATCGTCGTACTGAGGCCGGATTATATCGAGGCCTGGAACCGGCGCGCGACCCTGCATTACATGCAGAAGGATTTCACCCGCTCGATTGAAGACATCCGCCAGACGCTGGCGCGCGAGCCGCGTCACTTCGGAGCGCTGGCTGGCCTTGGCCTGATCATGCAGGAACTCGGCGAGGACAAGCGCGCGCTCGAGGTCTACCGCAAGGCCATCGAGGTCAATCCGCACCTGCCGCGTATCCCGGACCTCATCAAGTCGCTGACCGAGAAGGTCGAGGGACGCGAGATCTGATTATCCTAGGACGTGACGTTTGCGCGGGGTTGCCGCCGGGAACGGAACCGGGCCCCGCGCCTTTACGTGCGCGAGATGCGGCTGAGTTCAATTCACCATCTCGTTTGCGAGGCGCTCCCGCAATGGTCTAAGGACCTTTCCGACACGCCTATTAACGAGTCCCACCTTGCTCCGCTTCCAGCGTTCAGATCGTGACCAAATGAGCTTTCTCGCTGGCGACAGCGAGATGGCGCGCCGGATCCGGGACCGCGACTGGAGCATCCACCCGTTCGGCGAGCCGGAAGGGTGGCCGACGTCATTGCGCGTGGCTCTCAGCATTTGCCTGCAATCGAAGTTTCCGACGTCGATCTATTGGGGACCGGAATTGCGGTTGCTCTACAACGATGCCTGGGCGCCGATACCCGGACCGCGTCATCCTGCAGCTCTCGGGATGCCGGCACAGGTGGTGTGGTCGGATATCTGGCACGTCCTGGAGCCTCAGTTCAGAAGAGTTGTGGAGAACGGGGAGGGGGTTTTCGTTCAGGACCAGATGCTGCCGATGCAGCGTTTCGGCTATCCGGAGGAAACCTACTGGAGCTACAGCCTGACCGCAATCCGCGACGAGGAAGGCTCGATCGTCGGAGTGTTCAATTCCGGATATGAGACGACCCGCAACGTTCTGTCGCAACGGCAGATGCGTTTTCTGCTGGAACTCGGCGATGCCATTCGCGGCACCTCCGATGCGCGGACGGCGCGCAATCGTGCGCTGGAAATGTTTGGCCAAAGCCTGGGTGCGGATCGGGTCGGACTGCACGAAATGAGCGGCGGCGGCTCCAGAGGCGATCGGCCCGTTACCGACGAGTGGCTCGCGGAGGGGGTCAGATCAATCGGCCGCAGCATCGCGGTGTCCGAGCTTGGCGGCGACGTCAGCACATTGTTGCGGGCGGGCAGGATGCTCGTCGTCCATGACGTCTCGTCCGACCTGACGTCCGACACGGCTAAAGCGATCTTTGCCGGCTCGGACGTCGGTGCGTTGATCGCGGTGCCGAAGATACGCGATGGCCAGCTGGCCGCCGTCCTGTTCGTTCATTCCCGCGAGCCTCGTGTCTGGACGCTTTTTGACATCAGCACGGCCGAACAGGTGCTCGAGCGGATCTGGAATTGGATGGACAGCGAGCGGACGGCCGAGCGCGAACGGTTGATGATTCGCGAGATCGATCACCGTGCAAAAAATGCACTTGCGGTCGTGCAGGCGGTGATCCGGCTGACACTGGCAGAAGACATTTCTTCGTTTCGCGAGAAGATTGAGGGCCGGGTCGCGGCGCTGACACGCACGCATGACCTTTTGTCCGCCAAGCGGTGGGAGCCGATCGAGTTCGGCATCCTGGTTCACCGTGAAATCGAAGCCTATCGTCCCGAGAGCAGCGATTTGATCGAAATCCAGGGACCGCGCGTGCTGCTTCGATCGGAGCAGGCCCAGACGATCGCGCTTCTGTTGCACGAACTCACGACGAATGCCGCCAAGTATGGCGCGCTGTCCATGGCCGGCGGGCGGCTCTCCGTTCACTGGCGCATGCAGGACGGCAGCCTTGTTCTGGACTGGGACGAAACGCTCGTCGCCACTGATCGCGGCAGCGACGTGATCATGTCGGCAGGTTTCGGCTCCAAACTGATCAATTCGGTCATCGAGCGCCAGCTCGGCGGTTCCATCTCGCGTAACTTTGACCAGGGACTGAAATGCAGAATCACGATCCCGGTCGCGAGCGAATGGAGCGCCGCATCCCGCGGTGACGCGGCTGTCGAGCCGGAGCATTCCGAGCCTGGCGCAGGACCTGTCCTGATCGTGGAGGACGAAGCGCTGGTCGCTTTGGACCTCGCGAACATGCTGCGCATTCTCGGCTATGACCGCGTCGAGACCGTGGCCAGCGTTTCCGAGGCGCTGGCCATGCTAAAGAAAGGCGTCACCCCCGAACTCGCCGTCGTCGACATCAATCTGGCGGGCGAGTCGTCCGAGCCTGTGGTTGAGGTCCTGCGCGCGCTCGGAACGCAGACCATACTGGCGTCCGGCTATGCTCAGGTCGACACGTTAAGCGGCGTCTTTGGCGGTCTGACATGCTTGCCGAAGCCGATCATCCTGTCGGATTTCACTGCCGCGGTTCAGCAGGTTAAGCGCGCCGGAAAGCTCGCGTCGGGACGGTGAGCCTTACGGCTCGCCCTGATCGCCGCCGACGAACGCGATCCGCAGCATGTTGGTTGCGCCCGGCGTCCCCAGCGGCACGCCGGCGACGATGATCACGCGTCGTCCGGCCTTGGCGAAGCCGTCGGCGAAAGCGATGCGGCTGGCGCGCTCGACCATGTCGTCCTGGTCCAGCGCATCCTTTGCGATGACGCAATGCACGCCCCAGACCAACGACAATCTTCGTCCGGTGGCGACATTCGGCGAGATCGCGACGACATGCGGTTGCGGCCGTTCGCGGGCGACGCGGAAGGCCGTCGAGCCGGAAAACGTCCAGCAGATGATGGCGGAGAGGTCGAGCGTTTCGGCGATCTGTCGGGCGGCGGCGGCGATCGCGTCGGCGCCGGTCGCCTCGGGCTCGGCGCGCTGCGCCTGGATCACCGCGCGATAGGTTGGATCGCGTTCGACCTCCTCGGCAATGCGGTTCATGGTCGCGACCGCCTCGACCGGATATTGCCCGGCCGCCGATTCCGCCGACAGCATGATGGCATCGGCGCCTTCGAACACGGCCACCGACACGTCCGAGACTTCGGCCCGCGTCGGCACCGGACTTGAAATCATCGATTCCAGCATCTGGGTCGCAACGACCACCGGCTTGCCGGCGCGCCGCGCCGCGCGCGTGATCTGCTTCTGGATGCCTGGCACCTTCTCGAGCGGCAATTCGACGCCGAGATCGCCGCGCGCCACCATCAGCGCGTCGGAGGCTTCCATGATCTCGTCGAGACGCTCCACGGCTTGCGGCTTTTCGATCTTGGACATGATCATCGCGCGGCCGCGGGTGATCTTGCGCGCCTCGGCGATGTCTTCCGGCCGCTGGATGAAGGACAGCGCCAGCCAGTCGATTCCGGTATCGAGCGCAGCTTCCAGATCGGAGCGATCCTTCGGCGCCAGCGCGGAAAACGGCAATATGGTCTCCGGCAGGCTGACGCCCTTGCGATCCGAGAGCTTGCCGCCGACCTCCACCTGCGTCGTCAGCCGGCCCTCCTCGGAGCCGGTGCAGCGCAGCCGCACCTTGCCGTCGTCGAGCAGCAGCGTTTGCCCCGGTTGTGCGGCCTGCAGGATTTCGGGATGCGGCAGGTGGACGCGCGCCGTATCGCCCGGCTCGACGCTGGAATCGAGGACGAAGGTATCGCCCTTGTTCAGCATCACCGAGCCGCCACCGAAGGTGCCGAGCCGCAATTTCGGGCCCTGCAGATCGACCAGAATCCCGATCGGCCGGCCGGTTTCCGCTTCGACCGAGCGGATCATGGCGACCAGTTCGCGCATGCGCTCATGCGAGGTATGGCTCATGTTGATGCGGAATACGTCGGCGCCGGCCTCGAACAGCCGAAGGATCACGGCCCGCTCCGACGAAGCCGGGCCAAGCGTTGCGACGATCTTGGTCCGGCGTTGCCGTCTCATCGTCGGGGATTTCCTGTGTTTGGTGACGGGAGGTTAAGCGGCGGGCGGGTGCCGGTTTGCGGCAGGGTGAACGAGGGGCCGCCCGGCGACAATGGTGACTGGTCCGAGGTCTCGGTCAGTTGCACGGTCCATGACCGCTGCTCGCCGGTATCGACTTCGAAGAACCCCGTGCGGTCGAAGCCGCGCGCCAGACAATCTTCGGTCCCACGAATGGTGAACTCCTTCTCGCGCGAACACATGAAGGCCTTGCCGGACCATTCGCCGCCGCGATCATAGTCGATGGCATAAACATAATAATATCGTGCGACGAGATTGCCGCGCAGCAGAGTTTCGCACGAGCGCGGGCCGAGATTCCACCAGCCCTCGGTGACCCAGCCCTCATTGTCCTTGTAACCGAGCGAGATGCCGACTTTGCCAGACGTATTGTTGCAGAGGCGGAAGTCGGCCGATGCAGAGCCAGACCAGGCGCCGAGCAAAGCCAGAGCAAGCGCGATCTTGCGCGCGGCAACGAGCCTCGGCGGTCGGGTCGGAAGAGGGAAGGGCAATCGGATCACGGTCGTCGGATCAGTCCATCGGGCGCCGGAAACGAGCTAAGTAGCTGTTTTGACGTGTTTTTTTAAGTCGTGTCAACGTCCACCATGATGGCACGGAAATCATTCACGTTGGTAAAGGTCGGCCCCGGCGAAATCAGGTCTCCGATACCAGCAAAGAAAGCTGTCGAATTGTTGTCCGCCAGGCAGCGCGCCGGGTCAAAACCGCGCGCCCGCGCCCGTTTTGCGGTGCTTCCGTCCACATAGGCGCCTGCCGGATCGTCGGCCGATCCGGCGCCGCCGTCTGTCCCGTCGGTGTCGCCGGCCAGTGCGGCGATGCCGGAGGTGCCGTCCAGTTCGGCGGCAAGGGCCATGGCGAATTCCTGGTTGGGTCCGCCGCGGCCGTTGCCGCGAATGGTCACGGTCAGTTCGCCGCCGGACAGGATCACGGCGCGCTTGCCCTGCGCCTTCAGGTCGCGGGCGATGGCCGCCTGCGCGGCCGCCACGTCGCGCGCTTCGCCCTCGACCCGGTCGCCGAGAAAGATGCAGTCGAACCCGGCTGTCCGGATGGCCGCTGCCGCGGCTTCAAATGCGTCGGTCGGCCGCGCTGCGAGATGATATTGGCTGCCGCGGAAAGCGGGATCGTTTGGCTTCGGAGATTCGTTCGCCTCCGCGTTGAGGGCTGCCACCACTTCGTCCGGCAGACCAAGCCTGTAGCGTACGACGATGGCGCGCGCATCTGCGAGGGTCGTGGGATCGGGAACGGTTGGCCCCGATCCGATCACAGCGGGGTCATCGCCCGGCACATCCGAAATGCCGATGGTGATGAGTTCGGCGGGGTAGGCGTGGCGGGCCAGCCGCCCGCCCTTGATGCGCGACAGATGCTTGCGCACCGTATTGATCTCGCCGATCGACGCGCCCGACCGCAGCAGCGCACGGGTCACCGCCTGCTTCGATTCAAGCGACAGGCCATGCGCCGGTGCGATCCAGTTCGCGGACGCGCCGCCGGACATCAGCACCAGCACCAGATCATCGGACGTCGCCTGATCTGCGAGCAAGAGCGTGCGCGCGGCGGCATCGAGCCCAGCCTGATCGGGAACGGGGTGTCCCGCTTCCACCATCTCCACCACGCGCAGCGGCCGTCCATAGCCGTGGCGCGCAACTGCGATCCCGCCGAGGCGCTCCGGCGCAAAGCCGCGGTCGAGATAATGCGCCTCCGCGACTTCGGCCATCGACCCGGCCGCCTTCCCGGCCGCGAGCAGGATCAGCCGGCCCGATTGCGGTGCGTCAGGCAGCAATGGCGGCAGGCAAACTGACGGGTGCGCCGCCGCAATCGCGGTGCTGAAAAGCTGCTCCAGAAATGCCCGCTGCGATGTCATGGAAGGCTACCTGCTGCAGGATTGCGCGGACGTGCGAACCAGATTCCGCCAAGGATCATAACCCCTCCCAGCCATTGCATTGGTTCGAGGGCTTCGTGAAGCACCACCCAGGCCAGCAGGGCGGCGGCGACCGCCTCGAGGAAAATCACCAGCGACGAAAACGGCGCCGGCAATGTCCCCAGCGCAATCGTCAGCAATCCTTGGCCCGCGACCTGCGAGATCAGCGCAAGGGCCACCAGGATCGTCCATCCCTGCGCGGAATAGGGCAACACACGCGGTTCCAGCGCGATGGCAACCACGAACAAGATAACGGTGGTGATGGCGGCCGAGATGAAGGCCAATGTGCCGGCCGGGACGTCGCGCCGGGCGGCCCGCAGCGCCAGCATATAGCCGGCGAAGAACAGCGCGGTGACGATGCCGTAGAGGTCGCCGGTGAGCCGTTCCGGCGCGAAGCCATAGCTGTGCCCGACCAGCGCGGCGCCGCCGAGAAGGCAGAGCGACAGCCCAGCGATGCCGCGCCTCTGGATCCGCTCGCCGAGCAGGAACCAGGCGCCGGCCACGACGAACAGCGGCGCGGTGGTCGCAAGGAAGGTGGCGTTGGCCACCGTGGTCGCCAGGATGGCGAGGTGCCAGAAGAAAAGGTCGCCCGCGAACAGCAGGCCGGAGAGCCAGACGCTGCGGCTGCGCAACGCGCCGCGCCGTGAGGCGCCGCGTTCCGCCAGTGCCCAGAGCGCCAGAAAAGGCAGCGCCAGAGCGGTTCGCCAGAATGCGCTGGCAAAGGGGCCGACATCGGCCATCCTGACGAAAAGCGGCGACGCCCCCATCGCGACCGCGCCCAAGACCAGTGCCCCAAGGGCAATCCCCTCGCGGTGGCGTTCGGCAAGCGATGATGCGGGAAGGGACATGGGACGGCCGGTTTCCGTTCGAAGAGCTTTTATGGTTCCGCCGGGGTCAAGTCACCCCGCAGCGGGAGGCGACGGATCCGGCCGCATGGCAATCCGTCCCGGACAGCCTTATCTTGAGGAAATTCGCCGTAACGAGGTGCCAAATGGACGATCAGACCCGCCTTGAACTGGAAGCGGCGGCCTTCCGCCGCCTGGTGTCGCATTTGCGCGAGCACACCGAGGTCCAGAATATCGACCTGATGAATCTCGCCGGCTTCTGCCGCAACTGCCTCTCCAACTGGATGAAGGAGGCTGCCGATCAAAAGGGCATCCCGCTGTCGAAGGACCAGAGCCGCGAGGCCGTCTACGGCATGCCCTACGAGGAATGGCGCGCCAAATACCAGAAAGAGGCCTCTCCGGAGCAGAAGGCGGCGTTCGAAAAGTCCCACCGCCATTGATCGCGCCGCGGGCAGGCTGTGCCGGACTTTTGACCTTTTCGAATCGCGGGACCGTGCCTAGATTCGATGCATCGTTAACAACCGAAAGGAGGTGATCCAGTGTCTCATTGTCTATCGCCGTATGCGCGGAAGCTTGCGAACTGGTCCCTCGGCTCGTTCGAGGACGCGACTGCCTGATAAGGCAGACACGACCAGTCCGAGATCCGGGCTGCGGTTTGACAATGGAAGGGCCGTCCGCGAGGGCGGCCCTTCTTTCATGACAGGGCGGGGCAGAACACCATTCTGTGCCATGCAATTCTGCAGAGCATCTGTCATCTTCTTGCGTGGTCGGCATTTTTATTGATGCAAACGGTCCGGTTTTTTGCGATGCAGCAGCCGTCTCAACGTGGACTGCGGCAAGGGCAATGAGCGCACTCAACCGGGAACAGGTTCTCTCGGTCCGGCACTGGACCGACACGCTGTTCAGCTTCACCACCACCCGCGATCCGGGGTTCCGGTTCCAGAGCGGTCAATTCGCGATGATGGGGCTCGAGGTCGAGGGCCGGCCGCTGCTGCGCGCCTATTCCATGGCGAGCGCTCATTACGAGGACAATCTCGAATTCTTTAGCATCAAGGTGCCGGACGGCCCGCTGACCTCGCGCCTGCAGCAGATCCGGGAGGGCGATACGGTCCTGGTCGGGCGCAAGCCCACCGGCACGCTGATCCTGGGCAATCTGCTGCCGGGGTCGCGGCTTCTGCTCCTGTCCACCGGCACCGGGCTCGCCCCGTTCGTCAGCCTGGTCAAGGACCCGGAAGTCTACGAGCGCTACGACAGCATCGTGCTGGTCCATGGCTGCCGTCAGGTCTCGGAACTCGCCTATGGTGAGGATGTCGTCGCGCGGCTACGGAATGACGAGATCTTCGGCGAACTGCTGGACGGCAAGCTTCACTATTATCCGACCGTCACCCGCGAGCCGTTCCGCAATCGCGGCCGCATCACCGACCTGATCTCGAGCGGCAAGCTGTTCGACGACATTGGCCAATTGTCGCTCTCGGTCGAAACCGACCGCGTGATGCTGTGCGGCAGCCCGGGGATGCTGGAAGACCTTCGCAACATGTTCGAAGGCTCGGGCTTCTCCGAAGGCAGCCACAGCGAGCCCGGCCATTTCGTGGTCGAGAAGGCTTTCGTCGAGCGATAACGCCGATTGCCGTTCCGGTGCGACGCCTTGCGTCGCCCGGCATCTCCGCGACAAAAAAGCCGGATTGATTCAGGTCAGCGCGTCATATTTGCTCAGGTAGCATGTGGTCCGATTATCGACCCGCACCTGAAAGCCGCTCATGTCCATTTTCGGATTGCACCGCGCGTTTACGCCGGCATCGATCGCGATCGTCGGCGCAAGTCCGAAAGCGTCTTCGCTGGGCGGCGCGGTCTATGCCAACGCGATGGCCGCCGGGTTTCGCGGTCGCATCGATCCGGTCAATCCGAAATATGACGAGATCGGCGGCCGGCGGGCGTTCGCCTCAATCGACCAGCTCGATGCCGTACCGGATCTGGTGGTCGTCGCGACACCCGCACCGAGCGTGCCGGCCATCATCGAGGCGGCTGCGGCGCGCGGCGTTGGCGCGGCGATTGTGCTGAGCGCCGGACTCGGCCACGGCAAAGGCTCGCTTTCAGAGAGCATGCATGCCGCGGCGCGCGCGACCGGTTTGCGCATCATCGGGCCGAATTGTCTCGGCGTGATCGCACCGCATGCGGCGCTGAATGCGAGCTTTGCCGCCGTGATGCCGGACGCCGGTGGCATTGCGGTGATCTCGCAATCCGGCGCCATCGCCGCCGCCATGGCGGAATGGGGCATGCGCCAGGCGATCGGCTTCTCGGCGGTCGTGTCGGTCGGCGACCAGATCGATGTCGATGTCGGCGACCTGCTCGATTATTTCGCGCTCGACCGGCAGACGCAGGCGATCCTGCTCTACGTCGAGTCCATCAAGGAGAGCCGGAAATTCATGTCGGCTGCGCGGGCGGCTGCGCGCGTGAAGCCGGTGGTGGTGATCAAGTCCGGCCGTCACGACGAGGGCAAGCGCGCGGCGGCGACGCACACCGGCGCATTGGCCGGCTCCGATGCCGTGTATGACGCTGCCTTTCGCCGTGCCGGACTGTTGCGCGTCCAGGACATGGACGAGTTGTTTGCGGCGGCGCAGACGCTGGCCTATTGCCGCGCCGTTGCGGGCAATCGCCTCGCCATTCTCACCAATGGTGGCGGCTTCGGCGTGCTTGCGGTCGACAGTCTTGTCGACCAGGGCTATGCGCCGGCGGAACTTTCAGCCGACACCATGGCGCGCCTGAACGCAGTGCTGCCGCCGCTCTGGTCGCATGCCAATCCGGTCGACATCATCGGCGATGCCGATGCCGGCCGCTTCACGCAGGCGCTGGAGGCGCTGCTCGAGGATCCGGACAACGACGCGATCCTTGTGCTCGATGTGCAGACCGCGCTGGCCTCATCGCTCGACACGGCGAAAGCCGTCAGCGACGTCATCGTGGCGCAGCGTTCCCGCCGGGTGAACGTGAAGCCGGTGCTGACCTCATGGATCGGCGCGGCGGAAGAGGTCGCGACGGTGTTTCGCGAAGCGCGCGTGCCGCATTACGCGACCGAAGTGGAAGCGGTGCGCGCCTTTGCGCATCTCGCGCGGCGCGGCGATTTGCTGCAATCGCTGATGAACCCGCCGGCCGCCGCGCCCGACGACTTCGCCGGAGATGACAAGGCTGTGCGCGCGATCGTGGAAGACGCACGGCGCGAGGGACGCAATTGGCTCGATCCGCTCGAGACCGACGCCGTGCTGACAGCGTATGACATCCCGTCGGTTCCGCTCCGCAGCGCCGGAAACCCGGATGCGGCGGCAGAAGCCGCGCGCGAATTCATTGCCCAAGGTCAGCCGGTCGCGTTGAAGATTCTGTCGCGCGATATCCAGCACAAGTCCGACGTTGACGGCGTGAGGCTCAATCTCACAACCGAGGCGGATGTGCGCGCGGCGGCACAGGCCGTCATCGCCAATGCGCGGCGGCTGCGGCCGAAGGCCCGCATCGACGGCGTGATCGTGCAGCCGATGATTACGCGGCCGCGGGCGCGCGAACTGATTGCCGGGCTCGCCCGCGATCCGATCTTCGGTTCGGTCATCGTATTCGGCCACGGCGGTGTGGCGGTCGAGATCGTCAAGGATAAGGCCATCGCGCTGCCGCCGCTCGACCAGACGCGCGCGCTCGACCTGATCGCGCGAACCCGGATTTCGCGTCTGATCGATGGCTATCGCAACGTCCCGGCGGCGCGGCGCGACGAGGTCGCACGCGTTCTGGTCCGGCTGTCGCAGCTTGCCGCGGATATCCCCGAAATCCTCGAGATCGATATCAATCCGCTGCTGGCCGACGACAGCGGCGTGGTGGCGCTGGATGCCAGGATTTCGATCGCCGCTGCGCCTGTGGGCGCCCGGCGGCATGCGCATTTCGCGATCCGGCCCTATCCGCGCGAATGGGAGCGAACGCTGACCTTGCGCGAGGGCCGGCGGGTGCAGGTGCGTCCGGTGCGCCCCGACGACGAGGGCCTGTATGAGGCGTTCTTCCGCCATGTCAGCGCCGACGACATGCGGCTGCGGTTCTTCGGCCTGGTCAAGGATATCGGCCCCGCGTTCATCGCCCGGCTGACGCAGATCGATTACGGGCGCTCGATCGCGCTGCTGGCGCTCGACGACGAGTCCGGCGCATTGCTTGGCGTGGTCCGGCTGCATTGCGATCCCGATCATCGCACCGGCGAATACGCGATCCTCGTTCGCTCCGACTGCAAGGGCATTGGGCTCGGCTGGGCGCTGATGGAACTCATCATCGACTATGCGCGCAAGGAAGGGCTGGCCAGCATCCACGGTCAGGTCCTGCGCGATAACACGACGATGCTGTCCATGTGCCGCGACCTCGGCTTCGATGTTGTAGAGGATCGCGACGACGCCGGTCTCATCGCGGTCTCGCTCGATCTTGGGGCGGCGGCCTCGTAGCGCTCTCCGCGAGCCGCGATGCCGGTCCGGCGATATAAAAAAAGACATATCCGTAACAACCTGACTGCGTGAAGCGGCGACATATTGTCGGCGGAATTTTCGCTCATCAGAAAGCGGGGGCATTTCTGAGCATTGCGACGGACGAAGGATTTCGTTGCCATCGCTCGACCTTTGCAGCGGCAGAACGCCGCCGGAGCCCGGATGTCGTCTCTCAATATCGCGTCGCCGCTGCGTGATGGCGTGCAGCGTCTCGAAATCACAACGCGTGTTACGCTTGGCGTGCTCGCGCTCGCCAGCGGCGTCTATACCTATCTCGGCGTCCGCGATCTCCTGAACGGCAACGCGACGATCGTGTTCTTCGCTGCCGTGATCTATTCGGTGGCGGTCTCGATCGGCATCTACGCGTTCTGGACCTTCCTGCTGCGGTTCCTGCCGCACGTCACGGAAAGCCGGTCTCGCGGCCTCCTGTTCGGTTGCATGGGACTTGGCTCGCTGATGATCATCGCGATGTCGGCCTGGCTGAATGCGTCGGCGCTCGCTGGCGCCGCAGCGATCCAGCAGCATCTTGCCGTGTCGGTGCAGGCCTATACCCGCGATCTCGATCGCGCGCATTCCAACGTGCTGGCGGTGCAGAGCCTCGTGCCAGACATCCAGATGGCGGCGACGCGCTTCAACCGGCTGGCCGAGGCCGAGCGTGCCGGTTCGCTGACCGGCACCGCCGGATCCGGGACCGTGGTGCAGCTTCTGACGCAGATGTCGACGCAGCTCGACAACCTCTCGAAAGAGGTGACGGGTTCGGCCGATCGCGCCAGGACGCTGTACGAGCAGGGCGGCAAGCATCTCGCGAAAATGCGGGAACTGATTTCCTCGCGCGGCCCGATCAACGACCGCAGCGACGCGTTCGGGTCCGAGGCCATGTCGCTGATGGGCGTGATCGCAGCCCTGCAGCAGACCTCGGTTGCGCCGGCGGTGAAGCGCGCCGCCGATGGCCTGGCCGCGGGCTTCATCGCGCCGGCGGCGGCCGGTCGCGGCGATCTCGGTGAGCGGCAGACCAGCGTCGTCGGTCGCGTTGAAAGCGCGGTGGCGGCGCAATCGGCGGCTCTGTCGGCTGCTGCGTCGAAAATCGTCGATGTGCCGCAGGTCGAGCCGGCGCGCTTCCAGCCGCTGTCGACCGCGGAGGCCGTGCTGCGCTATGCCGGCGACTTCATACCGAGCTGGGCCGGCGCGATCTCGATCGACCTAATGCCGGCGGTGCTGGTGCTGATCTTCTGCGTGGTGCACGCCTCGATCCGCCGCGAGGGCCAGACCGAGCCGGGCGCCGCCACCATGTCGGCGGCGGATATCATCACGGCGCTCAGACTGGCGCGGGAGGTGGAAACTGCGAGTGCGGCCGCGAAGCTTCCGCCGGCTCCGGCGCCGTCCATAGCACCGGCTGCTGCCGCGCCGGCTCCAGATGAGAATGTCACCGCCTTGTCCACGGCGCGGGCCGGCAAGAAGGACTAGCGGCGATGTCGGACGCCTCGTCCATCCGCGGCCGGGTCGCGCATTGGCTGCAGGATCGTCCGGACGATCATGTGCTGCGCTGGCTGTTCGCGATCATGGTGACCGCAACCGTCGCCGTGATCGCGCTCGACTATGCCGAGATGCTGCAGGCGCCGGAGCGCAGCGTTCAGCGCTCACCCGGACTGATGACCGAGACCGACAAGCCATCGGCCGAGCCGCTACCGTCGCGGCGCGGCGGCGAGCGGCGGCCGGGCATCCTGCGCACCTCCGACAAGGCGCTCGGTGCGCCGATCAGTTTCGAGCTTGCGGGCGACGGCCGCCTGATCGCTACCGGCACCATCGTCCCGGGGGCGGCGGATAGCTTCGCCGCCGAGATCGAGAAGCGCGGCGACTACGTGAAGACGGTGGTGCTGCATTCGCCGGGCGGCTCGGTGCAGGACGCCCTAAAAATCGGACGGCTGATCCGGGAGCGGAAATACAATACCGAGGTGCTCGATGCGCGCTATTGCGCCTCGTCCTGTCCGCTTGTGTTCGCGGGCGGGGTCGAGCGGATTGCCGGTCCGAAAGCGGCGATCGGCGTGCACCAGGTGTCGGCGCTGACGAGTGCGGCGAGCGCCACCATGGCCGATGGCATGAGCAGCGCACAGCGGGTCTCGGCCGAAGTGCAGCGCTATCTGCGCGACATGGGGGTGGACAGCCAGGTCTGGGTCCATGCCATGGAAACGCCGGCGAACGAGCTGTTCTATTTCAAGCCGGACGAATTGCTGACGCTGAAGCTCGCGACGCCGCGCGCATCCTGACTATCAGCAAGACCGATCTGTCCGCGCCAGCAATTTTCATGAGCGCGGGATGGACGCGCGGGCTACATTGCGGCTCCGATATCAAATCGATGGTGCGCGATGCCCTGGCCGGACCGCCGTTTCACCGAGTTGTTGAAGATCGAGCATCCGATCGTGCTCGCGCCGATGGCGGGCGCGATCGATCATGAGATCGCGGCGGAAGTCGCGGAGGCGGGCGGGCTCGGCTCGATCCCGTGTGCGATGCTCGATCTGGACCAGATTCGCGATCAGGTCGCGAAGTATCGCGCGCGTACGGCGCGCCCGCTCAATCTGAATTTCTTCTGTCACGCGGCGCCGGAGCTCAGCAATGCCCGCGAGGCCGCCTGGCGGGGGCGGCTTGCACCTTATTATCGTGAGCTCAAGATAGATCCGGCGGCGCCGGTGCCGAACAGCAATCGGCGTCCGTTCGATCAGGCGATCTGCGACCTCGTCCTCGATTTGAAGCCGGAGGTGGCGAGCTTCCATTTCGGGCTGCCCGAGCCTTCCTTGTTCGAACAGGTGAAGCGGGCCGGCATCGTCACCTTGAGCTCCGCGACCACGGTGGCGGAAGCCCGCTGGCTCGAGCAGCGCGGCGTCGACGCGATCATCGCGCAGGGCTACGAGGCGGGCGGCCATCGCGGCATTTTCCTCGGCGACGATATCGCCACCCAGCCCGGCACCTTCGCGCTGGTGCCGCAGATTGCCGATGCGGTGACGGTTCCGGTGATCGCCGCGGGCGCTATCACGGACGCACGCGGCATCGCCGCCGCCTTCATTCTGGGCGCATCCGCGGTGCAGATCGGCACCGCCTTTCTCTTCTGTCCGGAATCGAAGATCTCGGCGCCGTATCGTGTGGCGCTGAAAGCGGCGCGCGACGACGGTACCGCGCTGACCAATCTGATGACCGGCCGGCCGGCGCGAGGGCTGATGAACCGCCTCATGCGCGACCTGGGACCGCTCTCGGAGGCGCCGGCCTTTCCGCTCGCGGCCGGGGCCATCGCGCCGCTGCGTGCCAAGGCCGAGGCCGCGGGTTCCGGAGACTTCACGCCGCTCTGGTCCGGCCAGGCTGCGGCGCTCGGCGTCGAGATGCCGGCACGGGCGCTGATGGCGAGGCTTACGGAACAGGCGCAGGCGCTGCTGCGCTGAGCGCAACACAACCCTGAGAAATCAATCGCATTGTTCGCGCCTGTGGATGACGGGCGCAGCGGCAATGCGTGCTTGACCCCACGTCCCCCGCTTCCGACAACACTGTCCGGTACCAAAAGGAGAAACGTTGTAATGCCCGCGTCCGCCGCCGCCGAGAATGAAGACGCATCTTTCCGCTTCGCCAAGGATCAGCTCAAGGCTTTCGTCGAGCGGATCGAAAAGCTGGAAGAAGAGAAGAAGGCGATTTCGGACGATATCCGCGACGTCTATGCAGAATCCAAGGCCAATGGCTTCGACGTGAAGGCGCTTCGCCAGATCATCAAGCTGCGAAAGCAGGAGCCGACCGAGCGCGAGGAACAGGAGGCGATCCTGGAGACCTACATGCACGCGCTTGGCATGCTGAAGGCCTAGCGAACGCTCTCACGCGTCCTCCTGAGACCCGCCTAAGGCCAAGTCTCGAAGGATGAGGTCGGAGGTTTTTCCGTCAGTCGGTCGGGCTATTACCGCAGTTGCGCGGTGCGCGGCATGAACGTAGCGGTCGCGAGGAACTCGATCGCGCGGCCTTCGAAGCGGACATACGACAGGTTGCCCTGCGGCTCGGCGGTGAAGGCCATCACCACCATGCTGTTCGGCGTCCGCAACAGCGGCTGCAGGCCGCGGAAATCGGTGGCACCATAGAGCGTCGTGGTCATGAAGCGCGCGACGCTCGGCGTCAGGATCAGCGCCCGCATCCACGGGCCTTCGAAGCGATGCGCAACCGATGCAAGCTTCTTGCTCACCGGCGGCGCGGAATGCACGACAGTCGGTGTATCGCGGAGGCCCTTGGAAGCGACGGTGGTGTTCGGCGCGAGCGAGGCCGAGCGGACCGCCTGCGTCGCGGGTCTGGCGCGCTGAGGAGCGGCTTCGGGCTCGATATCGCGGGCATAGGACAACAGCGAGTCGCCGGGCTTGCCTTCGCCGTAGCCGGGCGGCGCAGCGAACGGCCCGATGCTGCCGGTCGAGGCCTCAGACGGCGCGTCCGGCCTTCCGGACCAATAGCCACGCGAGAGAATGATGTCGTTCGGCGTGTTCGCCGCCAGCGCGAACGTGCCCGGGATCGGCGCCGGTGGGCGCGGCGGGTCGAACTCGGACGAGGCGACCTGAACCGGAGCCGGGGCGGCGGCCGGTCGTGCTTTCGGCAGCGGGGCTGCAAAGGCAGCCGTCGCCGGGGTCGGTTTTCCGGCCGGTGCGGGAACGAGCTGCTGAGCCGCTGCAACCACAGTCTCGCGCCCGCGCGAGGCGGCAGAGGCGACCTGTGTCGGCGCGGCTGCGGGCTCGGCGGCCTCCGGGGTGTCCTCGTCCTCGGTGGGCTTCGGCTTGAGGCCGAACAGGCGGGCAAGCGGATTGGCCGACGCGATGCGCGGCGAATCCGAGCCCCGCTTGGCCAGATCGGCCTGCGCCACCGCAAAGCCCGCCAGCGGCTTGCCGTCGAGCGGCAGATGCACGGTGCGGCCGTCCGGGAAGACCTTTGCCAACTGGTCGCGGGTCATGCGCGGCCAGTGCCGCACGCTGCCGACATCCATGTGCACGAAAGGCGAGCCTGAGGTCGGATAGAAACCAACGCCCCCGCGTTGGAGCCTCAGGCCCGCTTCGCGCACACGGTCGAGCGGCACCCCAGGGATAAAGAAGTCCATGGCCTTGCCCTGCGTATGCAGGGAATGGCGGGCGACACCGGACGAACGCTTGCGCAACATCTCGTTGGTGCGCGGCGACCGGTAGGAGGAAATGATGTGAACCTTCTTGTCGATCCCGAACTCGCGCTGAACCTCCCAGACCGCGTCGAACAGCTGCGGGTCCATGGTGGTAACGTCGTCGGTGCGCCAGTCGCGCAGGAAGTGATTGAGCTTCTTGAGGCCGTCTTCGTCATAGCGGCCGTTGCGCTTGAAGGTGACGGTGATGTCGTCGCCGCGATGCGTGTGATGCATCGAGATGGTGCGGGTATCGCCATTGGCGACCGCGGTGTGCAGGCCCTGCGATCCGGCGATCGTGATGGCGGTGGCAAGCGCCACACGCTGCGTGATGCGCGACACGGTTCCGTTACTGGCCTGGCGCGCTTTACCGAATGGCACGAAGCATTCCGCTGGTTATTGGCACAAAAGGGCAGGGACCGCGCCGGGAGGGGCAAGGCTAACGCACTGTTACGAAGCTGGGTTAATACGAGATTATCGTCCCCCGACGAGTTGTCGTGATTGTGATAAGAGTTGACTGTGGCAAAAAATGGCCAAGTCCCCAAAGCAAAGCCGCCCGTTAACCGGTTTGGTTAACGGGCGGCTTAATCGGCGGGAACGTTAGCGGAACAGACGTTCGAAGAAGTTCTGCGGCTCGCTGCGGCCCTGGACCACGCGATTGCCACGCCGGTCGACGGCATTGGCGTTACGCGAGGAGAACCAGTCGGCGAACGGGCCGGCTTCCCGCGTCTGGTAGCGGAGGTTATCCGCCGGAATGCCGGTCCCGGTCGGACGGGTGGCCTGCGCCACGTCGGCCACACGCCGCTCGCTGGACGACTTCAGGATCGCGATGTGGCGCGCATCATGGCCGTAAACGTCGGCGAAGATTTTCAGGTTTCCGGAATCGTCCACGACAGCGGTTTCGTAGGACTGGTGAACCGGCATCGCCGTCGGGAAATTGATGTTGATTTCCGAATTCCCGTACATCGAGCGCAGGCGATCGACCGTGTATTTCTCGTTCGGCAGCACGATCGACAGCAGCTTCTCGGCATAGAGCAGCGGATTTTCCACCCGCATGCAGCCATGACTGTAGGCGCGCTTGTCATGCGCGAACAGGTGCTTGTCCGGCGTGTCGTGCTGATAGACCAGGAATTTGTTGGGGTAGTTGAAGCGGATGCGTCCAAGCGCATTCTTGTCGCCCGGCGGCTGGTACATCCGCACAGTACCGTCGCGGTTCTGCTCCATGCGCAGGCCGAGCTGCGCCAGCGTCGAAGGATCCTGACGCAGAGCCGGTAAGTAGCGGTTGGCGATCAGCGAGGGCGGCACGTTCCAGGTCGGATTGACGGTGATGAAACGCATCGAGCCCGTCATGATTGGCGTCGCCTGCTCCGGTTTGCCGATCACGACCTTCGTATCCCAGTTCAGCTTGCCATCGCGGAACAGGCGCAGACGGAATTCCGGGATGTTCAAGAGCACGTAGCTCTTGCCGAGATCGCGACCGAACCAGCGCCAGCGGTCCATATTCGCGATGATGATGTCGACGTTGCGCTCGCGCTTGGTCAGCGCATTGAGCGCGCGGAACGTCGCCGGGCCGGCAACGCCGTCGGCTGGAAGACCGGCACCCTGCTGATAGGCCTTCACTGCATCGACGACAGCCTGATCGTACACCGTCGAGGTCTCGTCGCCGGCGACCTTCAGGCGCTTGCGCAGGAGCGGCACCCGCGGGTCGCTCGCATTCACTTTCATGCTCGGACCGTCCGGAATCCGGACCAGTTCCTCGGCGGGCGTTTCAGACTTGCCGCGCGCTTCGGCGAGCTTTGCCTTCAGCCGCTGATATTGCGGATGCGGCGGCTGATACGAATCCAGCGTCGCCTTGATATCCTTGGAGTCCGCGATCGTCTTGAGGATCGCCTCCGGTTCGGGCGCCTCGCGTTCGAAGCCGATATCGTTGTGAACACGCGTGTAATGGACGCGGCCCATCGAGGCGTGGCGGACATATTGAAGAAGCTCGCCGGCCAGCCGCAACTCGGCTTCCGCCAGCGCATCCAGATCGCCCTCCTTGAAGGAGGGGATCTGGTAATCGCTGGGCTCCATGCCGTGCTCGTCGACGCGTTCCAGATAGGAAACAGCCCGGGTACCGGCTTCGGAACGCTTGCCGTTCGCAACGAAGAGCGGCGCGTAGTCGCGCTCCTTGTAGAAGGCTTCGGCGCCGGTGCGCTCGTTGCGGCGGGCGAAATAGCGATCCGCGTTGCGGCCGGTGATGAGCTCGCGCAGCTTGTCGGAGAATTCCTGGTCTGCGGCCGCAACAACGGGTTTCGCGGCCGGTTCGGGTGCGGGCGCGGCGGCCGGCTGGGCAGTTTCGGTTGCCGGTTGAGCGGCAGCCGGTTCGGCAGCGACCGGGGCGGGCTGAGCGGTGGGTGCCGCGGCCGGGGCTGCGGTAACGGCCGCGGGCTGCCCGCTTGCCGGGGCGATGGACTGGGTGGATGCAGGCTCCGCTGAGGCTGCAGCCGAGACCGATACCGGCTTCGTCGCGTCAGCGGCGGTCGGCGCAGGCAGGAGCGTTGTATCCGGGACCGGCACCCGCGATTCGACGCGAGCGACTTCCTCCGGACTGACCGACTGCGACATCGCCGGGGCAGAAACGCCGAGAACAAGGGCAAGCGCCGAGCCTGCCAGAATGCGGTCGAAACGGTGGCCGCGCATTATCATCTCCTCAGCTAAGCCCCGGCTATGTCGGGAATATCGTCAATAACGGGAACCTTAACGGAAAGCTCCGCAAGAGACGCGAATTTTTCACGCGACGCAATTGCAGTGCGGCCATATCGCCATTCCAGAAAGCGAGATTCGGCGCAGATGTTACCCCGCCGCAACGGGGTCGTCAGTATCTCGCGGATCATGCTCCGAAAGCTGGAGCGCCTCCAGCTTGCGGTACAGGGTGGAGCGGCCGATTCTCAGCCTGCGGGCGACTTCCGACATCTGCCCGCGGTAATGGGCGATGGCAAAGCGGATGATCTCGGCCTCCAGTTCGTCGAGCGGGCGCATCTGCGACACGTCGTCCAGCAGAGCCAGCCGGTCCGGAGCGAAATACGGGGCGGTCTCCACCACCAGCGGCTGAGCGCCGTCGATCTGCATCTCGCCGCCGTCCGGTACCAGGGTCGCCGTGGACGCCTCGGTGGCGGCATGGCGCGCGACCAGCTGGGGGAATTCCTGGGGTCCGATCTCCTCGTTTTCGGCCAGGACCACGGCGCGGAACATCGCATTCTCGAGCTGGCGAACGTTGCCGGGCCACGGGGCATTCCGCAGCAGCGCCATGGCGTCGCCGGATACCAGCTTCACCGGCTTGCCCTCTTCCGCGCAGAAGCGGACCAGGAAATGGCGGACCAGGTCGGGGATGTCCTCGCTACGCGCACGCAGCGGCGGCACCGAGATCGGAAACACATGCAGGCGGTAGAACAGGTCTTCGCGGAAACGGCCGGACTTCACATCGGCGATCAGGTTGCGATTGGTGGCCGAAATGATCCGCACGTCGACATGAATGCTCTTGCGCGCGCCGACCGGCTCGATCTCGCCCTCCTGCAGCGCCCGCAGCAGCTTGACCTGCGCCGTCGGCGGCAATTCGCCGACCTCGTCCAGAAACAGCGTGCCGCCATCGGCCTCCGCGAACTTGCCGATATGGCGCTCGGAGGCACCGGTGAACGCGCCGCGTTCGTGACCGAACAGGATCGACTCTACCAGATTGTCAGGAATGGCGCCGCAATTGACCGCCACGAACGGTTTGGTCCGCCGTGCGCCGCTGCCGTGAATGGCGCGCGCGATCATTTCCTTGCCGACGCCGGATTCGCCCTCGACCAGCACCGGGATATTCGATGCCGCGGCCTTTTCCGCCTGGCGCAGCACGCTTCCCATGGCGGTGCTGCGGGTGATGATGTCGCGGAAGGTCAGCGTGCCGGTGCGGCTGCGCTTCATGCGCTGCAATTCGCCGGCAAGCGCGCTCTGGGTCAGCGCGTTCTTCAACGACACCTGCAGCCGTTCCGGGCTCGCGGGCTTGACCACGAAATCGGACGCGCCGGCCCGCATCGCCGAGATCACGTTGTCGATGCCGCCATGGGCGGTCTGCACGATCACCGGGATCGCGATATCCTCGCTGCGCATGCGCGCGAGCAGGCCGAAGCCGTCGAGATCGGGCATCACCAGGTCGAGGATGACGCAATCGATGCGCCCGGCCTCGTCGCTGGTCAGGATACGCGCGGCCTGGTCGCCGCCTTCGGCGACGATCGCCTCGTAGCCGAACTTACGCACCATGTTCTCGATCAGCCGACGCTGAACCGGATCGTCGTCCACTACGAGAATACGCTCGGGCATACAATCCCCTCGGCTGTGCCGTTTCGGGGCACTCTCGGCCGTATGACTTAACAGCTCATTAAGCGGCCGGATCTCGCGCGTCATCCGGCTGTGGCTTGCGCAGCCAGAGGGACGCGAACATGCCGGGATGCTCGCGCTCGAAGGCATGCCATGCCGCAAGATCGGTTCGCGCCGCCGGATCCGGAAAGCGGGCGGTGAATGCGTCCTGCAGGTCTTGGGTGGTTTCGATCCCGAGCAGTTCGAGGCCGTTGGCGTTCACAACGGCTTGCATCTCCGGGAATGCGAGCCGTTGCCCCTGCGCTCCGAAAAACAGCGCGCGGCAGGTGCCGGCAGCGAAGAACCCGGTGCTCAGCGTGGCGGCTTCGGCCGGATTGCCGGCGGGCTGCCGCAGCAGATTCTGCCGCAACAGGCGGATGCCTTCGGCGTCGGGCTGATAATTTCCCTGCTGAGCAAAGTCGTGCGCCGCAGCCAGAACCCGGGTTGCTGCCTCGCCGAGCAGCCTGATCCGCATCACGCCGCCGGGCCGCAGAAGCGCAATCAGTGCGTCCAAGGCAGCCTGCGGATCAGCATGATACATCAGGCCGCTGGCTTCGATGACATCGAAGCTGCGGCCGGTCGCGGCGAGCTTCGTGAGGTCGGCGCGCGCGAATTCGATCCGCTGCAGATTGAGCAATTGCGCCTGGCGGCTGCCGTAGGCGAGATTCTCCGCATTCTCGTCGACCGCAAGCACGCGCGCATCGCGATAGGAGAGGGCGGCCTCGATTGCGGATTCGCCGCTGCCACAGCCCGCGATCAGCACGTCCGGATTGGCCGCTTCGTCGCGCGGCAGCGGCCGGGCAAACGGCAGATAGCCTTGCACGACATCCGGGACCGAACGCGCCTGCAGGGTGGAGATTGCCTTGATCCAGCGTGGTGACGGACCCTGTTGCTCCGTTTCCTCGGTTTGCTCGTCGATCGGCGTCAGCGAGGGCAATGCGTCACGGAGCGCGATCTCCCGCAAGGGAGCGTCGACCTGCTGCTGGAGCAAGGCCGAGACCGAGGGCGGCCAGCTTCTGCTCGCGAGTGAAGCGGCTCCCTCCAGGCTGTGCAGCGGCCGATAGGCCGCAAGCGCGACCAGCTGCAATGCCGGAATTGGCTCGGCAAGCTGCGGGATCGAGGCCGATTCACGCTTGCGCAGTGCGTTGCCGATTACGGTCTGTAACGCGTGAACGCGCTGCCGCTCGTCGTCCGTCTCGACGAATATGTATTCATTGATGAAGCATTGCCGGGCCAGCGCGGCATAGAGATCGAGCGTCTTCTTGCCGACCGCATCGCCGCTTCGCGCGCGCTCAAGCATCCCGGCACGCAGGGCGGTCAGAAATCGCTCGAACTCGATGTCGCAATTCGGCGCGGCCTCCAGCACAGACCTGACCAAAGGCTCCTGCGCGACGGCATCGATCTCCGCGCCGGTCGGCAGCAGTTGAGCGGCCGGCACTTTGCCCCATTGCCCGGCGACGCGTCGGATCGCTGCACCGATCGCCGGATGCGCCTTCAGAATGAGTGTGCCCAGCGGCGCCAGCAGGGCCGGCCGCGCCCAGGCCTCCTCGATCGCACGGCGGAACAGATCGCGCAGCGCCGCATCAGGGCGAAGCTCCTGAGCCGCGAGAAGGCACTGCGCGAACGTGGCCTTGATTTCGACGGACTCGGCGCGGGACAGCGCCTGCGCGAGCAGCGGCAGCGCTTCATGCGCCCGGTCCCGACGCAACATCACGGCGGCGAGCTGCTGCACGGCCTCGGGATAATCCGCCTGAACCGCAAGCGCGCGGCGCAGGCTTTGCTCCGCCTCGTCCAGCCGGTTCTGCCGGGCACGCACCATGCCGATATTGAGATGCAGCATCGCCAGGTCCGGCTGCAGCGTCACCGCGCGCTGCCAGATCGCGGCGGCGTCTTCGGGTCGTCCGATCGCGAGCAGTACGCGGCCGAGATTGTTCATGATGCCGGCATTGGCGGGTTGCAAATCCAGCGCGCGCCGCAAGCTCCTTTCCGCAGCGTCGAACTGACCGGCGCGGGCATGGGCGTTGCCGAGCTCGAAATGCGCCTCCGCATATTGCGGCTTCAGCGCAATCGCCTTCGACAATGGCTCGATCGCTTCCGCCATGCGCCCGGAAGCGTTGAGTGTGAATCCCAAATTGTAATGGTAATCCGGATTCCGCGGATCGATCGCGATCGCCTGGCGGATCAGCGAGACCGCCTCCTCGCTGCGTCCCGACTGATGCATCAGCGCGCCGAGCAGATGCAACGCACCGTGATTGCGGGGCTCGATCGCCAGCACGTCGCGATACAACCGCTCGGCGTCGGAGCGGTGTCCCGCCTGGTGCGCATGAAAGGCCTGCGCCAAGGTCGCGGCCATCGGCGTAATCGCCGGGCCTGCCATTTTTTTCGCGGCGCGCCGTTCCTTGCGGTTCATCGATCAAATTCCCTTCAAAGGCCCTGCGACGCCGGTATGCCGCGGCCGCATGGCGGCGCGGAAACTACGCGAGAGCGACAGGCATTTGAAGCGCTTCGGACCGAAATCGTGACGTTATGGCGCCACCTGCACCGTTGCAGAACCGGGGCCGAGTCGCGATATGATGGCGGCCGACAAACAAGGTGAAATTACCCGTTCATGCCGCCAAAAGCCGCCGCTGACGCTCCCGCCGCGAAATCCCGCAAATCCGCTGTCCAGCCTGTCAAGAAGACCGGCGCGGCAGACCTCGGTCCATTGCCGGAATGGAATCTTGCGGATCTCTATCGCTCGATCGACGCGCCGGAATTCAAACGCGATCTGGATCGCGCCGAGACCGAGTGCACGGCGTTCGAGAAGGCCTACAAAGGCCGGCTCCAGGAACTTGCGGCCGGCGCGCATGCCGGACAATCGCTGGCCGAGCCGGTGCGGCGCTACGAGGCGATCGAGGATCTGCTGGGGCGCCTGCTCTCGTATGCGATGCTGGTCTATACCGGTAACACCGCCGACCCCAACATCGCGAAATTCTACGGCGACGTGCAGGAGCGCATCACCGCGATCTCGCTGCATCTGCTTTTCTTCGCGCTCGAACTCAATCGCATCGACGACGAGCTGATCGAGCAGGCGATGGCCGATCCCGCGCTCGGTCATTACCGGCCGTGGATCGAGGACCTTCGCAAGGAAAAGCCCTATCAGCTCGACGACCGGATCGAGCAATTGTTTCACGAAAAGTCGGTCAGCGCGTCGTCCGCCTGGAATCGTCTGTTCGACGAAACCATTTCGGGTCTTCGCTTCAAGGTGAGCGGGCAGGAGCTTGCGATCGAACCGACGCTCAGCCTGCTGCAGGATACTGACGAGAAGAAGCGCAAGGCGGCGGCGGAAGCGCTGGCGGAGACGTTCAAGAAGAACGTGCGCACCTTTTCTCTGATCACCAATACGCTGGCCAAGGACAAGGATATCTCCGACCGCTGGCGCGGCTTTGCCGACGTCGCCGATGCGCGCCATCTGTCGAATCGCGTCGAGCGCGAGGTGGTGGACGCGCTGGTGTCGTCGGTGCAGGCGGCCTATCCGAAGCTGTCGCATCGTTACTACGCGCTGAAAGCGAAGTGGTTCGGCAAGGAGCGCTTGCCGCATTGGGATCGCAACGCGCCGCTTCCAGAAGTAAAGATGCGCACGATCCCGTGGCCGGAAGCGCGCGAGACGGTGCTCGGAGCCTACGGCACATTCTCGCCGGTCATGGCGAAGATCGCGCAGCGGTTTTTCGACGATCGCTGGATCGATGCGCCAGTGCGCCCCGGCAAGGCGCCGGGCGCTTTCGCGCATCCGACCGTACCGTCGGCGCATCCATATGTGCTGCTCAATTATCAGGGCAAGCCGCGCGATGTGATGACGCTGGCGCATGAACTCGGCCACGGCGTGCATCAGGTGCTGGCGGCGCCGAACGGCCCGCTGATGGCGCCGACGCCGCTCACGCTCGCCGAAACCGCAAGCGTGTTCGGCGAGATGCTGACCTTCAAGCGGCTGCTGGGAATGATCGACAACCCGGTCGAACGCAAGGCGATGCTCGCGTCCAAGGTCGAGGACATGATCAACACCGTGGTCCGTCAGATCGCGTTCTACACGTTCGAGCGGCGCGTCCATACCGAGCGCAAGAACGGCGAACTCACCGCCGAGCGTATCGGCGAGATCTGGCTCGAAGTGCAGCGTGAAAGCCTCGGGCCGTCGATCGAATTGATGCCGGGCTACGAAGTGTTCTGGGCCTATATCCCGCACTTCGTCCATTCGCCGTTCTACGTCTACGCCTATGCCTTCGGCGATTGCCTGGTGAACTCGCTCTATGCGGTCTACGAGAAGGCGGATGCCGGATTTGCCGATCGCTATCTGGCAATGCTCGCGGCCGGCGGCACCAAGCATCATTCGGAAATGCTGAAGCCCTTCGGGCTCGACGCCCGCGACCCGCATTTCTGGCAAGGCGGGCTGGGGGTCATCGAGCGGCTGATCGGCGAGCTGGAGGCGCTGGATCGGACGGTGTGAGGTTGTTGTACGTTTTGTAAAACGGTGTTATACAGAATGTATAACGATGGAGGGCGCCGTGAACAAACCCGTCTCCAAAGAGCAAGTCGAGACCGAAGTGATCCAGATTCGGAAGATCGGTAATTCGGTCGGTCTGATTTTGCCGAAGGAATTGCTTGCGCGCCTGAAGTTGAAAGAGGGCGACAAGCTCCATCTCACCGAAGAGCCGGAACGCGGCTTCAAGCTCAGCCCCTACGATCCGAAGCACGCAGAGGCGATGCGGATCGCCCGGGAGGTGATGGACGAATATCAGGACACGTTCCGGGCCCTTGCAAAATGACCGAGCCGATTTGGCTCGAACGGGACACCATCATCGACATGCATTCCGAGCAGCTCGCCTTGTTCGGCGGGCCGAACGGGATTCGTGACGTGGGCATGCTTGAGTCAGCCTTGGCGCGGCCGCAAAATCGGTGGCACTACGGCGAAAGCGACCTGGCGTCGCTCGCGGCGTCCTATGCATTTGGGCTGGCCCGCAATCACCCGTTCGTCGACGGCAACAAACGCATTGCCTTCCATTCGCTTGTCGTGTTTTTGCGATTGAATGGTGTTCCGTTTGCACCGGACCCGGCTCATGCCACGGCCATGATCCTCTCGCTTGCCGCCGGAGAGGTGGCGGAAGAAGGCCTGACGCGCTGGATTCGGGACAACTGGCCCGCGGCGTGACGGGCAACGGCTCTGCCGCGCAAACAGCGGCACTGGCAAGCGCTCCCGCGAATACCTAGCTCTCCTGCAATGTCGGATTCCGAAGCCAACCGTTTCTCAGCCCGCGCCCGCCGGTATGCCCGCGTGGGAACCGATGTCGGCGGCGTTGCCGCGCGGATCGCGGGCGCGCGGCTTTTCGGTATCGATCTCGATCGCGGCAAGAATGCAGCTCAGCTTGCGGCCGCGCTCGGCGGGCTGAAGGGCCCGATCATGAAGGTGGCGCAGCTCTTGTCCACCATCCCCGACGCATTGCCCGCCGAATATGCAGCCGAACTGACCAAGCTGCAGAGCGAAGCGCCGCCGATGGGCTGGGCCTTCGTCAAGCGGCGCATGATTGCGGAGCTGGGCGCCGACTGGCAGTCGAAATTTGCCGAGTTCGAACACAAGCCGGCGGCCGCCGCATCGCTCGGGCAGGTGCACAAGGCGCGCGCGCATGACGGCACCTGGCTCGCATGCAAACTGCAATATGCGGACATGCAGTCGGCGGTGGAAGCCGATCTGAAGCAGCTCAATCTGCTGTTCGCCCTGCACCGGCGCATGGAGCCTGCGATCGATACCTCCGAGATCAACAAGGAGATCGGCGAGCGTATCCGCGAAGAACTGGATTACGAGCGCGAGGCCAAGCATGTTGCGCTGTATCGCGAGATGCTTGCGGATACGGATCTGATCCGGGTGCCGCGCGTGTGGTCCGAGCTCTCGACCTCCCGGCTTCTCACCCTCGACTGGCTTGAGGGCAAGCGCATGTTGTCTTTCAAGGATGCGCCGTTGGAAGACCGCAACCGGCTGGCGCAGGCGATGTTCACCGCCTGGTGGTTTCCCTTCAGCCGCTTCGGGGTCATCCATGGCGACCCGCATCTCGGCAATTACAGCGTGTTCGAGGACGGCGGCGTGCCCGGCGGGATCAATCTGCTCGATTACGGCTGCATCCGGATTTTCCCGCCGCGCTTCGTCGGTGGCGTGGTCGATCTGTATCACGGGCTGCGCGACAACGATGAGGCGCTGGTGGTCCACGCCTACGAGACCTGGGGGTTTCGCAATCTCACCCGCGAACTGATCGATATCCTCAATATCTGGGCGCGGTTCATTTATGGGCCATTGCTGGACGACCGGGTCCGCAGCATCGCCGATGGCGTCAAGCCGGGGGAATACGGGCGGCGCGAGGCCTTCCGCGTCCACCAGGCCCTGAAGGAGAAGGGGCCGGTGACGGTGCCGCGGGAGTTCGTGTTCATGGATCGCGCCGCCATCGGGCTGGGCGGCGTCTTCCTCCATCTGCATGCCGAACTGAATTTTTACCGCCTGTTCAACGAGGCGATCCAGAATTTCTCATTGTCGCAAGTGGCGGAGCGACAGTCCGCCGCGCTCGACCGGGCCGGCCTTCCGCTCCCGCCGGCCTGAGGATCACCGCCTGCTTGCGGCTTTCCTGCCGTTGCCCCCAAACCCCAATTGCGGTAACCGATAGTCCGAATTCTGTTTCCACGGGGACTTTGATGGCCGACCATAGCGAGGTTGCCTACACCACCGCCGACGGCAACGACTACAAGGAACACGAGCGGACCTATGAGACGTTCCTGACCTTGACGAAATGGGGCGTCATCAGTGTGGTGGTGATCCTCGTTCTGATGGCCTATTTCCTGGTCTGATGTCGGAATGTGCGGCCGGGGGGCCAAATGAAAATCGCGGTTGCTGCGGAGTCCGATAAGGCAGAGCCGCGTGTTGCGGGTACGCCGGAGACCGTCAAAAAACTGATCGGGCTAGGGGCCGAGGTCGCCGTCGAGCCGGGCGCCGGGCTCAAGTCTGGCGTCGCCGATGCGGAATACGAAGCTGCCGGCGCGATGCTTTCCAAGGATGCAGTCCGGGACGCCGATATCGTGCTCCGGGTGCGGCGTCCTCGCGCCGACGAAATCATCGACTACAAGCAGGGCGCCATCGTCGTCGCCCTCATGGACCCCTACGGCAACGATGCCGCGCTCAACGCGATGGCGAATGCGGGCGTGACCAGCTTCGCCATGGAACTGATGCCGCGCATCACCCGCGCGCAGTCCATGGACGTGCTGTCGAGCCAGGCGAACCTTGCCGGCTATCGGGCTGTGGTCGACGCCGCGGCGGAATATGGCCGCGCGCTTCCGATGATGATGACCCCGGCCGGCACCGTTCCGGCGGCGAAGGCTTTCATCATGGGCGTCGGTGTCGCCGGCCTGCAGGCGATTGCCACCGCGCGCCGCCTCGGCGCGATCGTTACCGCGACCGACGTGCGGCCGGCGGTGAAGGAGCAGGTGCAGAGCCTGGGCGCGAAATTCATCGCCGTCGAGGACGAGGAATTCAAGCAGGCCGAGACCGCAGGCGGCTACGCCAAGGAAATGTCGAAAGAGTATCAGGCCAAGCAGGCCGCGCTGATTGCCGACCACATCAAGAAGCAGGACATCGTCATCACCACGGCGCTGATTCCCGGGCGGCCGGCGCCGAAGCTGGTCTCCAAAGAGATGGTGGCGTCGATGCGGCCGGGCTCCGTCATTATCGATCTCGCGGTCGAGCGCGGCGGCAATGTCGAGGGTGCGAAGCCGGGCGAGGTCGTAACCGTCGACGGCGTCAAGATCGTCGGCCATCTCAACGTGCCGGGACGTCTCGCGGCATCGTCTTCGGCGCTCTATGCGAAGAACCTCCTGACCTTCCTTGAAAGCCTGATCGACAAGAAAGAGAAGAAGCTGGCGATCAACTGGGACGACGAGATCGTCAAGGGTACGCTGCTCACGCGCGACGGCAAGGTCGTGCATCCGAATTTCCAGCCGAAGGGCTGAGGGGCGCCACGCATGGACCATGTCGATCCCTTCGTCTTCCAGTTCTCGATCTTCGTGATGGCGGTTTTCGTCGGCTATTACGTGGTGTGGTCGGTGACGCCGGCCTTGCACACTCCGCTGATGTCGGTGACGAACGCGATCTCGTCCGTGATCGTGGTCGGCGCGCTGCTCGCGGTCGGGGTGCCGATCATCGAATCGGGTTCGATGATTGCGCGCATCCTCGGCTTCATCGCGCTGGTGTTTGCTTCGATCAATATTTTCGGCGGCTTCCTGGTCACGCAGCGCATGCTGGCGATGTACCAGAAGAAGGAAAAGAAGTGAGCGCGGCATGAGCCCCAACATCGCAGCGCTGCTTTATCTCGTCGCGGGTGTCCTTTTCATCCTGTCCTTGCGCGGGCTGTCGTCGCCGGAAACCAGCCGGCAGGGCAATACGTTCGGCATGGTGGGCATGGCGATTGCCATTCTCACCACGCTTGCCGCGCATCCGCCGTCCGGCGCCGTGGCATGGCTTTTCGTGATCCTCGGCATCGCCATCGGCGGCGGCATCGGTGCGGTGATCGCGCGCAAGGTGCCGATGACCTCGATGCCGGAACTGGTCGCGGCCTTCCATTCGCTGGTCGGCATGGCGGCGGTGCTGGTCGCGGCGGGTGCGCTTTATGCGCCGGCCGCCTTCGACATCGGCAGCGTCGGCGCGATCAAGGGCGCGAGCCTCGTCGAGATGTCGCTCGGCACCGCGATCGGCGCCATCACCTTCACCGGTTCAATCATCGCCTTCATGAAGCTGTCCGGCCGCATGAGCGGTGCGCCGATCATGCTGCCGGCACGCCACGCTATCAATATCGGACTGGCGGTGGCGATCGTGATCCTGATCGTCTGGCTTGCGCGCACCGAGAGCTACGCGGCGTTCTGGCTGCTGGTCGCAGCCTCGCTCCTGTTCGGCGTCCTCATCATCATCCCGATCGGCGGCGCCGACATGCCGGTCGTGATCTCGATGCTGAACTCCTATTCCGGCTGGGCCGCGGCCGGCATCGGTTTCACCCTCGGCAATTCGGCGCTGATCATTACCGGTGCGCTGGTCGGCTCGTCCGGCGCGATCCTGTCCTACATCATGTGCAAGGGCATGAACCGCAGCTTCATCTCGGTTATCCTCGGCGGCTTCGGCGGCGAAGTTGCGGGCCCGGCCGGCGGCGGCGAGCAGAAGCCGGTGAAGCTGGGATCGGCGGAAGACGCGGCCTACATCATGAAGAATGCCGGCAAGGTCATCATCGTGCCGGGCTACGGCATGGCGGTGGCGCAGGCGCAGCACGCGCTGCGCGAACTCGCCGACCACCTCAAGAAGGAAGGCGTCGAGGTCAAATACGCGATCCATCCGGTCGCGGGCCGCATGCCGGGCCACATGAACGTGCTGCTGGCGGAGGCCAACGTCCCCTATGACGAGGTGTTCGAACTCGAGGACATCAACTCGGAATTCCCGCAGGCCGATGTGATCTACGTCATCGGCGCCAACGACGTGACCAACCCGGCCGCCGAAGACGATCCGTCGTCGCCAATCTACGGCATGCCAGTGCTGCAGGTGTGGAAGGGCGGCACCGTGATGTTCAACAAGCGCTCGCTCGCGTCGGGCTATGCCGGCATCGACAATCCGCTGTTCTATCGTGACAACACCATGATGCTGCTCGGCGACGCCAAAAAGATGACCGAGAACATCGTCAAGGCGATGTGAGCGCAATGCGGCGTATCGTTCGGATGCGCCGCATTTCCGCAGAGCGGGGCATTTAGATCAGCCGCTGACGAGGCTTACGTCCCGCAGAAGGTCTGGGTGACTTCCTCTTCCGGCTGCGGCGGCGCCGCGTAGCGCTCGAAGGCGGGCTGATCGTCATACGGGCGCGCGAGCACCCGATTGAGTTCCTCGAACAGATCGAACTGTCCCAGCTCGGCCGCGGCAATCGCGGCTTCGACGCGATGATTGCGCGGGATGTATTTCGGATTGACCGCTTTCATCGCGGCGCTGCGCTCTTGCGGCAATTGCTGTTCGCGCGACAGCCGCTCGCGCCAGACAAACGCCCAGGCGTCGTAGGTCGCAGGGTTCGCGAACAGGTCGCGCACGCTGTCGTCTTTTTCCGTGTTTCCGGCAGCATCACTCAGCGCGCGGAAGGTCAAGGTAAAATCGGCGCCGCCTTCGGCCATGCGGGTGAGCAGATCGCCGATCAGCGCTTCGTCGTCCGCGTGGGCGTCGAACAGGCCGAGCTTGCGCCGGAAACCCGTCAGATAAGCGGTCTTGTAGGCCGTTCCGAACTGGCCGAGCGCTTCGTTCGCTTTCGCAAGCACAGCGTCACGTTCGCCCGAGAACAATGGAAGCAGGCATTCGCCCAGCCGCGCCAGATTCCATTGCACGATCCCGGGCTGGTTTTGATAGGCGTAACGTCCCTGCCGGTCGATCGAACTGAACACCTTGCGGGGATGATAAGCATCCATGAAGGCGCACGGCCCGTAGTCGATGGTTTCTCCGGCGATGGACGTATTGTCGGTATTCAGGACCCCATGGATGAAGCCGATCTGCATCCATCGTGCGGCGAGATCAGCAAGCCGCGCGCCAACGGATTCAAATAACGCCAGATACGGGTCCGCAGTCTCCGCGGCTTCGGGGTAATGCCGGCTGATGGCATAGTCCGCGAGCAGCCGTACTCCCTCGATATCCTCGCGGGCCGCGAAATACTGGAAGGTGCCGACACGAAGGTGGCTGGACGCGACGCGTGTCAGCACGCCGCCCGGCAGCATGCGCTCTCGCATCACCGGCTCGCCGCTCATGACGGCCGCGAGCGATCGGGTGGTCGGCAGGCCGAGCGCGGCCATCGCCTCGCTGACAATATATTCGCGGATGACCGGCCCCAGCGCCGCACGCCCGTCGCCGCGGCGGGAGAAGCGCGTCGGGCCCGAGCCCTTGAGCTGGATATCGAAGCGCTCGCCCGACGGCGCGATCACCTCGCCCAGAAGGACGGCGCGGCCATCGCCGAGTTGCGGAACGAAATTGCCGAACTGATGCCCCGCATAGGCCTGCGCGAGCGGGGCGGAGCCTTCGGCAATGCGATTGCCCGCGAGGATGGCGACCCCTTCGGGACTTTTCAGGAATTCAGGATCCAGCCCAAGCGACTGCGCCAGAGCATCGTTGAGCGCGATCAGTTGCGGCGCGGCAACCGGTGTCGGCTCGATGCGCTCGAAGAAGCGCTCCGGCAGCGTTGCATAGGTGTTGTCGAAAGCTATCCGGGCCGATGTGGCGCTTGCAGCTTCTGCATGGGGATCGGCGACTGACATCGGTTACAGATTGTCGCCACCGCGGCAAAAAACAAGCCCCGAACGCTGCGAGGCCGCAGGGTGTGTTGGCCCCGCAGTTCCGTTGCCGGAACGTCTGACGAAGGGCTCACTGGAGCGCTTCAATCCCGGCTCATTTCAGACCAAGCACGCGGCCATTGTCGGAGCCGCTGGACAACGGCTTGCTGCCCGCGGGCAGTCCATTCTGCTGCAGGATGAAGGCTGCGAGATTCTGGTAGTCCGGCAAGGTCAGCGAGCCCGGCGCCGTCAGCGGCATCTTCGAATGCTCGAATGTGACGAGCGCGCCGAGCGTCTTGTTGCCCCAGGTTGCCGCAAAAGACGGCCCCTTCAGCGCAGGTCCGACACCGCCGCCGAGTTCGCTGCCGTGACAGCCCTGGCAATTGGCCTGGAACAGCGCCTTGCCCTTGCCGGCTTCGTCGGCGGTGTACCATCCATCACTGGTCGCAGCCGGCGCCTGTGCGACGCGTTGCGGAGCATCCTTTGCAGTGTCTGCCGGTGCGGGTGTTGCCGGCGCGGGGTTCGTCGTCACCGCGGGTGCCGTTGCGGGCGCGGGGGTCATTGCCGCTGAGGGTTGTGTCGGTGCGGGTGCCGATGTCGATGCCGGAGTAGCGGTGACAGCAACGGGCTTCGCAGGAGCGGGCGTCACCGGTTTTGGCATGGCGGCCGGGCCGATCGCGCTCCGGATCGCCTGCACATTGTCCGCGCGAACCGGCTGCGACGCAGTATTGCCCCAGCTGGTGCGCACATAATTGGCGATGTTTGCGATGTCGTCGTTCCGCAGGCTCGCGAAGGACGGCATCGCCATGTATGCGCCGCGCGCCGGGACGCCGCCGAGCACGACCGAGAGCACGTCGGAGGGATCGGGCGCCAGCACGACCGGATTTCCTGCAAGCGGCGGGATCGCACCCGGCATGCCGATGCCCTTGGCCTGATGGCACGGCGCGCAATGACTGAGATAGAGATGCGCGGCCTTGTCGTTCGGCTTGAAGGATGAGGCGGCAGGCGAGGGCTTGCCGCGCGCGGGCTGCGACTTGAGATAGACCGCAATCGCCATGAGATCGTCGTCGGTCAGATACGACAGGCTGTTGTGGACCACCTCGCGCATTGGCCCGACCGCAGTGGTCTTGCCCTTGACCGCGCCGCGCTTGAGAAACGCAACCAGTTGCTTGTCACTGAACTTGCCGATGCCGCGCCGCAGATCGCCGGTGAGGTTCAGTGCGAACCAATGATCGACATGCGCGCCGGTCAGTTGCTCGCCGCGCTTGATGCCGCCCAGGATCGTTCGCGGCGAATGACAGGCGCCGCAATGACCGAGGCCTTCGACCAGATAGGCGCCGCGATTCCACTGCGCGCTCTTCTTGGGATCGGGCGCGAACGTGCCTTCGGTGAAATACAATTCGCGCCACGCCATCTGCGTCAGGCGGATGTCGAACGGAAACCGCAACTGATTCACATCGACGCGATTGCTGACCGGCTTCACGGTTCGCAGATAGGCGTAGATGTCGTCGACATCGGCGCGCGTCACCTTGGTGAAGAAGGTGTAGGGCATTACCGGATAGAGGTCCTGGCCGGCCTTGTTCACGCCGTCATGCATGGCCCGATAGAGATCGTCGGCGGTCCATTTGCCGATCCCGGTCTCGTCATCCGGCGTGATGTTCGGGGTGATCAGCGCGCCGAACGGCGTGTCCATGCGCAGCCCGCCGGCAAGCGCCTGGCCGCCGGGCTTCGTGTGGCAGGAGAAACAATCGCCGGCGCGGGCGAGATATTCGCCGCGCTTGATCTGATCCGACACCGCGGTGGAAGCCGCACCTGCGGCAGGACTTGCCGCTGCGGCGAGCAGCGCAACGGCCGCCGTGAGGATGCGGGGAACGGCAAGCGGCGTGGGCATGCGGACTCTCCGGCTGACGGATCAACCGGAGTATGCGGAGTCGCGAGACGTCCGCAACCCTTGTCGGAGAAAATGTCGCTTAGTCTTGACAGTCGGTGAACGGAATCTGCCGGCGTTCGCTACCGTGCGACGATCGGCTGCGCCTCCAGCGCCGGCTCCCGGACCGGCACGCCGGTGAAGGTCGAGCCTTCCTCGAACCAGGATTTCGGCGCCGGGTGGCCCCACAGCGTCTGGCGCTGCTTGTCCAGCAGCGTCCAGCGATAGGGTTCGAAGTCCGGGTCGACGGTCAGATAGTCCGAGGTGAAAAGCTCGACGCGGTGTCCGTCCGGATCGCGGATATAGAGGAAGAACGCATTCGAGATGCCGTGTCGCCCGGGCCCGCGCTCCATGTTGTCGAGATAGCCGGACGACGCCATCACGTCGCAGATGTGCAGGATGTCGAGCGAACTCGCGGTCCACACCCCGATATGATGCAGGCGCGGACCGGCGCCGTTGGTGAAGGCGAGGTCGTGGACATTGCCCTTGCGATGCATCCAAACCGCCCAGAGCTTCGGATCGGCCCCTTCGGTTTCGGTATATTCGGTCAGCCGGAAGCCGAGTTCGGTGTAGAAATCGTAGGACGCCTGCACGTCCGGCGTGAAGCAGTTGAGGTGATCGATACGCTGGATGCGCGCGCCCTTGTACTCGGCATATTTGCGCAGCATGCAATCGGCCTGATCCATTTTGAAGTAGAAATCGAGCGGCATGCCGAACAGGTCGCAGGTGCGAAGCGTGCGGCCCTGATGCTCGATCTCCGGGAACGACGTCGGGAAGCCTTTGTGCGCAAACCAGAAGGCGGCGCGGTCGAGATCCTCCTCGCTCGCGACCTTGAAGCCGAGCGCCGGGATCGTCGCGTCGGCCGACTTGCGCAGCACGATGGAGTGGTGATTGCGCTCTTCAACCGCGCGCAGGAAGATCGCGTCCTTGTCCTCGGCGGTCACCAGATAGCCGAGGCAATCGACATAGAAGGCGCGGGAGCGGGCAAGGTCGCGCACGCCGAACTCGACATGGCTGGCGCGGATGATGTTGAACGGCGGCGTGAAGTTCGGTTTGCGGATGGGCATGGTCTACTTCCTTTCCCTCTCCCCTTGGGGGAGAGGGTGCCGAGCCGCGTAGCGGCGAGGCGGGTGAGGGGTTATCGTTTGCAAAATGTGAGCTAGTCCCCTCACTCGCCGCGCTTCGCGCGTCGACCTCTCCCCCGAGGGGAGAGGTGAAAGAGGAGACGGCGTCGCTCCCGTCACGATCATCACGCTCCAATCTTCGGAATCTTGTGATTGTCGAGCGCGATCGCGATGTTCTTCGTCTCCATGTAGAAGTCGAACGAATAGTCACCGCCGTCGCGGCCGATGCCGGACGATTTCACGCCGCCGAACGGCGTTGGCAGGTGGCGGACATTCTCCGAATTCACCCAGATCATGCCGGCCTCCAGCGCCTGCGCCATGCGATGCGCGCGGCCGACATCGCGGGTCCAGAGATAGCCGGCGAGGCCGTAGCGCACGTCGTTGGCCAGCGTGACGGCTTCCTTCTCGTCGGCGAACGGGATCATGGTGAGGACCGGGCCGAAGATTTCTTCCTGCGCGATCTTCATGTCGTTGCGCGCATTGAGATAGAGCGTCGGCTCGACGAAGTTACCCTTGCCGCCATTGGCGCGGCCACCGCCGACCGCGACGGTAGCGCCGGCGTCGCGTGCGGCGCCGACATAGCTCAGAACCTTCTCAACATGGCGCGGATGGATCAGCGGGCCGATCTCGGTTGCGGCATCGAGCGGATGACCGACCTTGATCTTCTTGACGCGCTCGGCGGCGCGCCTGGCGAACTCGTCATAGATCGAGGCCTCGACCAGTGCGCGGCTGGACGAGGTGCAGCGCTCGCCGTTCAGCGAGTAGATCATGAACAGGCACGCATCGAGCGCACGGTCGATATCGGCATCGTCGAACACGATCACCGGGTTCTTGCCGCCGAGCTCGAAATGCACGCGCTTCAGCGTCGCAGCGCCCTGCCGCATGATCGCGGAGCCGGTGGCGCTTTCGCCGACAAAGCCGATCGCCTTGATGTCGGGATGTTCGGTCAGCGCCTTGCCGGCCTCTTCGCCCATGCCATGCACAACATTGAGGACGCCGGCCGGCAATCCGGCTTCGAGGCAGATTTCCGCAAGAAGCTGCGCGGTGAGGGGAGACCATTCCGCCGGCTTGTGAACGACCGTGCAACCGGCGGCGAGCGCCGGCGCGATCTTCCAGGTCGAGAGCATGAACGGCGTGTTCCAGGGCGTGATCACGCCCACGGGCCCGATCGGCTGACGGAGGGTGTAGTTCAGATGCGTGTCTGTCGGCAGCGACAGGCCGTCACTGGCGCCCGGTGCACGGTCGGCATAGAAGCGGAAATTCTCCGCGCCGCGCAATGCCGCCTTCGCCATGTAGCGGATCGGCTGGCCGGTATCCATGCACTCGACGTAGGCGATCTCGTCCGCGCGCGCGACAATCGCGTCGGCGACCTTGTGCAGGATCTTGCGCCGCTCATCGCCCGAGGTGTGCCCCCAATTGGTGCGGAACGCCTTCATCGCGGCCTTCGCGGCGCGGTCGATCTCGGCTGCGCCGCCGCGCGCAACTTTCGCCAGCGGCGCGTTGTCGACGGGAGAGGCGGTCTCGAAGGTGTCGGCGCTGGTTTCCGGCTTGCCGTCGATCAGATGCGGCACCACGCCGTTGCGGAAACGGGCGAGATGCTTTTCGGCCAGCGCGATGGTGTCGTCGAGGGTGGTGCTTGTGGCGGCCACGTTATTCTCCGCTTGCACGGTGTGTTTGCCTCCTCCCTTGCGGGGGAGGGTCGGGGAGGGGGGTAAGCAGCAAAAGGCATGGCATCTGCGGCTCACCTCCCTCCCGGCTCGCTTGCTCGCCGACCTACTCCGCAAGGGGCAGGTGACGGAGCGAGTGGCGAGAGGTGGAAAAACTACGCCGCCTTCTCAGCCTTGCGCAGCGTGTCGCGGCGAAGCGTGAGCTGGGTGATCTCGTGCATTTCCAGCGCGAGTTGCATCGGGTGCTTCTTCAACGTCGCATCCAGCGATTTTTCCGCCGCCGCCATCAGCATGTCGGCGACCTTCTGGTACGCTTCTTTCGGCCGTCCCTCGCGCATGCGCACGATGATATGCACGAACGCGTTGTCCGGGTTGCGGTCGGCAACGCAGTAATGTTCGCGGCGCTCGGCGCGGGTGCGGATGCCTTCCAGCGGCGCGTGACCGGAATCGATCATCGCCTGATGCAGCGCATTCAGGAGACCCGGAACGTCCATCGATTTGTCGAGATTGGCCGAATATTCCACGATGATGTGCGGCATTTGATCCTCCTCGTCGTCGCCTGCGTTCAAAGGGGTCGTTGACGCGCCCCTGTGGAGACCTTTAACATGTTAATCATTTCGCCGGGCGGGGCGTCAAGCCGGTTGTCACCGGAAACGAGAGCGTCTATCGCCGCGATGTAAAATTCGGGAGGCCGTCCATGCCGTTGCCGCTGGAAAGAATAAAAGGATCGATTCCGCCGCTGATCACCCCGTTCAAGAACGGCGAGGTCGACTACGACGCCTATGCAAGGCTCGTGGAGATGCAGATCCGCGAGGGATCGCACGGCATCCTCGTCAACGGAACGACCTCCGAGCCCGCGTCTCTGACCACCGAGGAACGCAACCGGCTGGTGACGCTCTCCGTCGAGGTGGCGAAGGGGCGGGTGCCGATCGTCGCCGCTACCGGCTCGCAGGCGATCTGGGAAACCCGGATCCTGACCGAGCACGCCGCCAAGGCCGGCGCCGATGCGCTACTGATCGTCACGCCGTATTACACGCGTCCGCCGCAGCGCGGCATGATCGCGTATTACCTCGAAGTGATGAAGGGCATCGACCTGCCCTGGATGATCTATCACATCCCCGGACGTGCCGCGATCGACATCAAGATCGATACCGTGAAGGAGCTGCGCGAGAAGTCGCCGAATTTCGTCGGCATGAAGCATGCCTCGCTCGATCTCGACTTCGTCACCGAATGCCTCGCGGTCGCCGGCCACGACTTCAAGATTTTCGTCGGGCTGGAAGAGCTGTCATTCCCGATGATGGCGATCGGCGCCTGCGGACTGATGAATGCGGTCGGCAATCTGCGCCCCCGCGTTCTCTCGGACCTCTGCGAAGCGGTATGGAGCGGCGACCTGAAGACCGCGCAGGACCTGCATCATCGTCTGCACGATCTCAACAAGGCGATCTTCTACGACACAAACCCGATCCCGATCAAATACATGGCGAAGCGCCTCGGCATCGTCGACCGCAACGAACATCGCCTGCCGATGGTACCGGCAACGCCCGAACTCGAAAAGCGCCTCGACGGCGTTCTCTCGCGTGCCGGCATGCTCACGAAAGAAGCCGCGGAATGAGACTTGTCAGCTTCAGGCATCACGGCCGCGACGGCTTCGGCGTTGTCAGCGGTGATGGCGTCATCGACATGCATCCGCGGCTGCCGCGGTTTCACACCCTGCTCGAGGTCCTGCGGGCACATGCGCTGGATGAGGTGCGGCAGGCCGCCGCCGACGTGAGGCCTGATTTCGCGCTCTCAGATGTGACCTTGCTGCCGCCGGTAATCGGCCCGGAGAAAATCCTCTGCATCGGCGTCAACTACGCCAACCGCAACGACGAATACAAAGACAACTCGGAACTGCCGAAATATCCGAGCATGTTCTTCCGCACGCCAGGATCGTTCGTCGGCTACGGCGCGCCGCTGATCCGTCCGCCGGAATCCGAGCAACTGGATTACGAAGGCGAGATCGTGCTGGTGATCGGCAAGGACTGCCATCGCATCAAGCCGCAAGAGGCGAAGGATCACATCGCAGGCTACACGCTGTGTAACGAGGGCTCGGTCCGCGACTGGATGCGGCACGCCAAGTTCAATGTCACCCAGGGCAAGAATTTCGATCGCTCCGGCTCGCTCGGGCCCTGGATGGTGACCGCCGACGAGATCGAATACGGCAAGCCGATGCGCATCGTCACCACGGTGAACGGCGAGGTGCGGCAGGACGACACTACCGCGAATCTCATTTTCAATTTCGACTTCCTGCTCTCCTATATCTCGACCTTCACCACGCTGAAGCCGGGCGACATGATCGTGTCCGGCACGCCGACCGGGGCGGGCGCGCGCTTCGATCCGCCGAAATGGCTGAAGCCCGGCGATCTGATAGAGGTCACGGTTGATGAAATCGGCACCCTGAGCAACGGGGTCGAGGACGGGTTATGAGCGCGCGCATGCGCCCGTTCCAGCGGTCGCTGCCGATGCAGCTCATGCTGGCGCGGGAAGCGGTGATGCAGCGTTTCCGTCCGCACCTGAACGAACATGGCCTCACCGATCAGCAATGGCGCATCGTCCGCGCGCTGAACGAGGTCGAGGCGATGGATATCGCGGCGCTCGGCCGCGCCTGCTGCCTGCATACGGCGTCGCTGTCCCGCACGCTGCCGAATTTGGAAGCCGGCGGTCTGGTCTCGCGCAAGGCCGACACGCAGGACCAGCGCCGCGTCAGTGTTTCGCTCACCGCAAAGGGACGGAAGCTGTTCGAGACGGTGGCGCCGCAATCGGAGGCGATCTACGCGCAGCTGGCGCGGGAGATCGGGGCGCAGCGGATCGAGCAGATCTATGGTCTGCTCGACGAAGTGATCGGCATTCTTGAAAAGCCGCGACCGGCGGTGAAATCCGCCGCCGCGCGCTCGCGCGTCGCGGTGCGGCGCGGCAAGGCAGGTTAGGGCAGCATCATGGGCGAATTCAGCAACAAGGTCGTGGTCATTACCGGCGGCAGCCGCGGCATCGGCCGTGGCATCGCCGAGGTGTTCGCCCGAGAAGGTGCGCAGACCGTGATCGCGGCGACATCGGAGCGCAATCTCGCCACCGCCGCGGAAGCGATCGCCGCTGCCGGAGGCCCGAAGCCGGTCACCGCGATCCTCGATCTGCGCAGGCTAGAGGATTGCCAGAAGCTGCATGCGCTGGTGAAGAAGGGCCTCGGCCGCTGCGACGTACTGGTCAACAATGCCGGCGCAACAAAGGCCGGCAATTTTCTCGAACTCAGCGACGACACCTGGCAGGACGGCTTTGCGCTGAAATTTTTCGGCTGTGTGCGGTTGTCGCGGCTGTTCTGGCCGATGCTGAAGGACGCGCAGGGATCGGTGGTGAATATCGGCGGCGGTGCGGCGCGCACGCCGGGCGCGGATTTCACCATCGGTGCGTCCTGCAATGCGGCGATGGCGAACTTCTCGAAGTCGCTGTCGCGGCTCGGCATGAAGGATGGCGTCACCGTCAACATCATCCATCCCGGCCTGACCGAGACCGACCGCATCCAGGACCTGTTCGCGCAGCGCGCGACCGCCGCCGGCAAGACCATGGACGAGATCCGGGTGGAGGCAATTGCGCGCGACGGTATCCAGCGGATGGCCGAGCCGGCCGATATCGCGGAGCTTGCGCTGTTCCTGTGCAGCGCTAGAGGACGGCATATCCAGGGCGCGGCGATCCCGGTCGATGGCGGTTCGACGCCCGGGTTTTATTGACGATATCCGACATCAACCCGTCATCCTGAGGTGCGAGCCGCATCTTGCGGCGAGCCTCGAAGGATGAGCGGCCGAGTATGTCGAGATTGTCGGGCCGTCGCCCTTCGAGGCCGCTGCGTCGCAGCGGCGCCTCAGGGTGACGGGGTAAGGCTGGTGGAATAGCCCTCTCACCGCGGGGTTCCTCTCCGCATACGGCGCATCGACGCCGCCGGAGCCGGGAGGGCGCCATGTCCGTTTGCCTCAGACTGTCACCGATTGCTGCGCTCGTTCTGGCCTTGAGCATCGCAGGCAGCGCGTTCGCGCAGGACAAGCCCACCCGCGTGCGCGGCGAGATCGTGTCGCTCGACGGATCGACGATGACGGTAAAGTCAATCGATGGCAGCGACATGAAGATCAAGCTTCCCGACAATGTCGGCGTCTCGGGCGTGGTCCCGTTCCGGGTCGAGGATATCAAGCCGAACAGCTATATCGGCGTGTCGTCGATCCCGCAGCCGGACGGCACGGAGCGCGCCATCCATGTCCACGTTTTTCCGGAAGCGTTGCGCGGTGTCGCCGAAGGGCATTTCCCCTGGGACAATCAGCCGAAAAGCATGATGACCAACGCAACGGTGCAGGAAACCGTCGCGGGCGTCGACGGCCAGACCATCATGGTCAAGTACAAGGACGGCGAGAAGAAGATCGTGGTGCCGAAGGACGCGCCGGTCGTGACCTATGTGCCGGGCAGCATGGCCGACCTGAAACCCGGCGCGAAGATTTTCATCGTCGCGGCGGTGCGCCAGCCTGACGGGTCGTTTACTGCGGCGCGCGTCAATGTCGGCAAGGACGGTCTGACGCCGCCGATGTGAGCTATTCCCGTCGCCTGGACCTGCCGCTCCCGGCGCACGAGCCACGCTCGTGTCGCCGGTGCCGATGGTTTCGAGAGGTTCAGTCCGTCTCGCGGGTTTGATCCATCGCCTGACGATGGAATTCGCTGAGCTTGCGGCGCACCTCGTCGCGGGTGATGGCGATCCCGCAACGCGTGAGGTCGCCAAAGATCTTGTCGATCACATCGTTGGCCCCCGGCTCGCAAAAGTCGACGTTGTGAACCGCCGCCACATAGCTCTGGATCATATGATCGCGGGTCTGCATCAGACGGCTGGCCCACAGCCCCGCCAGCACATTGCGCCGCGCGATCACGTTATCGCGGGTGCTGGCATCGCTGCACCAGCTTGAGGCGCTGTCGCTAGGCATGGTCCGTGACTCGGATACGGACGCAGCATCAACACTCATCGATTGTCTCCGGGGGTTGAGGGAACGGGCTCTTTTTCAATTGACGCAACGATCGCAGCCGCTTCACCGCGATGGTTGTCTCGCGCCGCCGCCCGAGTCTTCCACAGCGAGAACACGATGCCGCCGCCGATGAGAGACAGGGTGACGCCGAGCGAGATAGCCGGATCCAGCTTGCCGAAGATCTGGTTCCAGAAAATCTTCAAGCCGATGAAGACCAGCACGGCTGCGAGTGCGTATTTCAGGTATTCGAAGCGATGAACCATGGCGGCCAGCGCGAAGTAGAGCGCACGAAGGCCGAGGATCGCCATGATATTGGCCGTGAACACGATGTAGGTGTCGGTGGTGATGGCAAAGATGGCCGGCACCGAGTCGACGGCGAAGACCAGGTCGGCGATGTTGATGACCACCAGCGCCAGGAACAGCGGCGTGGCGACGCGCACCATCTTGCCAGTCTGAGGGTCGGGCTGGCGCACGAAGAATTTGGAGCCGTGCAACTCGGCCGACAACCGCATGCGTTTCGACAGGAAGCGCACGACCGGATTTTTGGAGACATCGCTGTCACCTTCCCCAGCGATCAGGATCTTGACGCCGGTGGCGATCAGGAACGCGCCGAAGATGTACAGCACCCACTCGTATTGCTGCACGAGGGCCGCGCCCAGCGCGATCATGATGCCGCGCAACACCAGGACTGCGATGATGCCCCACAGCAGGGCCCGATACTGGTATTTCGCGGGGATGGCGAAATAGCTGAAGATGAGCGAGATGACGAAGACGTTGTCGATCGACAGCGCTTTCTCGAGCGCATAGCCGGTGAAATATTCCATGCCCGAGGTCGGTCCCATGGACCACCAGAGCCACGCGCCGAACACCATCGCGATCGCGATGTAGAAGGCGGACAGAATCAGGCTTTCGCCGACGCCGAGCTCCTTGTCGTTCTTGTTCAGGACGCCAAGGTCGAAGACCAGCAGCGCGCCGACAATGGCGAGGAAGGCCAGCCACAACCAGGCGGCCTTACCGAGAAAATCGGCGGTCAGGAAATCGGCGAGGAGGTCCACGGTCTATCCTTGGAATGCTGGCGGTTTGTTGCGTGGGGATCGTTTGCGATGCGGTCAGTGGGACAGCAGGACCGGCAGCGGCGGATTGGCGACGATGGATTTTGTGGCGCCGCCCAGGATGAAGTCACGGATGCGAGAGTGCCCGTAGGCTCCCATCACCAGCAGGTCGAGGTCGTGCGCGGTGGCATAGTCTTCGAGAGACTTGCCGATGGTGCGGCCGGCGGCTTCTTCCTCTTCCACGATCGCCTTTATGCCGTGACAGGCCAGATGCCTGGACAATTCCACGCTCGAGCGTTTGGTCTCGATGCTCTTTTCCTGCGTGACGGTCACCATCCGCACAGACCTGGCGCGCGTCAGGATCGGCATCGCATCGGCCAAGGCCCGTGCCGCGGGCCGGCTGAAGTCCCAGGCCAAGCCAACCACGTCGAACGACGATGACCGGCGGCGACCGGATTCTTCCGGCACGAGGATCGCCGGGCGTCCCGAACCGAACACAACGGACTCCGCGACATAACCATGGACCGTCGCCTGCTCGCCGATCGGGATGATAGTGATATCGTGCAGTCTGGCATGTTCGGTCACGACGGCCGGCAGTTGCGCGGTCGTGCAAGACTCGACCAGGCTTTCGCAGGCCACGCCACGTTTCGCAGCCAGGCTCTCGATGTCACCGATCAGGAGCTGGACGTTGGCCGCGCTTTTCTGCCGCTCCGCCGCGACCATTCCGGGAATGTCGAGCAGCGTATTCGCCAGCACGTTGCCGGCATTCGGGATTTCGATCTTGCACACGAGTGCGGAGAGTCGCGCGCCCAACGCCTCGGCGAACCGGACGGCCTGCTCCATCGGAGCCGCCGGAGTCCGCTCGGGATAGCTGGTCAACGGAAGCAATATGTCCCTGAAAGCCATGATGGTTGTCTCGATGGGTCTTTTGTTGCGTGTGCTGCCGGGCCGGACCGTGTCACACCTGCACAGGCGCGCGTTCACCGCGCCGCTGCAGCCGCCGGGCCAGCGTCCGCCTGGCGCGATCTGCGGCGCGATTCAGCGCCGACTGAAAGTCGGACTCGGTTTCTTCGATGGTGAATTCGGACAGGCCTCGCGGCCGGATCTTCAGCAGGCAACGCTTGTCGATGCCGTTCTTCGGTCCGTTGACGTCCGACAGCACGATGACCACGCCGCGGACGCGATTCTGAAACCGCGACAGGGCGAAGGCCAGCCGGTTTTCGATGTAGTCCCGCAGGCTAATGGTCAGCTCGGTATCGCGTGCCGTTGTCGTGATCTGCATCGCATCCTCCAGAAGTGCCGCTCACCGGCCTTATCTGGCCTTGATCGATCATCAGAAAAAGCAGATAATTCGGTAGGGAAAGATCGAAAAAAACTGCGAATGGGGATCGGGTGCGATGCTGAACTACAAGCAACTGCACTATTTCCTGCGGGTGGCCAAAGCCGGCAGCATCGCGCGGGCGTCCGAGCAATTGCGCCTGGCGCCGCAGACCATCAGCAGCCAGATCGCGACGCTGGAGGATGCGCTCGGGACGCAATTGTTCAGCCGGGTGGGGCGGCGGCTGGAATTGACCGCGGCGGGGCAGCTCGCGCTGTCCTATGCCGAGGAGATTTTCCACATCGGCCGGGAACTGGAAGAGACCGTCCGCAACCGTCCCGGCGGGGGAGACATTTTGTTTCGGGCCGGCGTGGCGGACGTGGTGCCGAAATCGTTGGCCTATCATCTGCTCGCCCCTGCCGTGGGGAGTGCCGAACGCGTCCGCCTGATCTGCCGTGAAGACAAGGTGGAACGGCTGTTCGCGGAATTGGCGATCCACAAGATCGATCTCGTGATCGCCGATCAGCCGCTGCCGTCCCAACTCGGCGTGAAGGGTTACAGCCATACGCTCGGGCGTGCGCAGATCGGGTTTTACGCGGTCCACAAACTCGCGACCCGTTATCGCAAGGGCTTCCCGCAGTCCCTGAAGGGCGCGCCGATGCTGTTACCCGGCGATGCAGCGGCGATGCGAGGCGCGCTCACGCGCTGGTTCAGCGAACATCAGGTCGAGCCGCAGGTGGTCGGCGAGTTCGACGACAGCGCGCTGATGAAAGCCTTCGGCAAGGCGGGGACAGGCATCTTTCCGGCGCCCGTCATCCTGGCCGATGAGATGCGCAGTCAATACGATGCCGAGATGATCGGCCGGGCCGACGGGGTGGCGGCGAGATATTACGCGATTTCGGTCGAGCGCAAGTTGATCCACCCGGCCGTGGTGGCGATCAGCAAAGCCGCCAAATCGGAATTGTTCGTGGACGACGGTGGTTCGGCGGCGTCCTGACCTGACTTGTCGCCGCGGTCTTGCCCGGAGCGGCCGCTTGCGCGGAAACAGTCGCCTCACACCTCGTGTTCGCGCTCTTTACCGATATGCCGGGTGCGGATGCGCCGCACGATCCACCAGATCGCGAGCAGCGAGATGGGGACGAAGGCCGCGGTGGCGAGCGACGGATCGATCGGCCAGCCGGCGTCATGCAGCCCCTTCACCAGATAGCCGAACAGCCCGACCACGTAATAGGTGATGGCCGCGACCGAGAGGCCTTCGACGGTGGCCTGCAGCCGCAATTGCATGCGAGTGCGGGCATTCATCGAGCGCAGCAGATCGCGGTTCTGCTGCTCGACCTCGACATCGACGCGGGTGCGCAGGAGCTGGGCGGCGCGGGCGAGCTTGCGCGACAGGTTGGCCTGCCGCTCTTCGGTGGTGTTGCAGGTCCGGATCGCCGGCGCCATGCGGCGCGCGAGAAATGACGACCATGTCGGCAGCCCGCCGACCTTGCGCTCGCCGATGATGCGCAGCCGTGTATGGACAATGTCGTCATAGGCACGGCTCGCTCCGAAGCGGAACAGGCTTCCCGCCGCGCCGGCCTCGAGCTCGGCCGCGAGCGCGGTGAGTTCGTCGAGCAGACGGTTGTTGTTGGCGAGCGAGGATTCCTGCCGCAATTCGTTCGTCAGGTCGGAAAGCCGGCGTTCGATCCGGTTGATCGACGGCGCCAGTTCCTGCGCCTTGGGCAGCCCGAGCAAGGCGAGCGTGCGATAGGTCTCCAGTTCGAGCAGGCGCTGGACCAGTGCGCCGGCGCGTTCGTCGCCGAGTCCGCGGTCGAGCACCAGGATGCGCACGAAGCCATCGGCATCGGCGAGGAAGTCGGTGCCGTAGACCGCGGTGCCATCGGAATTTTCGGCGACCGCCAGGCTCGGGCGGCTGAAATATCGCTCGATCGCGAGGCGATCCGGCCGGTCCGGCATGAGATGGAGGTCGACGGCCACCAGTAGCGGGCCGGGCTGCGGCACCAGCGTCATCGGGGTCGCGAGCGATGCGGCCGACGGGTGGAATGGCGTGCTATCCGGCTCTGTCGGCAGCTCGAGCGTATAAGTCGTGAATTCCGAATGCTGCTCCCAGCGCAGACCGGTGCCGCCGAAGGTGACATGGAAATGCTTGTCGGAGGGGCGCGGCGGGGTGATGCCCCTGCGCTCGCATAGCGCGGTCAGCGCCTTGCGGTCCTGAACCGCCTGCTCGCCGACGGTATCGAAAGCGAAATGCAGGACGCGAGCCGGCGTTGCGATCGCCCGGAACGGGCGCGCATGCACCTCCCCCAGAATGGCCGCGCGCAGGCGGTGGGGTTCGAGCCGCTTGTCGCCGATGATGACTTCCGCGCTCATGGCTCAATTCGGTGGCATGGGCCCGGCGGCTTTGCAAGCGATGGTGTGATTCCCTCTCCCCGTAAACGGGGAGAGGGATGAAGCGGCCGGGTCAGCGCCGGGCCCGCTTCACCTCTATCCCCAGAACCTTGATCCGCGAGGCAAGGGTGGTCGGCCGCACGTTCAGCAACTCGGCCGCGCCGCCGGGACCGAACACCTTGCCGCCGCAGGCGTCGAGCGCGGCGACGATATTGGCGCGGTCGCGGTCGCGCCGTTCGTCCTCCGTCAGCAGCCTAGCCGCATCGTTTCGCCCCGCAGCCCGCATCATGCCGGCGGACGGCAGATCGATCCGGATGCGGCCGTTGCGCGCAAGAATGGCGGCGTGTTCGATCACGTTCTGCAACTCGCGCACATTGCCCGGCCACGCATATTGCATCAGCCGCTGCATATCGCCTTCGGTCAGCCGCGGATCGCCGATCTTCAGCTTGTGCGCGGCGGCCTTGAGAAAGTGCTGCGCGAGAAGCGGGATGTCGTCGACGCGCTGGCGCAGGGGCACGCAATCGATCGGAAAGACGTTGAGGCGGAAATACAGGTCCTCACGGAAACTCTTCTCGCGTACGGCGGCAGCGAGATCGCGGTTGGTGGCGGCGATGACGCGGACGTCGACGTTGCGCGTGCGGGCCTCGCCGACGCGTTCGAACTGTCCCTCCTGCAGCACGCGCAAAAGCTTGCCCTGCAATTCCAGCGGGATGTCGCCGATCTCGTCGAGGAACAGCGTGCCGCCATCCGCCAGTTCGAACCGTCCCGGCCGGTCGCGCAGCGCACCGGCCAGCGCACCGCGCGCATGGCCGAAAAATTCGCTCTCGAACATGTCGCGAGCCACCGCCGCGCAATTGACCCGGATCAGCGGGCGATGGCTGCGCTTGCTGGCGCCGTGGATGGCGCGGGCGATCAATTCCTTGCCGGTGCCGGATTCGCCCGAGATCAGCACGCTGGCCTCCGTCGGCGCGACCAGTTCGATCTGCCGCAGCGTCTTCTGCATCGCTGCGCTGATGCCGATGATGCCGCGATGATTGGTCTGCAGGCGGATTTCTTCCTGCAGATATTCGTTATCCTGTTCGAGCCGCTTGCGGAGCTGCTCGACTTCGCTGAGCGCGGCGCGCAGTTTTTCGTCCGCCTCCCGGCGCTGGGTGATGTCGCGGAACACGATCACGGCGCCAATCAGCGAGCCGCGGTCGCGGATCGGGGTCGAGGTATACTCGACGAAGAAGCGGCTGCCGTCCTTGCGCCAGAACACCTCGTCGTCGACCTGATGCACCGCGCCGTCGCGGAAGGCGGCATAGATCGGGCAGTGGATCGCGGGATAATGCGAGCCGTCGGCATGGGTGTGATGCACGATGGAGTGCATGTCCTTGCCGACCAGCTCTTCCGCCGTGAAGCCCAGCATGCGCTCGGCGGCCGGATTGACGAAGGTGGTCTTGCCGTCGGCATTGACGCCGTAGATGCCTTCGCCGGCCGCGCGCAGGATCAACTGGTTCTCGCGCTCGACGTCGCGGAAGAAGCGCTCGACCTGCTGCCATTCCTCGAGGCCGCCGCGAATATAAAGATCGGCGTCGGTGTCAGTCGCTCGCTTCCGCTGCGCGGCCAGGTCGCTGATGATGAGCAGCAGATCCGGTGCCGGATCGTGGCCGAGCCGGCTGCCGGCATATTCCACCGCAAGCTCGTGGCCGCCGGCGTGGCGGGGTTTGAGCCCGCGGGTGCGGTATTCGCCTTTCGCCAGCACGCCATCGGTGAACACGATCAGGGCCGGTAATTGCCCGGGATGCAGGGCGGTCACCCGCATGTTTCGCAGCGCCGCGCGGTCGTAGCCGAGCAGCCGGCACGCCGCGGGATTGGCATCGAGGATGCGATCGGAGGCAGGGTTGAGCGCGAGCATCGGCTCAACCGCGGCGTCGAAGACGCGGCCGAAATCGGCAGGCGCCGATGATCCTGCCCGATCTTTGTGCATGTCCAGGAGCGCGTTCATCGCCGTATCCGCAGTGAAGAGCCAGATTGCTACCAAAATTCGTAATCAACGAAAAGTCGTAATAAAAACTGTCCGTTTTCCTCGCTCATTTCGTCCTTGTGCAGATTGATCCCACCGGCCGGCCGATCTGGCACCGACTTTGCTGTTCCTGTCCCGACTGCCGGGGACGCGCGCATGCCGCACCCGGATTTCGACTTGCACGAGACGGGAGAAGTCCGATGTCCACATTCGACAATCCGTTCGACCCGAAACGCACCCTGAATTCTTCGGGCTGCTCCTGCGGCCGGCACGTCAGTCAGGCCGAGCACGAACGCGATGCCGTCCGCCAATTGCAATGCGAGCCGATCCCGTCGCAAAGCGAGGAGAGCCGCTACCAGGGCGTGGTTGCCTCGGCGGTGATGCGCGCGATGTTCCCGAAAGATGTCGCCCGCCGCGCCTTCCTGAAATCGGTCGGGGCCTCGACCGCGCTGGCCGCGATTTCGCAATTCTTCCCGCTCGCGACGGCAACCGAGGTGTTCGGCCAGGGGGCGCCGCTCGAGAAGAAGGACCTCAAGGTCGGCTTCATCCCGATCACCTGCGCGACTCCGATCATCATGGCGCATCCGATGGGCTTCTATTCGAAGCACGGGTTGAACGTCGAGGTGATCAAGACCGCCGGCTGGGCGGTGATCCGCGACAAGACCATCAACAAGGAATACGACGCGGCGCATATGCTGTCGCCGATGCCGCTCGCCATCACCATGGGGGCGGGCTCGAACCCGATTCCCTACACGATGCCGGCGGTGGAAAACATCAACGGCCAGGCGATCACGCTGGCGACGAAGCACAAGGACAAGCGCGATCCGAAGTCCTGGAAGGGCATGAAGTTCGCGGTGCCGTTCGACTATTCGATGCACAATTACCTGCTGCGCTACTACGTCGCCGAACACGGTCTCGATCCCGATCAGGACATCCAGATCCGCAGCGTGCCGCCGCCCGAGATGGTCGCAAACCTGCGCGCCGACAATATCGACGGCTTCCTCGCGCCCGATCCGGTGAACCAGCGCGCCGTCTATGACGGCGTCGGCTTCATCCATATCCTGTCGAAGAATATCTGGGACCGGCATCCGTGCTGCGCGTTTGCGGCCTCCAAGGAATTCGTCACCGGCTCGCCCAACACTTATGCGGCGCTGTTGAAGTCGATCATCGACGCGACCGCCTTCGCGACCAAGCAGGAAAACCGCAAGCAGATCGCCGAAGCGATCGCGCCTGCGAATTATCTCAACCAGCCGGTGACGGTGGTGGAGCAGGTGCTGACCGGCACATTCGCCGACGGACTGGGCAATGTGCAGAAGGTCCCGGACCGCATCGACTTCGATCCGTTCCCGTGGGAATCCTTCGCGGTGTGGATCCTCACGCAGATGAAGCGCTGGGGCCAGATCAAGGGCGACGTCGACTATGACGGCATCGCCAAGCAGGTGTTCCTCGCCACCGACACCACAAAGCTGATGAAGGAAGTGGGACTTACCCCGCCGGCCACGACGACGAAATCGTTCGTGGTGATGGGCAAGACGTTCGATCCGGCCAAGCCGGAGGATTATCTCGCGAGCTTCAAGATCAAGAAGTCGACGTGATGATGTCAGGGGCGTTCCCGGGTTGCAGCGCGGCGCCTGCTGCGCTGCTGCGGGGGCACGAGGTATCGGTATGACACGCTCTCTTAATCTCCGTGCGGCGATCGTTTCCGTCGCGATCTTCGTGCTGTTCATCGCCGCGTGGCACCTCGCCACCCGCGGTACCGGCACCGTCGCGAACATGGATCCTGAATATGCCAAGCTGATGGGCGCGACCGCGACCCAGGGCAAGTCGGCGATGCCGGGTCCGTTCGAGGTCGGAAAGGTGTTGTGGGAGCATCTCAATCAGCCCTTCTATGACAAGGGGCCGAACGACAAGGGCGTCGGCATTCAGCTTGCGTATTCCCTGGCGCGTGTGCTGACCGGCTATTTCCTGGCGGTGATTGTCGCCATCCCGATCGGATTTCTCATTGGCATGTCGCCGTTGATGAGCCGCGCGCTGGATCCCTTCATCCAGGTGCTCAAACCGATTTCGCCGCTCGCGTGGATGCCGCTTGCGCTTTACACGATCAAGGATTCCGGCCTCTCCGCGATCTTCGTGATTTTCATCTGCTCGATCTGGCCGATGCTGCTGAACACCGCCTTCGGTGTGTCGCAGGTGCGCAAGGAATGGCTGAACGTCGCGCGCACGCTGGAAGTCGGTCCGGTGCGCCGCGCCTTCACGGTGATCCTCCCTGCTGCCGCGCCAACGATATTAACCGGCATGCGAATCTCGATCGGCATCGCATGGCTTGTCATCGTTGCAGCCGAGATGCTCGTCGGCGGAACGGGGATTGGTTACTTCGTCTGGAATGAATGGAACAATTTAAGCATTACGAATGTGATCAACGCGATTTTGTTGATCGGCATCGTCGGCATGGTGCTCGACCAGATCCTGGCCTACTGCCAGCGCCTGGTCACGTTCCCCGAATAAGAAGAACACGCCATGACCGACCATTTCATCTCGATCGAAGCGATCGCCAAGCGCTACCCCGCGCCGCCGTCCGCGACCAACCGCGCCGGCACCACCACCATCTTCGAGAATCTCTGGCTCGGCATGCAGCGCGGCGAATTCGTCTGCGTGATCGGCCATTCCGGCTGCGGCAAGACCACCGTCCTCAACATCCTGGCCGGCCTCGACCAGCCGACCGACGGCGTGGTGATCGTCGACGGCCAGGCGATCGAAGGCCCGAGCCTCGACCGCGCGGTGATCTTCCAGGGCCATTCGCTCTTGCCCTGGCGCAGCGTACTCGGCAACGTCGCCTATGCCGTCACCTCGAAATGGCGCAAGTGGTCGTCGGCCGAGGTCAACAGGCACGCGCAGAAGTTCATCGACCTGGTCGGCCTCACCGGCTCCGAGCACAAGCGCCCGTCCGAACTCTCCGGCGGCATGAAGCAGCGCGTCGGCATTGCCCGCGCGCTCTCGATCGAGCCGAAGATCATGCTGATGGACGAGCCGTTCTCCGCGCTCGACGCGCTGACCCGCGGCACGCTGCAGGACGAGGTGCGCCGCATCTGCGCCGAGACCGGGCAGACCGTGTTCATGATCACCCATGACGTCGACGAGGCGATCTATCTCGCCGACAAAATTGTCTTGATGACCAACGGGCCCGGCGCGGTGCTGGCCGAGATCGTCGAGAACCCGCTGCCGAAGAGCCGCGCGCGCACCGACTTCCACAAGCACCCGCTCTATTACGCGCTGCGCAACCACATCATCGATTTCCTGGTCGAGCGCAGCAAGACCTTCGTCGCCGAAAATCCGGGCTTCGATCCGCGGCATGTGCCGGTGGTGCGGCCGGGCGCGGCCGAGCCGGTGGTGGTCGGCGGCAACGGCGACACCACCAAACCGCGTGTGGCCAATGGCTAAACCTATCCCCGTTCGTTCCCGCGAAAGCGGGAACCCAGGGCCGCGGGCCGTGGACGGACCGCTCTGGGTCCCCGCTTTCGCGGGGACGAACGGAAAATACATCGAAGCATGACGCTGGGAGACCCACACATGAAACGCACCGACCTCACCGAGAAGCTGCTCGACATCAAGCGCGAGAAGGGCTGGACCTGGAAATATATCTGCGAGGAGATCGGCGGCATGTCGCCGGTGCTGGTGACCGGCGCCATTCTCGGCCAGCACAAGATGACCAAGCCGATGGCGGCGAACGCCGCGAAGCTGTTCGGCCTGTCGAAGACGGAAGAAGTCATGCTGAACGAGGTGCCGATGCGCGGCACCGCGACGCCGATGCCGCCCACCGACCCGCTGATCTACCGGCTGTACGAGCTGGTGCTGGTGAACGGGCCGGCGATGAAGCTTCTGATCGAGGAGGAATTCGGCGACGGCATCATGTCGGCGATCGACTTCGACATGACCATCGACCGCCAGGCCGACCCCAAGGGCGACCGCGTCAAGCTGGCGATGACCGGCAAGTTTCTGCCGTTCAAGTATTACGGCGCGACCGGCAACGCGCAGGCGTATGGGTATAAGGAGGAGTAGGGGATCATCCTCCCCGTTGCGGGGAGGTTTGCTCGCGAAGCGAGCGGGGTGGGGGAGGCTGCGGGAAAACGCAGTGCCGGACAGTGGGGGGCAACCGCGCTCGCGGTGTCTACCACATCCGACTTGTGTTCGGTGCGAGCCTTGAAATTAGGTTAGTGGCAACTCGCCCTGAGGATGGGTTCCTATCCATATCGGCTGTTCCAACTCAGGCTTTTTCTTCCCTTTATTTGCGAACCATTCTTCGGGCATCCGCTGCAAAGAACAGAATGCGCTCAGGCGGTGACTGCCATCTAGAAGCAAAAGCCCTTCTGGAGTGCGCATTGCGCTAATCGCGTTCGGGAGACTGGCGTTGTCTAGGACGTAGTGAAACGCGTTCCTAAAACGGCGCGCGGTGCCCTCGTCCGCGACGCGGTTATCCACCGCATCTATTATGCCTTCAACGATCCCTTTCGATTTAGGCGCTAAAGAGGTAACCGCGAAATCGGCCTTCTCCAATCGCCATTGAACACTGGTCCACCATGCTACCTGTCGTTGACCGAGTATTCGTCCCCACCGGTGATCGCCATAAGGGTCCGGAGGCGGCCAGCCTAGACCGTCATTGACGAAATAAAGTATCCACTCTTCCACTACCTCATCGGGCCAACCGGTAAGACATGCCTGAATATCTGCAACGCTGGCCATTGGATGCCCCGGCTACTCGTAGATGACGCCTAACACCAAACGCGCGAAGGACATTGCGCGCAGCCCGTGGGTTTCGCCCTCGACCTCCTCCAGAGCAATAGCCTCTGATGCCCCGAGACCGCCGATAGATTCAAAAAGGCGAGCCGCTTTGAATCCGGGAAGAGCCTTGCCAACCCGCTTTAAAATGCTTGCTCCATCCGTGAGGGTCAGCGCGACGAATCTGTCCTGATATTTCTGTATGTCCGCAGGTGCAATGGCGGGGCCTCCCAGGACAATCTGCCCGTCAAGCGCTAGGGGCAGCGCGCTCTCGTCTCGAACGCGATAGGCCGTGACAATGCGCTTAAGGCTTGGCGCTTCGTCAACCTGTACGGCTTCCTGCTTATCTTGCGGTGGCGGAAGATCGTCGAACAACACGCCAAGAACGCGATGAATCTGAACCTCGCCGGGATCGACAAGGCGCGTGGGCGGGCTTTTTCTTGGGTCCGGCGTTTGAGCGGCCAGAGCAAGAGCAATAGCGTCCGTTTGCGGGCGAAGTAGCCTTCTCGCAAGCGTATCACCCTTATGCATGGCGATAACTAGATTGCGATCATTCCCTGGCTTGGGATCGCTTTCTACCACGACGATCGAAGATGCCGGCGCAGCGAAGCCCATGTTGTCATTCTTCAGATAAAAAAATGACTTGCCCTCGAACCAACTGCTATCGAAGCGCTCGCCGGTTGCCGCCTGTGACTCGCCGTTAACGGGAGCGCCTGTAAAGGCGGCTAAGTCCGGATGAATATCTAAATCGAACTTCGGAAAAGTTGCGGCTTTGAGTTGCGTAACTGTGCTGGGGCTCGTGGGAGCGTCGCGCCACTTCCAGCGACGGAACTCTTCATGCACTATTTCAACGTCGGTGCGGAGCGACCGCAATTTGGTGGCCTCGGCCAGCACTTCGGCGTAGGTGATTTTTGATTTGTCAGCGTGATGCGCTTTATTGAGAAGCGCAAGGCATGTATTCCCATCCTTCAGCCCCGGATGCTCGGAAAACTGCTTTACGGCCTTCTTACGGAAAAACTCATTTGCGTTACTGCTCACCAACCCACGAAGCCTGGCGACGTAGTCAGCAAGCGTGGGAGCTTTTGTCGCAATTGAAAACGCTGGATAGGCCGGATCGTCGAAGAAATCCGCGAGCCGTCCTTCGATAAAGCTCCGCAATTCAGTCACATAATCTTGGGCCTTGGATGCATCGTCCTTGTTCTTTTCGAATGCGTCACGTTTTCGATCAAGTTCTTCCATTGCAGGCGCGGTCATGGCGGTCCGGCGCGTAGCATTCACGGGATGAACGCTACGGTGCTCAACGGTGTCGGTTTTGCGGGCTTCAGCAACCGAAACCCGCGCGAAGACGGCGCTGTGGGTTGTCACGATAAGTTGGGCACCGATACCAGTCAATTTTGGGAACGTGCGTGCGAGGCGGTCGCGGTTTAAATCGTCGAGCAGTTCTTGTGGATCATCCAATAATAAGAGACGAAGGCCCCCACTTGATTGTTGAACGTGCTCCCAAAATGCAAAGAAGAACCCGACAAGCGAGGCACGCAATGCCGAAGCGTTGCCGATGTGTTGCGCGGGCGCACTGGCTCCATGCGCACCAAGATAAATGTCCAGCGCGCCCTTAGAATTCATGGCCGAGCCGACAAGCTCGAAGCCAGATTCTGAATACGGATTATTATAGATCAGCTTTCGCCAATAGGTCGCGCGGGTATCAAGTGCCGCCCGCAAAGACTCGACCTGCGCTTGCGCAAGAGAGCCGAGGTTTGCTACTTCGACTAGCGCCGTCGCCGTTATCTTGTACTCCACGATACGCTTTTCGTCGTCCCGCCGCTTTTTCAAGGCGGCGGACATGCGCGAACAAAACTCCAAAGCGTTGTTGATAGGTAAAGCACCGTCCACGATAGTACGAAGCGCGACGAGCTTCACGCCAAGAGATGATGCAGCGGAAAGCGTCTCGCCCTCAGGTATTTTCTTTGTGATCACCCCCAGTATGGCGGCATTCACCGCATCTTTATGTGTGGTCTGCCATCGGGAAAACTGTATTGCGCGAGAAGTTCGCCTAATCGCTTGGTCGAGGCCCCTCGCGTCGGGGCCAAGGGAAGCCGGAATGCCGCTGGCTTTGGCCGCCTCAATATCGGGCAACCCCTCGACTAGCTTAGTGGCAAGGGCTTCGCTTGCTGATTTTAACGCCTCCAACACGCCTTGGAACGGTTCAGTCGCGAATAAATCCTTATTCAGAGACTGAAGCACGAGCTGTTTTGGCGACGGAGGCAAATCCACCTTCATTTCCGCGAGCAGCGCTTTGGGCAGTGCTTCTGCGAGCGTGCCGATCCGTGCTGTCGCCCAGGTGGCGATAGTGTGAGAAATTAGCTCGGCGTCACCCGCCAGCGCTTCTTTCATCTCTTCCGCGACGGTCCGATTGGTTATCGCATCTAGCGCGTTCGCAAGATCGGCGCCGCATACTTTGCAATTAGAAAGATCGCTGTCGCCAAAGCTTTTCATCCAATTCGCAACTCGGGCGTAGAGCTGCTTGCGCTTGGCTACATCCGGCGCGGCGGCAAGTTCAGCAAGTGTCTGAGCCTCGCCTTGGAGTTTATCGAGGAAGGTATCGACGGGCGCTAACTCCGCTTCTGTGAGTTTGCCCAAGGCACCAAGCCGAGCCGCACTTGGGTAGTTAGCAATCTCTTTCAGCTGGGAAATTGCCGGCTCAATGTCTGCTTCGAGGCTGTCACGAGAGTTTTTGTCTGATGGATCGAATTGTTCTCCGATAATCTCTTTCGCGCTTTTCAGCGCGTCGGCTTTTGCCTCGGTGAAGTGCTGCACAAGCGCTGCTAATTCATGTTCAAGGTTCTCTCCGTTTGCTGGATCAGGCAGCACGGTCGCGGGAGAAATTGCGGGGGTCTCGGTAATCAGCGCCTTCAAATCATCGTTTGCTTGACGGAAAATGTCGTTGTGCGCGCAAATGTCATCGTTGCGCTTTTTGATCAATTCCTTCTCAATGCGGTCTTTCACCCGCGCCGCGTGCTTGGAGAGGTCGACCAAGTCTGCCAAGCCGGTCAGTTCGGCGATCGCTTCGCCAAACTCGGAGACTGAGCCGAGTTGGATAAACGGTAACAGGCCCGGAATGGCCGTCCCGATACGTGCGGCAATGGGCGGGAGGCCGAGCGACGCAATGTCTGCCGGCATTTCAGTGACCGCGCCACGACTAGTTCGCCCTTGGGTCCTGCGAATTGGTGGCAAGAGGGAGCCATTTTCGTCAGCGAACGTGAGTTCGACCCAAGTGTCGAGAGGGAGTCGCTCCGAAGAAAGATCTGGGGGAAACCGGTTATCCGGCAGCGGTGTAACGGCCGTGATTTTGTGAACGCTTTGGGTGGCCCCAGCGGTTGCTGCGATGCGGCAAGCGAACTCTTCTTCGGTTTCCTCGGGCTTTCGCTGCGGACGAAGAAGCTGCCCCGTGAGCCCCCAAATGATCGCGTTAAGGATAGACGTTTTCCCAGAGCCGTTCCAACCCTCAAAAATGGTGATCGGCTTAGTTGGCTCAAAAATAAACGCTTTTGGGACTTGTCCGTTATCGCTGTAGCCGTGCAAGCCGCCGAATCGATGGGCTTCGACTTTGACGAGGGTCAATGACCGCTTTGCTGCCTGCTTTGGGCCACCCTTATCGGGAAGCGCTTGGGGCTTTTTTTGCGCGGCGTCTGCTATTGCTTCTATGTCGGGAACGGAAACATTACCGCCCCACTTCCCACGGTTCTTATAATACCAGCTCAGCACTGACCTCGAGCTCTCGCTGGCGAGCGAATGGTCCTTATTGTTGGTGCCAACAAGAACAGGCCGACCGCTGATGAGGTCGGCGCACAGGCTCTCAACCGTATGGAGATGAAGGGGACGGGGATCGCTCAAGTCTAAATACCATAATGCACGCAATAGTTGAGCTTGGTACAAACGAGCGAGTTCCGCAATCCCGATCTTGAGATTTTACCATCTCCGTGGTCAATCCCGTCCCCAATCGAACATCCGCCGATGCGCCTGCACGCGCCGTGACTTCGTGCCGCGCGGGCGGAGTGCGCGGTCGTCCTCCGGCGGGCGGTGGCTGTCGATGAAGTCCTTCACCGCCGCCTCCGGCGCGCGGTCGAGCCGCACGCCCTCGGCGCGCAGGCGGGCGAGCACGCGGGCCGGCTCTTCGCTCGCCGGCATCATGCGGCCGCGAATGCGCTTGCGCGGCAGCGCCGCGAGCTTCGCCATCTTCGCAAGCTCCAGCGCCGCGGCGAGTTTGTCGAGATCGACGCCGGGGTCCGTTTCCAGCTCGCGCACATAACGCTCGGCCAGCGCGTCGAGCCGCGCGGCCAGCGTGCGGCGCTTCAGCCTCGCGCTGGCGCGGGCGCGCGGGATCAAGTCGGTCGCGCGCGGCGCAAACACCGGCCGCACCCATTTCTGGTCGCGGGTCCAGCGGCAGATGCTGGCCCGGCCGACGCCGGTCCGCTTTTCGATCTCGGCATAGGTGAGTTCGGTCTGCTCGATCAGGTGGCGGACGGCCGCCACCTGCGCCTCGCCATGCGGGCGGCGGGTGCGCGGCGCGCGCTGCGGAAAATCCTCCGGCCGCTCGGGGGTGACGCGAACCCGGTGGATGATGGGGCCATCGAAGACGGAGCGGTAGGGAAGGGGCATGAAAGGAATATAGTCCTGTTCATGCGGGGAGGCAAGTGGGGCGGCTTGCTCGGATCACCTCCCCCCTTGCGGGGGAGGTCGACCGCCGTAGCAAAGCGAAGGCGGGCGGGAGGGGGGCGAGCCGCACATTCAGAGAA
>Ga0209906_100154_pt1 | contig 75887 bp, 64 predicted proteins | sample FECB24metaG_FD_188303 | JGI IMG/M metagenome (GOLD analysis project Ga0209906, IMG submission 188303) | Cyanobacterial communities from the Joint Genome Institute, California, USA from Joint Genome Institute, California, USA - FECB-24 metaG... ... | reverse complement strand
CCCGGCCAGCGAAGTGTCGCCAGGTGATCAATGCACGCCGCCTCAGTCCCATACCGAGCCACGAAATCCAAAATTCCGACCATCAGTTCCTCCGTCATCGATAGCGGAACTCTACGCGCCAGCTCACAGCAAGGCGAGAACAAACAATGAACCTGCGTTAGTTGGATAGGGAGATGCCTTTGATCTGATCGTCTCGCGTTTCGGGGTGATGTTCTTCGATGATCCTGTCGCCGCCTTTGCCAATCTTCATCGCCTCGCCCGGCCGGGTGCAAGGCTGGCCTTTGCCTGTTGGCAGCCATCCGGTGAAAATCTGTGGGCGACACTGCCGATGCAGGCGCTGGCGGGCCTGCTGCCTGAAATGCCTGCGGCCGACCCCCACGCACCGGGTCCCTTTGCCTTTGCCGACCCGGCGCGCGTCGAAGCCATATTGGTCGAGGCCGGATGGCAGGATGTGAGCTTCGATGATCTGCCTTTCACCATGGTGGTCGGGGAGGGCGAAGACGCGGTCGCCGAGGCGGTGAAGTTCAACCTGCGTATCGGCCCGGCGGCGCGGGCCGTCCGCGACGCCGGGTTGGAGAATGAAGCGCCGGCGCTGCTGGCTGCAGCACTCGCGCCCTATTGCAACGGTGATGCCGTTGGCTTGCCCGGCGCGGTTTGGCTGGTTTCGGCGCGGGCTTGATTGTGCCACTTGAGCAACGCTCCGCGCACGCCTAAGTCGCTAGCATGATTTCGACCAACGATATTCGCCGCAGTTTCCTTGCGCATTTCGAGAAGGCCGGCCACCGCGTCGTGCCATCGGCGCCGCTGGTGCCGCAGAACGACCCGACGCTGATGTTCGTCAACGCTGGCATGGTGCCTTTCAAGAACGTTTTCACCGGTCTCGAAACCCGGCCCTATGTTACCGCCGCGTCCTCGCAGAAATGCGTCCGCGCGGGCGGCAAGCATAATGACCTCGACAACGTCGGTTATACCGCCCGCCATCACACTTTTTTCGAGATGCTGGGCAATTTCAGCTTCGGCGACTATTTCAAGGCAAACGCCATCGAACAGGCGTGGAGCCTGTTGACGCGGGAGTGGGGCATTCCGGCCGAAAAGCTGACCGTCACTGTCTATCACACCGACGACGAAGCGGCGGCGCTGTGGAAGAAGATCGCCGGCCTTCCCGAAGAACGCATCATCCGCATCGCGACCAACGACAATTTCTGGTCGATGGGCGATACTGGCCCGTGCGGCCCATGTTCCGAGATCTTCTACGATCATGGCGATCATATTCCAGGTGGTCCGCCGGGCAGCCCGGACGAGGACGGTGACCGCTTCGTCGAGATCTGGAACCTGGTTTTCATGCAATACGAACAGGTCGATGCTGCCACGCGTCTCGACCTGCCTCGACCGAGCATCGATACCGGCATGGGGCTGGAGCGGATCGCGGCCGTTCTGCAAGGCGTTCATGACAATTACGATACCGACACATTCAAGGCGCTGATCCGCGCCAGCGAGGAACGCACCCAGCCGGCGACCGACGCCGAGTCAACGGCTTCGCACCGGATCATTGCCGATCATCTCCGGACGTCGGGCTTTCTTGTCGCCGATGGCGTCCTGCCGTCGAACGAGGGCAGGGGCTATGTGCTGCGCCGGATCATGCGCCGTGCCATGCGCCACGCCCATCTGCTCGGCGCATCGGAACCATTGATGCACCGCCTCGTGCCGTCGCTCGTTGCCGAGATGGGGGTTCCCTTCCCCGAACTGGCTCGCGCCCAGCCGTTGATCGAGGAAACCCTCAAGCTCGAGGAAACGCGGTTTCGTCAGACCTTGGTCAATGGTCTGCGGCTTCTCGATGACGCCACTGCTAAAATGGCCCCGGGCGACGTGCTTTCCGGTGATGTGGCGTTCAAGCTCTATGACACTTTCGGCTTCCCTTATGATTTGACCGAAGACGCGCTGCGGGCCCGCGGTCAGACCGTCGACCGTGCCGGGTTCGATGTTGCTATGGCCGAACAAAAGCGCGCGGCGCGCGCCGCCTGGACCGGCAGTGGTGCCAAGGCGTCCGACACGGTGTGGTTCGATATTGTCGAAGCTTCGGGTGCGACCGAGTTCACTGGCTATGCGGCGTCGAAAGGCCAGGCGCAGACTGTGGCGCTGGTCCGCGACGGCGTCCGCGTCGAGCGCGCGGTGGCGGGCGAAATGGTCGATATCGTGACAAACCAGACGCCCTTTTATGGCGAATCCGGCGGCCAGGCAGGTGATTCAGGCGTTATCTCGAATGACGGCGTCACGATCGAAGTCAGCGACGTGTCGAAGCCGCTCGGCAAGCTTCATGTTCACCACGGGCGCATCATCAGCGGTGGCATTGCCGTTGGCGACACGGTCTCGCTGGTCGTTGATGATGAAAAGCGGGGCCGGTTGCGCGCCAACCATTCGGCAACGCATCTGCTGCACGCGGCACTTCGGCACCGGCTTGGCGGGCACGTCACCCAAAAGGGCTCGCTCGTTGCTGCCGACCGGCTTCGCTTCGACTTCAGCCAGCCGCGCGCGCTGACAGCCGACGATATCGCCACGGTCGAAGCCGAAGTGAATGCCCAGATTCGCGGCAATCGCTCGGTTTCGACCCGGTTGATGACCCCCGACGCTGCGATCGAGGCCGGCGCACTCGCCTTGTTCGGCGAGAAATATGGCGAGGAAGTCCGCGTGCTCAGCATGGGCGGCATGGACGAGGCCAATTATTCGACCGAATTGTGCGGCGGCACCCATGTCAACGCGCTCGGCGACATTGCGCTGTTCAAGATCACGTCCGAAAGTGCGGTTGCCAGTGGCGTGCGGCGGATCGAGGCGCTGACCGGCGAAGCCGCCCGTCTGTACATGGCCGAACAGGAAGCGCGGTTGAAGGCGGCTGCAGCGGTCTTGAAGGTGCGTCCCGACGAAGTCCCGTCGCGCATCGAAGCCTGGGCCGAGGAGCGCCGCAAGCTGGAGCGCGAACTTGCCGAAGCGAAAAAGGCGCTGGCACTCGCCGGCCCGGCGCGCAGCGGCGGAGAAGCGATGCGGGAGGATGTCGGCGGCATCGGCTTCACCGGGCAGGTGCTCGAGGGGCTGGAACCGAAGAATCTGCGGGCTCTGATCGACGATGCCAAGAAGCAGCTTGGGTCGGGTGTTGCCATTCTCGTTACGGTCAACGAAGGCCGGGCTTCGGTAGCGGTCGGCGTGACCGATGATCTCAAGGAAACGCGTTCGGCAGTCGATTATGTTCGTCTGGCCGCGACGGCGCTCGGCGGCCAGGGTGGCGGTGGCCGTCCCGATTTCGCTCAGGCCGGCGGTCCGGATGGAGCAGCAGCGGCAGATGCGATTGCCGCTGTGCGGGCCGCGCTTTCGGGGCTGCCTGGCTGATGCCGGAAGGCTTCGACCGGGACCGGTTCGAAGCCTTGCTGGCGCTTGCTGATTTTCGGCGCCAGTTGCGCGAAAGCCGGATCACGCGCCAGTGGCAAGCCAGCTTCACCGCCTGGGCTGCGCAGGGAGCGCTGCTGCTGCAGGCGAATGAACTGCCGCAACACGTGGTCATAGGTGCTTCCACGGGTCTGCTTTTCATTCACATCGGTTGGCTTGCCTGGCACCAGCACAGGGCTGACGATGACCAGTCACGGATGCGCTATTATCACGACAAGGCGGCACAGCTGGTCGATATCAGGCCCGAACCGGCCGACGTGCCCGGGGACCGATATGTCCCGCATCTGGATGAAATTCCTGCCAAGCGGAGTGCGTGGCGGACATTCGGACACAAGCCGGCCGTGCTGCAGTTTCTGACGACCCTGGCTCTGGCCGCTGCCGTTGTCGCTACGGCACTGGACGGAAGTACCTCCTATCGCAGTGACAACCTGGTCCCAGCAAACGTCACAGGCTGATCCATCAGGTCGCGAACCGGCGCTCTCCCGCCTGGTCGGCTGTCACTCCGCAGCACCGGTGCGTGCCCGGGCCCGCACACTTTCCCGAATCGTGCGGGAAGCACCTGCCTGGATCTGGTCACGAAGTTCGGCACGCTTTTCGTGGATGGAGGCGATGACTTTGCCCATGCCGATGCCGAGATCGACGAGCACGGCTTCGGCAAGTTGCAGGCTCGATTCGACGGTTTCCGGCACGGCATCGGTCGCGCCGAGCTTGTAGAGTTGCCCGGCATGTTCCGAATCGCGGGCGCGCACGACAACGCAAAGCTGGGGGTGACGCTCGCGTATCAACCGTACCAGCGTTTCGAGGCTGTGCGCGGCATCGATTGTCAGAACCACGGCCCTGGCCGACTCCAGCCCGAGTTGATGCAGCAATTCCGGGCGCCGCGCGTCGCCATAGACGACCGAGCGACCGGCAAGACGAAGCCGAACGACTTCATCCGGATCGCTGTCGACCGCCAGATACGGCTCCCCATGCACATCGAGCATGGCGGCGACGAGTTGCCCGACGCGGCCGAAGCCGATGATGATCGTGCGGCCCGGCGCCAACGGCTCGCCATGGCTTTCGGGCGCCATCACATGGCCGAGCCGCGCTTCGAGGCGTTGGCCGAGGAGGCCCAGCAGAGGGGCAATCGCCAGCGCCAGGCCGCAGACGAGCAGGGCGGTATCGGCCGCAGCCCCGCTGGTCAGCCCGACCGCCGACGCAGTTCCGAGCAGGATCAAACTGGTTTCAGACGGGCTGGCCAGCAAGGCAGCGACATGCGCCGCAACGCCGCTGGTGCGTCCGCTTCGACAAAGCACGGCGAAGATGGTGATCGCCTTCAAGGTGCAGATGATGACGACAGCGCCGATGATCAGTACCGGATTGGCAATGATCGCGTCGATGTTGAGCTGCATGCCCACCCAGATCAGGAACACCCCGAGCAACAACCCCTGAAAGGGGGCTATGGCGGCTTCGATCTGCCGGCGATAATCGGTTTCGGCGAGCATCACCCCGGCGATAAGTGCGCCGATGGCTGGCGAAATGCCGACACTGGCAGCAGCCGTAGCGCTGCCGATAAGGACGACAAGCGATGCAGCAAGGAACAATTCCGGTCGCCGTGTGCGGGCCGCCTGGAGAAAAAGCGTCGGCACGACCAGTCGCCCGGCAACAATGATGGCACCGATGCCGAGCAATCCGACCGCCAGCGCCGGGACAAAGCCACCGGTCGCCGTGCCGGCGGTCATCAAGAGCAGGATCGGCGCAAGGGCGATATCCTGCGCCAGCAGGATACCAAAGGCGCTCCGCCCGGCCTGGGTGCTCATGCGGCCGCTGGCGCTGAGCATCTGCAAGCCGACCGCTGTCGATGACATGGCAAGCGCGACGGCAAGCGTGACGGCCACCGCGGCGCCGAGACCAAGCGGCAGCATGACAAGCCACAAGACCAAGGCGCACGCGACGATCTGCGCCATGCCGAGCCCGAAGACCAGTTTGCGCATGGTCCGCAGCCGGTCGGTCGAAAGCTCGAGACCGAGCGCAAAGAGCAGCAGCGCGATCCCGATTTCAGCAGGCGCCGCCAAGGCTTCGGCATCCGAAATCGCCAACGTGCCCGCCATCGGAAACTGACTCGACAGCGCCCCGAGCCCGAACGGACCGACGGCTACTCCGACAAGGATAAACCCGACGACCGGCGAGATGCGAAGTGCGGCAAACCCGGGAATGACTAGCCCGGACGCGCCTAGAACGATGAAAATGTCCTTGAAGGCAGAGGATTCGAGCGGAAGCGACATCCGGGCAGAGTGGCAGGAAAGCCTGCGAATGCCACCCCCAATGGCGCCTGTTGCGGCGTCAGCCTGCCGAAATGGCCCGATCGAGGTTGGCCCGAATGGCTTCGAAGAATTTTTCGGTGGTCATCCAGGCCTGATCAGGGCCGATCAGCAGCGCAAGATCCTTCGTCATCGCGCCTTGCTCGACGGTTTCGATACAGACGCGCTCCAGCGTTTCGGCAAATGCCGTTACCGCCGGCGTAGCGTCCAGCTTGCCGCGATGCTTGAGGCCACCGGTCCAGGCGAAGATCGACGCGATCGGGTTGGTGCTCGTCGGCTTGCCTTCCTGGTGCATGCGATAATGGCGCGTGACGGTGCCATGCGCGGCTTCGGCCTCGACGGTCCGGCCATCGGGTGTAAGCAGAATCGAGGTCATCAGTCCGAGCGAGCCAAAGCCCTGCGCGACCATGTCGGACTGGACATCCCCGTCGTAATTCTTGCACGCCCAGATGAAGTTGCCCGACCATTTGAGAGCGCTGGCAACCAAATCGTCGATCAGGCGATGTTCATAGACAATGCCAGCCTTTCGGTATTGCGCCTTGAAATCGTTGACATAGACTTCCTCGAACAAATCCTTGAAGCGGCCGTCATAAGCTTTCAGGATGGTGTTCTTGGTGGAAAGATAGACCGGCCATTGCCGGGCAAGGCCATAGTTGAGGCAGGCCTTGGCGAAATCGCGGATCGAATCGTCGAGGTTGTACATGCCCATGGCGACACCCGGCGACGGGTAATCGAAGACTTCATGCTCGATCGTCTCGGAACCGTCCTGGCTGACCCATTTCATCATGAGCTTGCCGGGGCCGGGTACGAGGAAATCCGTGGCGCGATACTGGTCGCCAAAGGCATGGCGCCCGATCACGATCGGGTCGGTCCAGCCCGGCACCAGGCGCGGCACCGATTTGATGACAATGGGTTCGCGGAACACCACGCCGCCGAGAATGTTGCGAATGGTGCCGTTCGGCGATTTCCACATCCGCTTGAGGCCGAATTCCTTCACCCGGGCTTCGTCGGGGGTAATCGTGGCGCACTTCACGCCGACGCCGAATTCGCGAATGGCGTTGGCCGATTGCACGGTGATCTTGTCATCGGTGTCGTCGCGGCTTTCGATGCCAAGGTCGAAATAGCGCAGGTCGATGTCGAGATAGGGCAGGATCAGCTGCTCGCGTATCCACTGCCAGATGATGCGCGTCATCTCGTCGCCATCGAGCTCGACGACTGGGTTTTCGACCTTGATCTTTGCCATCTTGCCCTCGGTGACCTGTAGCGGCGGCGCTGCCACTCCCGTCTAGGGTGCGGGACGGCAGAGGGTCAAGAATTGGTGCCCGGGTGTCGTCGATTTGCAGCAGGGAGACGCTCGGCCAGCGACGCAAGGTCCGGAAGGAACCCTGCCAGGCGATCAAGATCGGGCGGAGAGAAGCCCTCGCGTGCCAGATGGTCGAGGAGGGTGCGAAGTGGCGTCCAGTAATTGTTGTCACCAAGCAGCCAGATCGGCTTGGCGTGAACGCCGAGTTCGCGCCAGGTCATCGATTCGAAAAGTTCATCAAGGGTGCCGATGCTGCCCGGCAGCGCCAGAATCGCGTCGGCGTGCAGGTGCATCAGCGCCTTTCGCTCGTGCAGTGTCTCGACGACATGCATCTCGTCCAGTCCGGTCTGGGCAATTTCGGCGGTCATCAAGGCGCGCGGGATGATGCCGATGACCCTTCCACCACCCGCGAGGCAGGCGCGCGCCATGATACCCATCAGACCGACTCCGCCACCGCCATAGACGAGGGTGACGCCGCGGGCCGCGAGCAGCGAGCCGACCGCTGCGGCAAGCGTGGCATGTGCCGGATCATGGCCGGAGCGCGAGCCGCAGAAGACGAGAAGCGAAGTGATCATGGCCACTCTATGCTGGCTCGGGTCGCCCACGTCACCCCGCTTCATTTGCCCCGGCCGTGTCGGGCAGCTAAGGCAGCAGCATGAGCAACGAGGTCCCGACCGAGATCGAAACCGTCCCGGATCGGCCGCTGCCGATCATTCCGGGGGAGTCGGCGCGATACAAATTGCCGTCGATGCATCCCGAAGGGCGCAAATTTGTCGGTATCGCGGCAGCGGCCGTGCTGGTGACGGGTTTCATCTTCGATTGGCAGGCGGTGGCGTGGCTGCTTGCCGGGCTGACGGTCTGGATCGCAGCCTTTTTCCGTGACCCGATCCGCGTCACGCCGGCGGACCCCGGGTTGATCATCTCCCCGGCCGATGGCCTGATCAGCCTGATCACCGGTGTCGAGCCGCCGCGCCAGATCGCCGGCGAAGGTGGGCTTTCAGCGCGGTGCACGCGCATCTCGGTTTTCATGAACGTCTTTGATGTTCATGTGAACCGATCACCGATCGCGGGAACGCTGACCCGCGTTGTCTATGTCCCGGGCAAGTTCCTGAATGCCGATCTCGACAAGGCAAGCGATGACAATGAACGGCAGTATTTCATCGTCGAGGGTGCCGATGGCACCCGGGTCGCCTTCACCCAGATTGCCGGGCTGGTGGCGCGGCGCATCATGCGCTTTGTCGAGCAGGGCGCAAAACTGACGGTGGGTGAACGTGTCGGGCTGATTCGCTTCGGCAGCCGCGTCGATGTCTATCTGCCAGCAGGCTATGTGCCGGCGGTGATTGTCGGCCAGCGGACGATCGCAGGCGAAACCGTTCTGGCCCGTGCCGGAAGCGCGCCGTTACTGGGCGGCATCGCCCAATGAACGGCGACGTGCCGGAAGGGCGCCGCGCCGCCAAGATCGTGCGCGGCATCCCGCTGCGCGCGCTGATTCCCAATGCCGTGACCGTTCTGGCGCTGTGCTTCGGGTTGACGGGCGTACGCTTCGCCATTGCCGGCGAATGGGAGAAGGCGGTGGCTTCGATCGTCGTTGCGGCGGTCCTCGATGGCATCGATGGCCGGATTGCGCGGCTTTTGAAAGGCGCCACACGCTTCGGCGCCGAGCTCGATTCACTCTCCGATGTGACAGCATTCGGGGTGGCGCCGGCATTGATCGTCTATCTCTGGTCGCTGCAATATCTGCCGGGCATCGGCTGGGTGATCGCGCTGTCGCACGCCGTCACTTGCGCCCTGCGCCTGGCGCGGTTCAATGCCCAGATCGATGCGGCGCCGCAGCCGCACAAGCGCGCCGGCTATTTGACCGGCGTGCCGGCACCGGTTGCTGCCGCCTTGACCCTCAGTCCGCTGTTTCTGAGCTTCTGGATCGAACCAGCCCTGCTTGACGATACGCGGGTGCGGGCGACGCTGGTCAGCCTTGTGGTGCTGCCGGTGGCGTTTCTCATGGTCTCCAGCCTGCCGACATTCAGCTGGGGCTCGCTCCGGCTGCGGCCGGCGCAGCGGCTCCCAGCGCTGGTGGGCGTCGGGTTGTTTGCCGGCGCCTTGTTCTCGGCGCCCTGGATGACACTGACGCTCGCCTGCGTCGCTTATGCGGTGGCAATCCCCTTCGCCTACCGCAGTTATGCCCGGCTAAAGGCGCGCGAAGCCGCTGGCGCCGTGCCGCCGATCTGACTCTCGGCGCCGCTCCGCAAAGCCGCTGTAATTTGCGGCCAAGCATCGCCGACCATCGTGGTCAGCAGCGAGCAAACGCCTGCAAAAGCTAAAATCGTGGCGATAATGGTCAACATTGCGAAGGCCCCCCTGCGTCACCGTCTCGTAAGTGTTCCTGTTATGTTCTGATTCGACGCGTTTGTCAAACCCGCGCAAACTGGTAACACTGCAACCAACCAAGAATGGGGAGCGCAGATGTTCGGAACGATGCAGGATTGGCCGCTGCTGGTCTGGAAACTGATCGACCATGCCGCGATCAATCATGGCGACCGCGAGGTCATCAGCCTGGTGTGCGAGGGCGGCGAGCATCGCAGCAACTGGCGGATGGTGCATGGGCGTGCCCGCCAGGTCGCGGTCGCGCTGCGCCGAATGGGCATTGCGCCGGGTGACCGGGTGGCGACGCTGGCATGGAACACCTATCGCCACGTCGAAAGCTGGTACGGCATCTCGGGGATGGGCGGTGTTGCGCACACTATCAACCCGCGGCTTTTCGACGATCAGATCGTCTATATCGCCAACCATGCCGAGGACCGGGTTCTGTTCTTCGACCTGACCTTCATCAAGCTGGTCGAACGTCTGGCGCCACGCTTCACCAGCATCGAACACTTCGTGCTGCTTACCGATCGCGCCAATATGCCGACCGACTCAACGCTCGACCTTCTTTGCTATGAAGATCTCATCGCCAGCGAGGACCCGGAAACACCCTGGACTGTTGTCGATGAAACTGCGCCGGCCGGCCTGTGTTACACTAGCGGGACTACCGGAAACCCAAAGGGTGTCCAATACAGCCACCGCTCCAACGTGCTTCACGCCATGGCCGCGTGCATGACAGACACCTTCGGCCTTGGCGCCGCTACTGTCGTCTGCCCGATCGCGCCGATGTATCATGCAAACGCGTGGAGCATTCCCTATACCGCAGCGGCAGCGGGCGCGAAGCTGGTGATGGGCGGCCCCAATTTCGATGCGCCGACGCTCCAGAAGCTGATCATCGCCGAAAAGGTCGATCTGGCGCTGGCAGTGCCGACGATCTGGCTGACCATGCTCCAGCATCTCGAGCGCGAGGGTGGTAATCTGGGCGCACTGAAGCGCACGGCAATCGGCGGGTCGGCGGTACCACGCAGCATGATCGAGTCTTTCGACAAGCTCCACAATGTCCATGTCATGCAATTGTGGGGGATGACTGAAATGTCGCCGCTCGGGACCGTCGGGTCACCCTCTCCCGAAGTTCTCGCAATGCCTTACGACGAACAGCTCGGTTATCGTGTCAAGCAGGGGCGGGGGGTCTTCGGGGTCGAGATGAAGATCGTCGATCCGGCTGGCGCCGAACTGCCGCGCAATGGCAAGGGTTTCGGTCGGCTTCTGGTGCGGGGGCCCTGGATTGTCGAAAGCTATTTCAAAGGCGATGGTGGCCAGGTGCTCGATGCCGATGGCTGGTTCGATACCGGCGACGTGGCGACCCTCGATCCGCTCGGCTACATGCACATTGTCGATCGCTCCAAGGACGTCATCAAATCGGGGGGCGAATGGATCAGCTCGATCGACCTCGAAAATGCCGCTGTCGGAGCGCCCGGGGTCGCAGAAGCGGCGGTCATCGGCATCCACCATCCCAAGTGGGACGAACGTCCGCTTCTGTTGGTTCGCCAGAAAGATGGCGCAACGGTCTCGAAAGAAAGCGTTCTTGCCTATCTCGACGGCAAGATCGCCAAATGGTGGATGCCGGATGATGTGGTTATCGTCGACGATCTTCCACACACAGCAACTGGAAAGCTGCTCAAGACCGAGCTTCGCGATCGCTTCAAGGATTACCGCTTGCCGACCAGCTGAAGGTTTCAGAACAGCCGCAATTGCTGACCGGGGGCGTGGAAGCGGCTGCAATCGAGCACGAGTCGTTCGCGCGACAGTTGGTGTGTCGCGCACGCCTTGTGAAAACGCTGCCGCATAAGCGCCGCATAGGGCCCAGATGGGGCGAAGCGTGCAAAGAAGCGCGGGTCGTTATCGCGGCCGCCCCGCATCGTCTGGATGTGGTGCATGACCCGATCGGCGCGGTCGGGGAAATGCGTTGCCAGCCAGCCGCGGAACAGCGGCGCCACCTCGTGCGGCAGCCTGATCGGCAGGGAAACTGCGCCGGTGGCGCCGGCGTCGGCACCCGCAGCGACAATCGCTTCGATTTCGTGGTCGTTGACGGCGGGGATCATCGGCGAGAGTGAAATGAAAACAGGGACCTGGGCTGCCGAGAGCGTTCTGACGGCAGCAATGCGGCGGTGCGGCGTGGCGGCGCGGGGCTCCATGCGGCGCGCAAGCTTCGCATCGAGGGTCGTCACGCTAACCATGACCGCGGCAAGGCCTTTCGCCGCCATCGTCCCGAGCAGATCGAGATCGCGCAACACCCGGTCGGACTTGGTGGTGATCGTTACGGGATGATCATGCTCGGCAAGGACTTCAAGGACTTGTCGCGTGATCTTCCAATCGCGTTCGATCGGCTGATAGGGGTCGGTATTGGTACCGAGCGCGATGGGCTGGCAGACATAGCCGGGTTTGGCGAGTTCGGCGCGGAGCAGTATGGGTGCGTCGGGCTTGGCGAACAGCCGGCTTTCGAAATCGATACCCGGCGACAGGCCATGATAGGCATGGCTCGGGCGCGCAAAGCAGTACACGCAACCATGTTCACAGCCGCGATAGGCGTTGATTGAGCGGTCGAAGGGCACATCGGGGGACTGATTACGGGTGATGATCGTCCGAGCACGCTCGATGGTGACCGATGTTCGCAACGGCGGCACACCATCGTCGACCGCTTCCTGGCAATCGAGCCAGTCCCCATCGGCTTCGATGAGTTTGTCATCGAAGCGCGTTGAACGGGCGTTACCGGTGGCGCCACGGCCTCGTTGAAGTGGCTGCATGCAGCTTCTTGCCACGAGTCGGGGAACAAATAAAGAACAAACGCGAGCGTCAGCGCGCAGGCGTGGCGATCCTGTCAATCAATGGGGGGTCCACACCCGCCACGTCGGTGCCTTCACCGAACCATTGCGCCACGGCCGCCTTGCCGCTGCTGCCGATATGGAGACCCATTTTGGTGCGGCGCCACAGGACGTCATCGGCGCAGGTCGCCCATTCCTGTCGCACGTAATGATCGAGCTCGGCTTCGAACAAACCGCCGATATTCCTGCCAAGACCGCCCTCCAGCAAGCCTTCGGCCGCTGTGCCAATTGTCGTCGTCAAACGCTTGACAAGGTTGGGATCATAATCGGCGTGTGATGCGATCAAACCCGTTTGCCAGCGCTTGAATGCCTCCTGGCCATTTTCGCCCGAGAGACGCTCGACCGCGCTGCCTGCAAGCGGCACCGTTGCCGTCCATGGCTTCGAGGCCGGCGCAATCTGCTTCAGAACATCTTCGGCCAGCACGCGATAGGTGGTGATCTTGCCGCCGACGATCGTCATCGCGGGGACGCCGGCATGCTCGACAAGGCGGTAATCGCGGGTCGTCTCACGGTCGCCCTTGCCGGTTTCCAGGATCAGCGGGCGGACCCCCGAAAAGCGGTGGACGACATCGTCGCGGCTGAGCGGCCGGGCCAGATACCGGTTTGCGGCGCTGAGCAGATAATCGGTTTCCTGTTCGGTGATGTGCGCGGCCTCGGGCGTATCGATGTCACGCTCGGTGGTACCGATCAGCGAGAAATCGCGCTCATAGGGCAGCACGAAGATGATGCGGCCATCGGGTTGCTGGAGCATGAAACCGTCGCGGCCGAGGTGAATGCGTCGTGTGACGATATGCGAGCCCTGGACGAGCCGCAGGGCCGGGGCGTCGTTGCGGCCAAGAACGCTGCGCGCCACGGTTTCGGCCCATGGTCCCGCGGCGTTGATGATCCGCCGGGCGGCAAGCGCTCGGCCATCGCCGAGCGTTGCTGTCCATTTCGTGCCGTCATATTCGGCGCGGACAACGCGGGTGCGTGGCAACACCAGCGCTCCCTTGTCACGGGCATCCTGCAGATTGGCGATGACGAGGCGGGCATCGTCGACCCAGCCATCCCAATAACGAAAACCGCGGGTCCAGTGCGGAGCCAGGGGTCGGCCGGCACGATCCTGCCGAAGGTCGATCCGCGACGAGCCGGGCACGATGCGGCGCCGTGCCAGATTGTCGTAAAGCAGCAGCCCGGCACGCAGCATCCATTCCGGCCGCTGCTCGGGCGAGTGCGGCAGGACAAAGCTTTGCGGCCAGCTGATGTGCGGGGCGATATCGAGCAGCACCTCGCGCTCCGCCAGGGCCTTTCGAACAAGGCCAAAGGCGTAGAATTCAAGGTAGCGCAGGCCGCCATGGATCAGCTTGGTCGAAGCGCTCGACGTGGCACCACCCAGATCGCCTGCATCGACGATGGCAACCGAAAGCCCGCGACCGGCGGCGTCGCGCGCGACCCCGGCGCCGTTGATGCCGGCGCCGATGATCAACAGATCATGGACACTCTGATGTGTGCGGTCAGGGGGCGCAACGGGTTGCATGGGGCTTACCTAGTTTGCCCCAGCGGTTTAGGGAAGGCGACATGAATGCGCCTGCACCTGCCGACCTGATCCTCGTTCTCGATGCGGGAACGACTTCGACCCGGGCGATCGCTTTCACCACTGCTGGCCAGATTGTCGCCAGTGCCCAGCGGCCGATCACGCAACACTATCCACACAGTGGCTGGGTGGAGCATGACGCCGGCGAGATCTGGCGGCTGAGCCGGGACTGCTTGATCGATGTTGCCGACCAGGTGAGCGTTCCGCGCATAGCCGCCATCGGGATCACGAACCAGCGCGAAACCATTGTATTCTGGGACCGGGCGAGCGGCGAGCCACTCGCGCATGCGATCGTCTGGCAGGACAGGCGCACTGCCGATCGCTGTGCCGCGCTGAAAGACAAGGGCCATGAGGCGCAGGTTCAGGCAGCAACCGGTCTGCTGCTCGACCCTTATTTCTCGGCGACCAAGATCCGCTGGGCGCTCGACCATTGGCCGGCGGTGGCAGCCGCCGAAGCCGAAGGCCGGCTGCTCGTCGGCACGGTCGAGAGCTGGCTGATCTGGAAACTTTCAGCTGGTACCCGCCACATCACCGACGCTACCAACGCCAGCCGCACCCTGTTGATGCGGTTGAACGAATGTCGCTGGGATCCGGCGCTGCTCGAGCTGTTCGGCGTGCCCGAGGCTGTCCTGCCCGAAATTACCGATTGCGCCGGGGTGCTTGCGACAACGGCACTGCTCGGCCAGGCCATCCCGATTACCGGCAGCGCTGGTGACCAGCAAGCTGCCGCAATCGGGCAGGCTTGCCTGGCGCCGGGGCAGCTGAAGGCTACTTATGGCACTGGCTGCTTCCTGCTTGCTCATGCCGGGGCCCTTGCGCCGCTTTCGACGCATCGTCTGCTATCGACCGTGGCGTGGCGCCTTGACGGCGCGGCTGCCTATGCATTGGAAGGCGCGATTTTCACGGCGGGGGCGGCTGTGCAATGGCTGCGCGACGGGCTGGGGATCATCGGCAGCAGCGATGAAACCGAGGCACTGGCAAGATCGGTGCCCGATAGCGGCGGCGTGGTCTTCGTCCCCGCGCTGGCAGGCATGGGGGCGCCGCACTGGCAACCCGGCGCTCGCGGAACGCTGACCGGCGTGTCGGGGGGCACGACCCGGGCGCACATCGTGCGTGCCACGCTGGAGGCCATGGGCCAGCAGACTGCCGATCTCGTCGATGCGCTTGCCGCCGATGGCGTGCCCGCGGCGCGCCTGCGGGTCGATGGCGGGATGGTCGCAAATGACTGGCTTTGTCAGGATCTGGCCGACAGCCTGGGACTGGTCGTCGAGCGCCCGCGCGTGATCGAGACCACGGCGCTGGGGGCGGCGATGCTCGCCGGTGTCGGGGCAGGGCTTTTCGCCGATCTGGCCGAAGCGGCGGCGATGGCAGCGCCCGATCGCAGTTTTGTGCCAGCGCTGGCCGACGAAGCGCGCGAAGCCCGGCGCGCCGGCTGGGCCCGCGCCATTCGCCAGACCCTGGCTGAATAGATGAACACGCCGCCTTCGATCCTGCTCGGCCTTTCCGGCGCTGCCGCTTTTGCGCTTATCGTTGCTGGCATCTGGCTGCTTCGCCAGCCAGGCGGCAATCGCACCAAGGCGGCGCTGATGATCGTTGCCGGCGTGGTGATCGGTTTCAACGGCTGGATCAACAGCCTGCCGATGCCTCCACCGCCCTGAATATCGGGTCTGACCTGAGACAATCGACCGCTTGCGGGTGGTCGCAGCGCTGATAAGCTCGTCGCCAATGAACAAAGACATCGGGGAGTTGTCATGCGGTTTTCGACGGGCGTGAGCGTCGCGGTGCTCGCCAGCATTCTCTTGATTGCCGGGTCGTCAGAGGGAGAGGCGGCCAGTTCGGGCGCCGCGCAGGTCGATGCCTCGCGTCTTGCCAATGCCGCCGCCGATCCCGGCAACTGGATGACCCATGGCGGCACCTACGCCGAGCAGCGGTACGCCAATCTCGACCAGATCAACGCCGCCAATGTCGGCAAGCTCGGCCTCGCCTGGAGCTATGAACTCGACACCAACCGAGGGCAGGAAGCGACGCCGCTGGTTATCGACGGCACGATGTACACCACCACCGCCTGGTCGAAGGTCGTCGCCCTCGATGCCGCGACCGGCAAGGTCAAATGGCAGTATGACCCCCAGGTGCCGATGGACCGCGGCCATGCCGCCTGCTGCGACGTCGTCAACCGCGGGCTCGCAGCCTATGAAGGCACCTTGTTCCTGGGGGCTCTCGATGGCCGGCTGATCGCGATCGACGCTGCCACCGGTAAGCCGAAATGGACCGTGCAGACCTTCGACAAGACCCAGCCCTATACCATCACCGGTGCACCGCGCGTCGTAAAGGGCAAGGTCATCATCGGCAATGGCGGTGCCGAGCTTGGGGTGCGCGGCTATGTGACGGCCTATGACACCGCCACCGGCAGTAAGCTGTGGCGTTTCTACACTATTCCCGGCAACCCGGCGAAGGGCCCTGATGGAGAAGCGTCGGACGAAGTTCTCAAGGCCAAGGCCGGTGACAGCTGGTTCGGCAAATATTGGGAGGCCGGTGGCGGCGGCACCGTCTGGGATGCCATTGTCTACGACCAGGAGCTCGACCAGCTTTATATTGGGGTCGGCAACGGCAGTCCGTGGAATCATCAGGTTCGGTCGGAAGGCAAGGGCGACAATCTGTTCCTGTCGTCGGTGGTCGCGCTCGACCCGAACACCGGCAAATATCGCTGGCATTACCAGGGCACACCCGCCGAGAGCTGGGACTTCACCCAGACCCAGCCGATCATGCTGGCGACCCTGAACATCGAAGGTCAGCCGCGCAAGGTGCTGATGCAGGCACCCAAGAACGGCTTTTTCTATGTCATCGACCGCCAGACCGGCAAGCTGATCAGTGCCAAGGGCTTTGTGCCGCAAACCTGGACGACCGGCGTCGACATGAAGACCGGCCGGCCAATAGAAGTCGAAGGGCAGCGCTTCAAGGACAAGGCGATGGCCCTTGTCGCACCCTCGGCGCTGGGCGCGCACAACTGGCACCCGATGGCGTTCAGCCCCAAGACCGGCCTTGTCTATCTGCCAGCGCAGGAAGTGCCTTTCGCCTATCAGACCGACGCCAGTTACGAGCACAAGCAGGGGGCGTGGAACATCGCGGTGATTGCCGCGCTCAATGCCCCGCCCAACAACCTGGAGGCGACCCGCGCCACGCGTGCGATCCTGAAGGGTGAGTTACTGGCATGGGATCCGATCAAGCAGAAGGAAGCGTGGCGGGTTCAATATGATGGCCCGTGGAATGGTGGCGCGCTGGCGACAGCCGGCAATCTGGTCTTCCAGGGCAATGCCAAGGGCAGCTTCCAGGCTTTCGACGCGACCAATGGCAAGCCGCTGTGGGAGTTCGATGCGCAGACCGGTGTCATGGCGGGACCGGTGAGTTTCACGGTTGGCAACACGCAATATGTGGCCGTCATGGCAGGCTATGGCGGCGCCTATCCGCTTTCGACGGGCTTTCCCGACGGGCCGCAGCGCATTCAGCCCAACGGCAGGGTGCTGGTGTTCAAGCTTGGTGGCACCGCTACGCTTCCGCCCTATGATGCGCCGGAACTGGCACCGCCGAACCCGCCGAAGGAGGTGTTCACGCCCGCGCAGATCGCCCAGGGCGGCAGCATCTATGAAGGCAATTGCGGCGTCTGCCATGGCGCCGGTGCGCGGTCATCCGGACTGGTCCCCGATCTGCGGCGGTCGGGGGCACTGACGGACAAGGAAACATGGGCTGGAGTCGTCCATGGCGGCATACTGCGCGATCGTGGCATGGTCAGCTTCGCCAAATGGTTCTCGAAGGATGAAATCGAGGCGGTTCGCAGCTATGTCGGCGAGCAGGCGAAGTTCCTTGCGACTGCGGATGGCGCAAAGCTTGCTGCCAAGGGGTCTGCCGGCAAATAGTGGAACAGTACCCTTGCCAGCACGACTCCCTCAGACGCGGTAGTCGGCAAGGTCGTACTGGGAAGCTGCCGGAGTGCCGCCAACGCTGGCGCCGAGATTCGCCGGCGCGTCAGATGTCATGGGCAGTGGGTCACGCTTGGGAGCCAGAGCAGGGCCGCGACTGCCCATGTCGACAACACCCGGCGTCGGCCGCCAACCCTCGTTGCGCCAGCTTGTGACGGTCACATCGACATCGACCGACGCGTCGGCTTCGATGATATCGATGATGCGATCGATGTCAGCCTCGTTCACGCGGACGGTAAGCACGCAGATCTGATGTGGGGCGCCTGCCGCGGTCCGCATCTGGGTGTCTCCATCGACGTGCCCGGGCCCCTTGCCGATGAAATCTCCAATTGCTGTCCGGTCCGAGCCAGCGTCGTCCTTCAACCGTTGGCCCGTACCGTCTTCGGTATAGCCACCCAACGACCCACGGTCGCCGCTGGCGCCGTTCGCCAACGACTGGCTATCGGTTGTCAGATAGTCGCCCAACGGCCCTCGCGGGCTGCCAGCACCCGCCATCAGACGTTTGCCGCCGGTGTCGAGATAATCGCCAAGCGCAGTGCGGCGGCTACCGGCACTATCGGCCAGCCGCTTGCCTGTGCGCTGGTCGACATAATCGCCAAGCGGGCTGCGCTTGCTGCCCGCACCCTCCATCAGGCGTTTTCCGGTCTGCGCGTCGATGTAGTCACCCAATGCCCCACGGCGGCTGCCGGCGCCGTCCATGACCCGTTTGCCGGTGGCGCTGTCGATATAATCGCCCAAGGCGCCGCGGCGGCTACCCGCGCCTTCCATCAGGCGCTTGCCGTTGTCGCCATCCAGATAGTCCCCGAGCGCGCTGCGCCGGCTGCCAGCGCCTTCCATCAAGCGCCGATCCGTCCGGCTATCGATGTAATCGCCGAACAAATCGCGATGGATCGTCGAGCGACGGTTGCCGGAGCGATGCATCGGTCCACGCATCAGGCCTTCAGCCAGGGCCATCTGGTTTTGACCGATCCCGGCAGCACCAAGGCGCTGCTGTACCGCTTCGGCAGCGGTGCGGTTGTTGAATGTCGCGGTGATCGTGCGCATGATGAAACTCCCAACAGATACTGCCCATCGGCACGTTGCCCTGCCGTACTGGTGTAAAATACGCATGGCCTGAGGCACGGTTCCTGATCAGTGGTCGCAAAGGTGCGGCGAAAAAAGGAACAGATCGGTTTGTCGTGCGCTTTGTTTGGCAGGGTCATCGTTGACCTGCTGCAGAAAGTTGTTTCGATGAAAAATACATTCGCATTACTCGGCGGCATTTGTTTCGCTACCAGCGCAGTTGCTGCGCCAGGCGATACTTATCTTGCCCTGAGCGGCTCGCGGACCTTTCCGAAATCGATCGAGAGCAACGCCGGCGTGCGTGCCGACTTGCGTGATGGTTATGGGATTGCTGGCGCCGTCGGGCGCAATTTCGGCGGGGTCCGAGGCGAACTCGAAGTCGCCTACAAGCGCAATAATCTTGGGTCTGCGACAGGTTTCGGCTTCGAGGCGCAAGGCCGCGGACGTGCCTCGGCCCTGAGCGGGATGGCCAACGTCTATCTCGACCCGACCTTCTCGATCGGGCCCGTTCAGCCTTATATCGGTGGCGGTATCGGCGTGGCGCGGTTCCGGGCGACTGACATCGACGTGGTGGGTTTGCCGGCGGGTGGCCCAATTACCAATTTTGGCCCTGTCGATGCCAGCAAGACCGGCTTTGCCTATCAGGCGATGGCCGGGGTCGGAATTCCTTTAAGCGAGAACGCGACCTTTACCATCGGCTATCGCTACTTCGCCACGCCGGGTGCGGACGTGAACGTGCCGCTCTTTAACGACGTGCGGATCAATGGTCTCAAGGTCCACAGCGGCGAAGCCGGCATCCGCTTCGCCTTCTAATCTGCGCAGGCCGGGTGTGCGATCCGCGCCCGGCTCAGCGCTTGCGAGTCAGTTCGCGCATGGCGCGGTCAAGGCCTTCAAGTGACAACGGATACATCCGGTCGGTCATCAAGGTCTTGATCATCTGGATCGACTGGCTGTGTCCCCAGCTTTTTTCTGGGATGGGGTTCAGCCAGGCGGCAGCATGATAGACCTCGAGCATTCGCTGCAGCCAGACGTCGCCGGCCTCCTCGTTCCAATGTTCGACGGAGCCGCCGGGATAGTTGATTTCATAGGGGCTCATCGACGCATCGCCGACGAACACCAATTTGTAATCATGCGGAAACTTGTGGAGCAACTCCATGACCGGCGTGCGTTCCGACCAGCGGCGCTTGTTGTCCTTCCATAGCGCCTCATAGGGGCAATTGTGGAAATAGAAGAATTCAAGATGCTTGAATTCTGTCCGCGCTGCCGAGAACAGCTCCTCGCAGACCTTGACATGAGGGTCCATTGACCCGCCGACATCGAGCATCAGCAGCAGCTTGACGGCATTATGGCGCTCCGGGCGCATGATGATGTCGAGATAGGCCTTCTTGGCTGTGCCCGAAATGGTTGCATCAAGGTCGAGCTCGTCCATGGCCCCGTCACGCGCGAATTTGCGCAAGCGCCGCAGGGCGACCTTGATGTTGCGGGTGCCAAGCTCGACCGAATTGTCGAGGTTCTTGAACTCGCGCTTGTCCCAGACCTTGACGGCACTGTTGTTGCGGCCCTTGTCCTGGCCGATGCGAACCCCCTCGGGATGCGAGCCTTGCGCGCCAAAGGGTGATTTGCCGGCGGTGCCGATCCATTTGTTGCCACCTTCGTGGCGCTTCTTCTGTTCCTCGAGCCGCTCCTTGAGCGTCTCCATCAACTTGTCCCAGCCCAGTTTCTCAAGCTCGGCCATCTCCTCGGGCGACAGGTTGAGCTCGGCGATGGCACGCAGCCAGTCTTCGGGAATTTCTGCCGTGCCGGTTTCGATCGTTGGCTCAAGACCCTTGAAAACCTTGGCAAATACCTGGTCGAAACGGTCGAGTAGGCCCTCGTCCTTCACATAGGTGGCACGCGCCAGATAATAGAAATCCTCGATCGACCAGTCGATGACATCGGCTTGCAGGGCTTCGAGCAGAAGCAGATGCTCCTTCAGCGAGGCGGGAATCTTCGCGGCGCGAAGCTCGTCAAGGAAATTGAGAAACATGGGGCAAGGCTACTCCAGCAATTCGGCCGCCGCCAGTGCCTTCAAGGTACGGTTTGGCGGTGACACGGTATCGATGCGGCCGCCGGGGTAAAAGGCCCGAATGCCCACCTGTAGCGGCGCTTCGGCCAGGGCTTCGGCAAGGGCTTGCGCGCTCCAACCATCTGGTGCCGAGACAAGGCGGTCCGCACTCCATGGCGTGTAAAGTGTCACGTCCGGGCCTTCGACACCGAAGATCCGCCCTGTGAAGTGACACAGCTCCGACGCCAGATAAACGATCAACGGCGATACATGCTCGGGTGCGTGTCGATCGAAACCCTGATGGCGGGGCATCAACTGGTCAACGTTGGGTGATGCCATCACCATCCGCGTGCGCGCTGCAGGCGCAATGGCGTTGGCGCGCACCCCCAGCGATGCCAGTTCCTGTGCCAGCACCTGGGTAAAGGCAGCGATCCCCGCCTTGGCGGCACAATAGGGGCCGCCATGGGGCATCGGGTGCATGCCGACCGGCGAGGTCGTATTGATGATTGCGCGGCCCTTCTGTGGCCCGCGATCGGTCCAGAAGCGCGCGGCATGGTGCGAAACTGCCGCCGTGCCCTTCAGATGGACACCGATTTCAAGGTCGAAATCGGCTTCGGTCATTGCGGCGATGCTTGCCGGCCGGTTGATGCCGGCGTTGTTGACGACGATACAGAGGCTGCCAAAGGTCGTGACGGCCTGTTCGATGATCGTCGCGGCGCCGGCCCAATCTGCAACGCTGGCGCGATTGGCAACAGCCTGGCCGCCGGCATCGCGAATTTCCTCGGCAACGGCGTCGGCGGCATCCCCAGAACCACCGCCAGTGACAGTACCGCCAAGATCGTTGACGACGACACGGGCGCCAGCTGCAGCGAGCGCCAGCGCGTGACAACGCCCCAGGCCATTGCCGCCGCCTGTCACAACCGCCACCTTGCCGTCGAGCAACGCCATCGCTCAAACTCCGTGTCAAACAGGGGGGCAAGGTGAGCGGCTTCGATTTCTTCGGCAAGACCGTGCTTGTGACAGGGGGCTCGACCGGAATCGGCAACGCGGCGGCGCGTGGTTTCCTGCGCAGTGGCGCGCGCGTGATCGTCACCGGCACCCGCGCCAGTGCCGGCGACTATGCCGGCGAGAATGGTGATCTTGCCGGGCTTGAGTACCACCAGCTCGACCAGGGCGATGCAGTGGCGGTGGCGGCCTTCGACCCCGGCATTTCGGCGCTCGATGCGCTCGTCGTTGCCGGCGCCAAGGTTGCGTACCGCCGCCAGGAGTTCGAAACGGACGTCTTTGCCGATGTCCTTGCCACCAATCTGATTGGCCCGATGCAATTGGCAACCAAATTTCGCCCGCAACTCGCAACCGCCAGGGGCAGCGTCACCTTTATCGGATCGGTCGCCAGCTTTCGCGGGACGATCGGCCAGCCGGCTTATTCGGCCTCAAAAGGCGGGCTGCTGACACTCACCCGCACATTGGCACAGGCCTTTGGCGGGGAGGGTATCCGCGTCAATCTGGTGGCGCCCGGGCTGGTGCGCAGCAAGATGACAGCGGTCACCTGGCGCAACGAAGACCGGCTGGCGGCAACCGAGCGACAGGTGCCGCTGGGGCGCATTGGGGAGCCCGACGATATCGCCGGGGCAATCCTGTTTCTGGCGTCGCCGCTGGCGGCCTATGTCACCGGCACATCACTCGTCATCGATGGAGGGCTTTCGGCATGAGCTGGCCAACGGGGAAAACGGCTCTGGTCACCGGCGGCAGCCAGGGGATTGGCCATGCCACCGCGGCGGCCCTTGCAGCGCTGGGCGCGAAGGTCACCGTAACGGGTACCCGCGCCAGCTTTGCCGATTATGATACCCCCATTGACGGCGTCGCCTATGTGCAGGCCGACATGAAGCAGCCCGCCGCGCGGGCCGAACTGGCCGCGCGGTTCAAGGCGCTCGATATTCTTGTCAACAATGCTGGCGGCGGCAGTACCGATGAATATGCGCAGGCTGAATTCGAGGCGGTCATCGATCTCAATCTCAACGCCGTCATGGACCTGTCGGTGCGGCTGTTCCCGCTGCTCAAGGCGGCCCGCGGCAGCATCGTCAACGTCGGTTCGCTGGCGTCCTTCCTCGCGATCAAGGAAGGCCCGGCCTATACCGCCTCAAAGGCCGGGCTACTAGGGCTGACGAGGGCGCTGGGCGATAAATGGGCGCCCGATGGCGTGCGGGTCAATCTGGTGGCGCCGGGCTTCATCGCGACTCGCATGACGGCGAGGATGCGCGTCGATGCCGGGTATGAGGCACGGCTGCTCAAGGCCGTGCCGATGCGCCGCTGGGGCGAGCCGGCCGAGATTGCCGACGCGATTCTCTTTCTGGCGTCCCCTGCTGCGAGCTACATCACCGGGCAATCGCTGGCGATTGATGGCGGACTAATGCTTCGTTAGGACCGATTGCATCGGTATGGAGTCAGGGCCTCCGGCGGTTGGGGTCGTCGGCCCCAAACCCCACCCGCTTGATCCTGTACATCGGAGCCGGCTCAAGCCGCCAGAAATTTGGCCGCCGGAGGCCTATTTGTTTCAGCTCGAGTGCGATCAACCCTGAGCCTCTGGCTGCTTTCTAGAAAGCAACGCGCAGCGCATGGATCACAATGCCGATCGTCCCGCCGATGATCGTGCCGTTGATCCGGATGAACTGGAGATCGCGGCCGACGGCGGTTTCCAGCTTTTCGGTCACGGTTCGCGCATCCCATTTGCGCACGGTGTCGCTGACGAGGCTGACGATCGCATCGCCATAATCATTGACGAGGCCGACCGCGGCGCGCCGCAGGTGGAGGTTGATGGCACCGCGCAGCGACGTATCGGCGGCGATCCGGGTGCCGAGCGCGTGCATTGCCGGGCGCAACTTGCCAGCGGGAAGTGCCGCCGTGTCATTGAGGCTGGTGACCATCGATGCACTGGCGCTGTCCCAAAGGCCTGCCAGCCATTGGCCCATGGCCGGATTGGCGATCAGATCGTCCTTGAAGCTTTCGACCTTGGCCTGGGTTTCGGGAAAATGCCGCAGATCGAAAGCCCAGGTGCGGAGCGATTCGCCGACGCGGGCGCGCAGCGGATGATAGGGATCGTGTCGCATTTCGGACAACAACCGCCGCAGCCCGTCGATGAGCGAATCCGACACGCGTTCATCGACGCTGATCATGCGGAGCAGCCAGTTGGTACGTTCGGCGACCATGCCGCGGATGGCAATCGATTGCGAATTCAGTGTTGCAAGGCCCCAGTCGAGCGCTGAATCAAGCAGCGGCTCGTGACGTCCCTTGTCGAGCGTTGCATCGACGGCATCGGCAACGATCGGCGAAAGCGCCAGGGCACGCAGCCGGCTGCTGCCAATATCGCGAACAAGATCACCGATCGCTTTCTGGTCCAGCGCTTCGATCACCCGTGCGACAAGCGGGCCAAAGCCGCGGCGCTTGCCCGATGCCGGCTTTGGATCGGCCATCAGCCAGCGGGCGATGGCATCGGCGATATCAAGCGCGTCGAGCCGCCGGGCGACAACCACGGGGGTGAGGAAATTGTCTTTCAGAAATGCTGCCAGGCTGTCGCCGATCCGGTCCTTGTTGGCAGGAATGATCGCGGTATGCGGGATGGGCAGCCCGAGCGGGTGGCGAAACAGCGCGGTGACCGCGAACCAGTCGGCGAGCCCGCCGACGACAGCGGCTTCAGCAAAAGCCTGGACCCAGGGCAGGGCGGGGTGCCGGCCCTGGAAAACCAGTGTCGCGATGAAGACCAGCGCCATGGCGACGAGCAGCAGCGTCGCCCCCAGCCGCATCTGGTGAAATGGTGTCGCCGGCAGCTCGAAGGGGCGGTAGGGTCTCAGCTCAAGGTCACTCCGCCGGTTGCGGTTCGGGGGCAAGCGGCTTGGGCGTTTTAGCGCCTTCGTTGTTAGTGAACCAGCGTTTCATCCGTGGTGCCAGCCAGGTTTCCGCATCGATGGCGAGGCTGAAGCTGGCAGGCACGATGATCAGCGTCAGCGCTGTCGACACCAGAAGCCCGCCAATCACGACGACACCCATCGGTGCCCGGAAGCTGGCATCACCGCCGAGCGACAATGCGATGGGCAGCATGCCGGCAACCATGGCCACGGTCGTCATGATGATCGGCTGGACGCGCTTATGCCCGGCCTCGAGGATCGCTGAATCGCGATCGGCGCCCTTGCTCATCTCCTCGATCGCCATGTCGACGACGAGAATCGAGTTCTTAGCGACGATGCCGAGCAGCATCAGCAAGCCGATGAACACCGGCATCGAAATCGCCATGCCGGCGATGTGCAGTGCGATGCCGCCACCGAGCGGCGCCAGCAGCAGCGACCCCATGTTGACGAAGGGCGGCAATACCCGCTTGTAGAGGAGAACGAGGACGGCGAAGACCAGCAATACCCCGGCGACAACGGCAATGACGAAGTTGACGAGCAGCTCGGCTTGCCACTTGTCCTGACCCAATGTCACTTTCTCGACGCCATTGGGCAGGTTCTTCAGGGTCGGCAATGCATTGATCTTGGGGTTGGCATCGCCGGACACGAGGCCAGGTGCCAGATCGGCGCCGATCAGGATACGGCGCTGCTGGTTGTAGCGGCGAAGTTCGGTGGCGCCGGCACCGAAGCCGATATCGGCAACGACCTTGAGCGGTACCGATGCCCCCGATGCCGTCGGCACCGGCAGGTTCTCCAACGTCGCGATCGTTCGGCGCGAATCTTCGGCCAGTGCGACGCGAATGGGAATCTGGCGGTCCGACAGCGAGAATTTCGCAACATTCTGGTCGATGTCACCAAGCGTCGCGATTCGAATGGTTTCCGAAAGCGCTGCCGTCGTCACACCGAGCTGGGCAGCGAGATCGAAGCGCGGCCTGATCGTGATTTCGGGGCGGCGATTATCACCTTCGATCCGCGGCTGGCGGATTTCAGGCAGCGACCGCATCTCGTTGACGACCTTGACCGCCGTCGCTTCAAGCAGCACGGGGTCGCTCCCGGACAGCACGACCGACAGGTCACGACCGCCAAAACTGCCATTCTGTGACTGGAAACCAACGCGCGCATCGGGAATCGATTGCAGCTTGGGTGCCATTCCGCGTTCGAATTCGACACTCGTGACTGGCCGTTCCTTCTTCAAGGTCATGAAGACATTGGCGCTGCCGACGTCGATATCGGCAAAGGCGGTTGCCACAATCGGCGACTCTTCAACGATGGCGATTGTCTGATCAACAATGGCCTCGGTTTGCGCGAGGGTTGATCCTGGCGGCAGCGCGATGGTCACCTGGCTGAAATCGCTGTTGTTGGTCGGCTGGAAGGTCAGGGGCAGGGACGAATAGACAAAGAACGTCGCAACGAGCGAGGCGGCGCCGAACGCCACTGTCTTCCAGCGGTTGCCGAGGCACCAGCGCAGCAGACCCATATACCATCTGACCCAGGCACCTTCGCCATGCTCGGCCTGGCCATGACTTTTCAGGAAGAAGGCGGCCAGCATCGGCGTGATCAATCGCGCGACAGCGAGACTGAGAAGGACAGAAACGACGACCGTAAAGCCGAAGTTCTTGAAGAACTGGCCGGAAATCCCCGGCATCAGGCCGACAGGCAGGAACACGGCAACGATCGCCATGGTCGTGGCAACGACAGCGAGACCGATTTCGTCGGCAGCATCCATCGCCGCCTGATAGGCCGTCTTGCCCATGCGCATGTGGCGGACGATGTTTTCGATTTCGACGATAGCGTCATCGACCAGCACGCCGGCGACAAGGCTGAGGGCGAGCAGACTGAGCACGTTCAGCGAAAAGCCGAGCAGGCTGAGGAACCAGAAGGTCGGTATGGCAGAAAGCGGAATGGCAATCGCCGAAATCAAGGTGGCACGCCAGTCACGCAGGAAGATGAAAACCACGACAACCGCAAGCAGGGCGCCTTCGATCATCGCTTCGATGGCGGAATCATATTGCTGCTTGGTGTAATCAACCGATGTGAACAGCAAGGTGAACTCAACCTTGGGGTTTTCTTTCTTCAGCTTTTCGATCTCTTCAATGGCAGCCTCATAGACCGTCACGTCGGACGATCCCTTGGACTTGGCCAGCGAGAAGCTGAGCGCCTGGCGGCCATTCATCTTGGTCAGCGAGCGTTGTTCGGCATAGCTGTCACGCACGTCCGCAATGTCCGAAAGGCGTACGCTGCGACCACCGCCGACGGCAATCTGGGTCTCGCCCAGGCCAAAGGCGTCGCTGGCGTTGCCGAGCACGCGAACCGACTGTTCCGAGCCGGCGATCTCCGCGCGGCCACCCGACGCGTTAACGTTGACCTGTCGCAGCTGGGCGTTAACCTGACTGGCGGTGAGCCCATAGGCCTGCATCCGTGCCGGATCGAGGATGACGCGAATTTCGCGGCTTACCCCGCCACTGCGGCGCACCTGCGCCATGCCGGGAATGGCCAGCAGACGCTTGGCGACAGTATTGTCGACGAACCAGCTCAACTGTTCGAGAGTCATGTCGACCGCCTGGACCGACATATAGGCGATCGGCCCGCCCGAAATGTCCATTCGGGTGACCTGTGGCTGCAAGATGCCCTGGGGCAGGTCGCTGCGAATATTGGCGATGGCGTCGCGAACATCGTTGACGGCGCGGTCAACCGGTGTCCCGATGGTGAACTGAACTGTCGTGCTTGATTGGCCTTCGACAACACGGGACGTGATTTCGTCGACCCCATTGACGCCGCGCACTGCAGCCTCGACGCGCTGGGTGACCTGGGTTTCCATTTCGGTGGGCGCCGCACCGGGCTGGTTGACGGTCACCATTGCTGCCGGAAAATCGATATCCGGATTGTCGTTGATGTTCATCGAACGGAAGCTGACGATACCCGCCAGTGTCAGCATGAAAAACAGCACGAGTGGCGGAATCGGGTTCTTGATCGACCAGCTGGAAATGTTGCGCATCGTGAAAGCCCTTAACGCGCTGCGATCGTGGTGACCGGAGCGACCACCGGAGCGACCTTTTCCCCGGGCCGCAGGAAAGCCGCAGCGCTGGCCACGACTTTTTCGGACCCCTTGAGGCCCGACGCGATCGCGACACCCTGGTCGCCGACAGTGCCGACCGTGATTGCCCGGCGCTCGACCTTGTTGTCGGCGCCAACGATCATGACAAAGCTGCCGCGTTCATCGGCCTGTACCGCCGACTGCGGCAACAATGGCTTGGTCGCTTCGCCGGCGATGATCGTCGCCTTGGCAAAAGCGCCGACGCGAAGGCCAGGGCTGTAGGGCAGGGCGATACGGGCAATGCCCTGGCGGCTGGCATTGTCGATGACCGGGTCCAGCAACCAGACGCGGCCCTGATAGGATTGCGCCGAACCGACCGGCGTCACCGATGCCGACATGCCGGCGCGCAAGGCTGCCATGTCCTGCTCTGCCACCTGCGCCCGCATTTCGAGCACACTGCCTTCCGCAATCCGGAACAGAACGGCGACGGGAGAGACGACCTGACCGGTTTCGACGGTGCGCGCGAGGATGAGACCGTCCGACGGGGCGCGAACGCTCAGCCGATCGATCAGCGCCTGGTTGGCGGCGAGCTGGGCCGCAGCGACGCCGACACGCGCCACGGCACCGTCGCGGGTTGCGGTGCGCTGGTCGATATCGGCCTTTGAGACAAAGCCGCGCGCAACAAGGGCCTGGGCGCGCTCCAGATTGGCCTTGGCAAGTTCGGCGTCAGCTTGCGCCGACCGCAACGAGGCCGCCAACTGGCGCGACGTCTGGACCTGCACCGACGAATCGATCTGCGCCAGCACCTGACCCTTGCGGACACGCTGACCGGCTTCGACGAGCACCGCCGTTACGCGCCCGCCTTCGCCCTGCACGCTGATCGATGCATCGCGGCGAGCCGCAATCGAGCCCGTTGCCGTTACCGTCTGCGCAACCGGCGTCGTGCCCGGGACAATGACAGTGACCTGGGGAATGTTGGCGACCGGCGGGGCCGCTGCTGGCTTGCCGCCGAACATCTTCCAGGCAACAAAAGCAGCAATACCAAGGACGATGACGACCAGCAGCGGCTTGATCCAGCCACGACCCGCACGCGGGCTGCCGGCATCGTCCGGAAAGACATAGCGCGAAGCCGTCTCGGTCGCTGGCAGCTTGTTGTGCATGTTCATACTCGATCGTCCCTTGGTGCGCACTGTATTAGCCAAATACGTCACCCTTTGCAAGGCACTCATAGCGCAGGACTGTGGCACTGCGAAGGCATTTTGAGCGAGACTCGATGTGGACCGCAGGTACGAATGGTCGCTAATCCCGGCGAATGTTTCACGCCAACAAGGATTGCATCTATTTTCGTTCCGGGGCGTTCTAGCGGGCTGGAATTGGAAAAGGGCGAAGTGATGAGTTTTTTCGGGATCATTGGCACGGCGATCGTCGGGCTCATTGTCGGGGCGCTGGCAAAGCTGTTCATGCCAGGCCGCGACCCGTCGGGATTTTTCGTCACGATGGCGATCGGTATCGCTGGCGCCTTCCTGGCGCGATTCATCGGGCAGGCCGTTTTCGGCTGGTACGGCGATGGCGGGGCGCCGGGCTGGATCATGTCGATCCTCGGCGCGATGCTTGTGCTGCTGATCTTCCGGCAGTTTCGCAAATCGGCCTGACTCCGCTCTGCGCTCGTTCACGCTGACGAAAGTGCCGCAGGCTGATAAGCTAAGGTCAATTACGTGACCGATACGGGGGTTTTCACACATGCACTATCGCGGCATCGCAAGGGGCCTTGCCATCATTCTGGTGGCAGGTAATGCCTCCCTTGCTTCGGCGCAGGCCCTTGCCTCGACATCAACGCCGAGCACGCTGACCCTGAGTGTCGAAGGCCGCGCCACCCGAACCCCGGATATCGCGGAAGTTTCGGGGGGTGTGGTGACGAGTGCGCCGACCGCCGCTGCCGCCATGGCCGAAAATGCATCGCGGATGAGCGCGGTTGTTGCCGCGGTTCGCAAGGCCGGGGTTGCCGAGCGCGATATCCAGACGACGGGCCTCAATCTGTCGGCCCAATATCGCTACGAAAACAACAAGCCGCCCATGCTGACTGGCTACCAGGCGACCAATACGGTCAATCTGCGTGTTCGCAAGATTGCTGAAACCGGCCGGCTGCTCGATACGCTGGTCAGCGTCGGCGCCAACCAGATCGGCGGCCCCAATTTCACCGTCGAGGACAGCGATGCGGCGCGCGATGAAGCGCGGTTGGCAGCGGTGAAAACGGCCCAGGCGCGTGCCGATCTATACGCCAAGGCCACTGGCCTGAAGATACGCCGGATGCTGACCCTGTCCGAAAGCACCGGCTTCGAACCGAGGCCGCAGCCTATGGCGCGAAAGGCAATGATGATGGAGGCCGATGCGGCGCCGACACCGGTGGCGCCTGGCGAGGTCGCCCTGACGGTTGCCCTGACAATCGTTTACGAATTCGACCAGCCGGGATTTTGAGCAGACCCCGATTGCGTCCGCATCGCGCCAGAGCCTCTGCGGTCCGGGTCGATGGCCCCGGCCGCGCGAGACCCGCATCTTTCAATCAGAATGCAATCGACCCTAGGAGATTGTCGCGCCGCCATCGATGACGAAACATTGCCCGGTCGCGAAGCCGCCGGCCTTGCCAGCGAGCAACACCGCCATGCCGGCGATTTCGTCGGGGATGCCGATCCGGCGCAGCGGCGCGCCCGAGGTCGAGGCCTTGAGGATGTCGGGGTTGTCCCACAGCGCCTTGGCGAAATCGGTCTTGATGAGGCCCGGCGCGATACAATTGACCCGCACATTGTCGGGCCCGAATTCGGCGGCGAGGTTGCGCGCCAATTGCATGTCGGCGGCCTTCGAGATGCAATAGGCGCCGATCACGGTCGAAGCCTTCAGGCCGCCGACCGACGATATGATGGTGATCGTGCCTTCCTTGCGTGTCCGCATCGCCGGGGCGACCATGGTGATGAGCCAATGGTTGGAGACGATATTGTTCTGGAGGATCTTCGAAAACTGCTCGTCGCTGATGCCGGCCTGTGGGCCGAAATAGGGGTTCGACGCGGCATTGCAGACGAGGTGATCGATCTGCCCGAACCTCTCGATCGTCTTGTCGACAAGCGCCTGCAGGCTCGCCTTGTCGGCGATGTTGGCGGGAATGGCGACGGCGGCATCGCGACCGACGGCGGCGTTTATTTCGGCGACGGCCGCATCGCAGACATCGGCCTTGCGGCTGCTGATGATGACGTTGGCGCCATGCTCGGCCATGCGATGGGCGATTGCCTTGCCGATGCCCTTTGACGAACCCGTGATCAGCGCCGTCTGGCCGCTGAGATCGAACAATGCCGGAAGTGTCATGCGATTCCCCACCTGATGGTTTGTTGGTCTGCTTGATTTCACGGCCTTGGTAGGCGACTAGAGCCCCGGGGGGCAAGCACGCTCCCGCCACCAGTTAGCGAGCACCGCCTTGAACGCTTCGCCCGCCGTCCGCGCCACCGTGCTCTCATGCCTGTTCTTTGCAGGCTTCGGTTGCCTGATCCCCTTCCTGCCGCTTTGGCTCGAAAAGGAGCATGGCTTCACCGGTGCCGAAATCGGCGTGGTGCTGGCCATCGCCGGCTTCAGCCGGGCGCTTGCCGGGCCGTTGACCGCTGCCTGGGCGGATGGCCGGACCGATCGGCGGGCGCCGCTTTTCATGTTCACCATCCTGCTGACGGTAGGCTTTTTCGTTCTCTATTTCCTCGAAAGCTTCGTTGCGGTCTTCGCCGTCATCCTCATTCTCGATATCGCCTATTGGGGCTTGTTGCCGGTGGTGGAAACCGCACTGCTGCGGCTGACGCGCACCGGCAAGCCCACCTATGGCGTCGCTCGTGGCCTGGCGTCGGCAGCGTTCGTCGTCGGCACCACGGTTGTCGGTGTTCTCAATGACTGGACGGGCAATTTCTGGCCGATCTGGGGCTTCATGCTGGTGATTTCGGCCGCGATGATCGCCGGCAGCGCCTGGATGCCGCGCGAGCCGGTCCTTGCCCGCGCCGAAATTGCCCAGCCGTTCGGAGAGCGTTTGTCGTCGGGGCTCGGCATGCTGCGCAACCCGAATTTCACGCTTTTCATCTTTGCTGCCGGGCTGATCCAGGCCAGCGCCGGCTTTCTGTACACGTCGGGATCGCTGGTCTGGGCCAACGAGCAGCGGATGTCGTCGTCGGAAATCTCGATGCTGTGGAACGTCGGCACGCTTGCCGAGGTCGGCTTTCTGATGTTTCTCGGCAATTGGTCGGCACGGTTTCGCCCCGAAACGCTCATCGTTGCCGGTGGCATTGGTGCCGTGATCCGCTGGACGGCGCTTGCGGCGCTGCCGCCCTTTGCAGTGCTGATTCCGCTGCAACTGCTGCATTCACTCAGCTTTGCCGCGACGTTCCTCGGTGGCATGCGCTTCATCCAGACCATCCATGGCGATGACCGGGCGCCGACGGCGCAGATGATCTACATGGGCCTCGCCAATGCCCCCACCTATGCTGCGGCCGTGCTGATTTCGGGGCCGCTCTACGATCGCCTCGGTGCGCCTGGCTATCTGGCGATGACAGCGGTTGCTGGCGTCGGCCTGGTGCTTGCCATCATGCTCTGGCTCCGCCGCACGAGCGTGGCGGCGCCGCTGGCTGCTGAATAATCAGGACACCGGGCTACCGCACCTGGTCAGTCCCGCGCCCTGTCAGTCCCGCGCCCTGTCAGTCCCGCGCCCTGTCAGTCCCGCGCCTTGTCCGGTTCGCTGGCGTAAGATGGCAATGGAATGGCCGCCGCCGCGGCGCGCAGGGCGTTCGACCAGCGATCGTTGATCTCGTGATAATAGCGGTCGTCGGCTTCGATCCGGTGGACGAGTTCGAGCTTGGAAAACCCGCTGCGGATCGTCACCACATCGATCGGCAGCCCGACCGCGAGGTTCGATCGCATGGTCGAGCTGAACGAGATCAGCCCGACCTTGATCGCTTCGGCCATCGGGGTTTCATACTGGATCATCCGGTCGAGCACCGGCTTGCCATATTTGAGCTCGCCGATCTGGAGGAAAGGCGTGTCGGCCTGGCATTCGATGAAATTGCCGGCGCCATAAATCAGGAATAGCCGCGGGCGTCGCCCTTCGATCGACCCGGCGAGGAGCAGCGTCGCATCGGTGCGGACACTTTCATCCTTCACCACGGCGTCGATCGAGGCCTTTGCCTCGGACAGCGCCTGGCCGACGATCTGGGCGCATCGGAAAACGGTCGGGGCGGTGGCAAGCAACTCCTTCTCGCCACTGTCGGGCATCACGACGCCAAGCGCAACGCGGCTGAGAGCGCTCTGGGTGACCGAAAGGCTGCCGGCCGAGGATGCAACCACGATGCGCTCGGGGCTATCGTCTAGGATCCGCAGCTTGCGATAGGTGGAGATATTGTCGACGCCGGCGTTGGTGCGCGTGTCGGCCATCATGACCAGCCCCTCGCGGACCAGGATTCCGATGCAATAGGTCATCGCGGGCGCTTCCCTGCTGAGCTGGTGGTGCTGGCCGGCCTTCGTATCGTTCATCAGCTTTGCGATTGCTGCTGCGACTGGGAAGCGGCAGCATCGAGGGTCGTGACGCTGACGATCAGGGTTTCCGAGCCGCCGCCGCGCCGCGCACCGCGCACGGGTGCAGCGTCGAGATAATCGAGCCCGACAGCAACACGCAGATACGAATCGGTGATCGACGCGCGGTTGGTCGGGTCGAAGCCAACCCAGCCGAGCGGTGGCAGCCACGCCTCTGCCCAGGCATGGCCCGCGGGCTGCACGACAAGGCCATCGCCGCGGAGCAGATGCCCCGAGACATAGCGAGCCGGGATGCCGAGGTGCCGCGCGGCCGCGAGGAAGATATGGCTGTAATCCTGGCAGACCCCGGCGCGCAGCTTGTAGGCATGGACGGCGTCGGTATGGCTGTGGGTGACATCGGCGTCGAAGGCCATCGTGTCGTGGATGCCATCCTTCAGCGCGTGGCAGGTCGCCAGTGCATCATCGCTGCCACAGGCGGCGGCGAGCACCTTGATCGCGTCATCGGCGCGGGTAAGGGGGGTGTTGCGCAGAAACACCGCCGGCGGCAGCGGTTCGGCGGCCCCCGTAACCGTTCCGAAGACATCGCTGGTATCGACCTCGCCACTGACATGGAGCGTCATGCGCCGTAGCGCGAAATCGGCATAGAACATGTGGATGACGTTACCGAAAGCGTCATGGGATCGGCGGATCCGGCCATCGATGTCGGTATCGATCCGCCAGTTGAGGACATGTTGACCATCGTGGCAGCCGGGCTCGACATGCAGAAGTTGCACAACATCGCTCGCCATCGACGAATAATCGTAAGTCGTGGAATAATCGACGCGGATACGCATGGTGCTGCCTAGAACAGATATTGTTCGGCGATGGCTTCGCCCAACTTGTTGTTGTCGATGATGAACTGCGTCAGAAACTCGTGCAACCCTTGGGCGAAGATCGAATCGATGTCGGTCCCGCTCAACCGGGCATGGCCGGCTGCGGCCAGCCGATGTGCGGCGCCGCGCTTGCCAGACTGGGCAGCCAGAAGATCGAGGTGACGCAGAATCTCATCATAGCAGGCCGCCAGGCTGCGCGGCATCTGATGGTTGAGAATCAGCAGGTCGGCAACAAGCCAGGGCTTGACTGAATCGCGATAGACCCAGCGATACGCGGTCATCGCCGAAACGGTGCGCAAGATCGTCGTCCACTGGAAATAATCGAGACTGCCGCCAACGCTTTCGCCGCGCGGCAACAGCAGATGGTATTTGACATCGAGCAGCCGCGCCGAATTGTCGGCGCGCTCGACGGCTGAGCCGAGGTTGACGAACCAGAAGGCGTCGCCGCGCAACATGGTGCGCTGGGCAGCGCCTTCGAATGCCGAAATCGCGTGTTTCACCAGGTCGAGCAGCGGCCCCAGCGTTTCGCGGCTGGTCAGCGTTGTCCCATAACGCGCGATTTCGAGCCAGGCGGTGTTGATCGCCTCCCAACCTTCCTCGGTCAGCGCCGTCCGCACCGAGCGGGCATTGGCGCGGGCGGCTTCGAGGCATGACCGGATCGACGACGGGTTGTCGGCATCGAGCGTCAGGAACTCGCTGACATTATGCTCATCGACGCGCAGGCCGCGCTCGCGATGCGCGCCGGTCATCCAGGTTGCGGCCAGCGCCGATTCCCAGGCGTTGCCGGCGCCGCCGTAGGAGGAGGGCAGGGCCGAGAGCCGCTGCGTCGCCTCGATAAGCCGTGCGGTGAAATCGGCACGCTCGAGATAGCGGCCCACCCAGTAGAGGTTGGAGGCGGTTCTAGACAGCATCGTCGATCGCCCTCGCCAACATCGACGTCCTACTCATCCACCACCCATGTGTCCTTGGTGCCGCCGCCCTGGCTGGAGTTCACGACGAGCGACCCCGGAGTCATCGCCACCCGCGTCAGGCCCCCCGGCACGATATGGCTGCCGTTGCGCCCGGTCAGCACAAAGGGCCGCAAGTCGACATGGCGCGCAGCAATGCCGGCATCGGTCGCCGTCGGGCAGGTCGAAAGCGCCAGTGTCGGCTGGGCGATGAACTTCTCGGGCTGGGCCTTCAGCTTGGCCGCAAAGGCCGCCAGTGTCGCCTGCGGCGCGTGCGGGCCGATGAGCATGCCATAGCCGCCCGAGCCATCGACTTCCTTGACCACCAGTTCGGCAAGATGTTCGAGCACATAGCCAAGCGCTTCGGGTTCGCGGCACCGCCATGTCGGCACATTCTTCAGGATTGGCGCCTCACCGGTATAAAAACGCACGATGTCGGGCATGTAACTGTAGATCGCCTTGTCGTCGGCGATACCCGTGCCGACAGCGTTGGCAAGCGTGACATTGCCCTGGGCATAGGCCGCCATGAGCCCTGGCACACCAAGCATCGAGGCCGGGTTGAACGCCAGCGGGTCGATGAAATCATCGTCGAGCCGGCGATAGATCACATCGACGCGTTCGGGCCCCTGGGTGGTTCGCATGTAGACGATGTCGTCGCGAACGAACAGATCCGAGCCTTCGACAAGCTCGATGCCGAGCTTGTCGGCAAGGAAGCTGTGTTCATAAAAGGCGCTGTTGTGGCGCCCCGGGGTAAGCAGGACGCAGACGGGGGCGCTGCCGGAACGGGGGCTTACCGAAGCCAAAGTTTCGAGCAGCATTTCCGGGTAGGTTTCAACCGGTGCCACCTTGACCTGGTCGAACAGCTCCGGAACCAGCTTGAGCATCACCTCGCGGTTTTCGAGCATGTATGACACGCCGGATGGCGTCCGGGCGTTGTCTTCGAGAACATAGAATTCGTCGGGCCCGGTGCGGACCAGGTCAATTCCGGCGATATGCGTCCAGACCCCGCCGGGCGGCTTGCGTCCGACCATCTGTAGGCAGAAGCCGGGGTTCTGCAGCACCAGATCTTCGGGAACGATCCCGGCGCGCAAGATCTCGCGCGGGCCGTAGATGTCGGCGAGAAAGGCATTGAGCGCCGCGACGCGCTGCTTGAGGCCGATTTCGAGCCGGCTCCATTCGTTACGCGCCATGATCCTTGGCACGATGTCGAACGGGATCAGCCGCTCGGCAGCGTCCTTGTCGCCATAAACGGCGAACGTGATTCCGATCCGCCGAAAGAACAGCTCGGCCTGGCGACGCCGCGCCGCCATTAGTTCGGGTGAACTCTGGTCGAGCCAACCCTGTATCGACCTATAGGCGGCGTTGACGCTTTCGACGCCGTTACCGCCATAGACCTCGGCGAGGCCGTACATTTCATCAAAGGCCGTCGCTGCCATCATCACTCCCGCGCGCTGCGGGAATGATAGTGTGCAGCGCGGCGTGCCGGCGCAAGTTTATTGTGCGAGTTTTGCCAAGACGTCCGCCGGGGCAAGGTCGTCACGCCTTACTGCGGCTGGACGTTTTCCTGCCCCCGGCGGTTCGAAGGCGCCTCCGCGGGCCGGGACGGGCGTTCCGGCCGCTGCGGCGGCGGAGCGGGCCTTGAAGGCTGCGGCGCCATGGCAACCGGCATCTGGCGCTGCGGCACGTCGCCCACCCCACTGGGGCCTGCCATGGCCTGGCGGTCGCGTGGCATCGCCTGCCGGTTGCGCGGCACGGCTGCCATGGGCGGGTCACCCGGCTCGGCTTGCGACCTGCGGTAATCAGTGCCGGCCTGCCGCTCGCGGCGCAGCTGTTCGGTCACGCCGCCGTCACCGCGCACACCATCATTCCTCAGGCCACCAACCCGACCCTGGCGCCAAGGGCGACCCTCGAACTGTCCGCCTTGCGGCGGAACGCCGCGAAACTGCCCATCTTGCGGCGGAACGCCGCGAAACTGCCCATCTTGCGGTGGTGCGCCGCGAAATTGCCGGTTGACTGGCTGGCGGGCCTGCCAGTCACCGCCCGGGCGCCGGAAGCCCGCGCCGCCGCCAATGGGCGGGCGGCCGCCCCATCCTGGCTGGGGTTGCCAGCGGCTGCCACCCCAATAGGTGGCGCCGTAACGCCAGGGCAGCACCCTGCCACCGAAACCCGGCTGATAGACAAAGCCGCGCGGTACCCAGACCCAGCTCGGCGCGTACCAGCTGTTGAAATTGTCATAGCCAAACCCGTTGCCGAAGCCGAGGCTGAGCGAATAATTCACGTTGGGCGGGATAGGTGCCCAGCCGCTCACGTTCTGGGCGGGATCATCCCGAAAGGCGACCCATGACGGCGCCCATTCGGTGCCCGGTACCCATAGCCAGCCGATCTGTTCGTCAAAGCCCCAGCGACCATAATGGTCGGTGGCCCAGCCCCAGGGATCGTTCGAAATCCAGGTGCGGTTCTCGCCCCATTGGCCGTTGACATAGGGCCGCCATTCCCTGTCGACATCGGGACGGAAAGCGCGCCCGAACCGGCTGTTGACCCATTCGCCATAGGGCGCCAGCGGCGCTTCGAAAACCGCCACCGAAGCGACATTCTGGCTGCCGAAGAGATCCCCCGGTTGCGATACCAGCCCGCTTCCCATGCCTGAGTCATAATCCGCCGGATAATCGGTGGGCGCATAACCGGTCGCGCCACCATAGACGCAGGCACTCGACAGCAGCAGGGCAGCAAGAGCGAGGGGCAGGCCTTGGACAGCGCGCATGGGCATTACCTTTGCAGTTGCGAAATCATTATGCCGGTCGGGCTTTCGGCCTGATGAATGGCTTGCTTACGTTTTCCTGCCTTTTCGATTTGCCCGTCCGCGCGCCGGGCGCCTCTAGCGACGCAAAGGCCGTCGGCCGTGAAGATCGTTGCGGATCGCCGTGGCGGCAACGGCGGCCTCGCCCATGGCATTGCTGATCTGGTCAAGGCCGAGAACGACATCGCCGGCAGCGTAGAGCCCGGCGATACTCGTCCGCTGGTGAGGGTCTACACAGACGCAGCCATCATCACCGATCGTGGCGCCAAGCGCCGCGGCCAAGCCGGACCGCACCACAGAACCCAGCGCCGGATAGATGGTATCGAAAGCCAATCGCCCGGCGGCCGTCGAAAGGCTGATCTGCCCGGATTCGAGACGGAAGTCCCTTGCCGGTCCATCGACCAGTCTAATTCCCGCGTCGGCAAGGCTCGCCCGCTGCTCGCTATCGAGTGCATGAACTCCATCCTCGGCAATCAATGTGACATCAGGCGAAAAGCTGCGGATGAAGATGGCTTCACGGGCGCCGCGGGCGCCGGTGCCGATCACAGCGATGCGTTTGTCGGTCACCTCATAACCATCGCAAATCGGGCAATAGCGCAGCTGCCCGCCGGCGACGGCTTCGTCGTGAAGCCTGTCATCCATCGACGGCCGGTTGTTGTGCACGCCGGTTGCAAGAAGAACAGCGCGAGCCTGCAGGGATGTATCGGCGAAAACGCGGAAGTTTTCGGCTTCGATCGTGATTTTGCTGGCTTCGGCCTCGATGAGCCGGGCGCCATATTCGATCGCCTGGATTCGCATCCGATCGACCAGTGCCCGTCCCGAAATGCCCGCCGGATGCCCGGCATGGTTGTGCGATACCGGGATCATCAAGGCACGGCCTTGCCCCGCATCGAGAATGATGGTGCGCAGATGAAAGCGCGCCAGATAGATGGCCGCTGTCAGCCCGGCCGGGCCACCGCCGATTACAACGACATCATAGTCTGCCATCCGTTTGCTCGCCCAATCCATGATCACTAAGTCGGTGTGCAAACGCGCGAAAGGCAGGTGTGGCTCAGAGCGTGTTCGTGTCTCGGCGGTGATGAAGCTGGCATCCGCACACACTCTGAGGGGCAGCGGACCCCGGAAAGCTACGGGGATCATGTCCTGACGCTCAACTGACAATGCCCGCCGCCGTTACCGCTCTCAAGGGGAGTGCGTCGTGGCCATCAGTCTTGAAAACATTGTTCGATCGCAGCGCGTGCGCGTCGCGGTCGGCACCTGTCTGGCGGCGACAGGGCTGTGGTCATTTGCGCCTTATGCGCTGAACGACGTTGGCGGTGATGCTTATGTCAATGCGCCGCTGGTCCGCATTTCGTCGCCGATCGCCGGCGTCAGCGGCGCGTTGCCCCAGATTGGCACCTATGTCGACGCCACACGCAAGCTCCGCGCCGTATCGGCGCGCTCGATCGATGATGCGGCCCTCGGGGCCTTGCTCGGCCAGCAAGCCGCGCTGGTCGCGGCGCTTGACATGGCCGAACGGCAATTGCGCGAAATTGCCGAAGCCGACCAAAGCCTTGCCATGCGCGCGGCGCGCTATCGCCAGTCGGAGGGGGGACGGTTGGTCGAGCAGGCAAAGGCGGCAAGCGCAGACACGCGTGCCTGCCAGGCCGAAGCCATGGATGCGGATGCCCAGGCCGCACGGGTCCTCGCGCTCGCCGCAAAGGAGTTCGCTTCAAGGGCCACTGTCGAGCGCGCTCAGGCTGCTGCAGCGTCTGCGCATGAACGTTGCACGGCCCTGACAGCGCGCGCCGCGGCAAGTGCAGGTGCAGCGACAGCGGCGCGCAGCGGCGTTTATCTCGGGACCGGCAACGCCGATACACCTTATGCCGAACAGCAGCGAGACCGCCTGTTCCTGCGCCGCCAGGAACTGGAGGTCATCGCCACAGATGCCCGGGCGCGCCTTGCCGAGCTCGACGACCGGATCAACGCCGAACGTCGTCGCCTTGCCCAGGCCCTGGCCTATGACGTCGAACTGCCGGCCGGATCGGTGGTCTGGCAGGTTGGTGCTTCGTCGGGGGCGAGCGTGGTGCCGGGTTCGTCCTTGTTCGAGCTTGCCGATTGCACGAAGCGTTTTGTCGAAGTGACCCTACCGGAGCGCCGGATCGAAACATTGGTGCCGGGCAACAAGGCCAAGGTACGGCTGATCGGGAGCGATGACTGGCAAACAGGGACAATCGCGCGCATCACGGGGGCCGCGGCACGTCGCGATGTCGCCATGGTTGCAGCCGACAGCAGCAGCCAGGACGTCCGCGCGCTGACCGTGGAAGTGGCGCTGCCCCAGGCACCGACCCATGGCGCCGACCGCCGCTGCGATATCGGCCGACTGGCAGAGGTGCGCTTCTCGCGTTTTTCCGGATGACCGCGCCGCGCAAGGGGCCCGGCGTCAGGCGCGAAAGGGCATGATCCCGTCGCTTGATACAGCAGCACCGCTGCTGGTGGCGGCGCCGCTGATGCTGACCATTGCCGGTTTGCTGATCGCCCCCGTTTTCGATTTCGAGCGGCTGGCGACCCGAATCGCTGTCGCTGCAACGGTCGGATGCATTGTCGCTTCCTATCTGTTCTGGCGCTTCACCGTGACGATCCCATGGTCTTCGTCCGCTGTCGGGCTGGGCTTTGCCCTGCTCTGCCTTGCCATCGAATTGTTCGGGCTGTTCGACGCCACGATTCTGGTGGCAGCGCTCGTCAAGCGCAGCGACCGGACGCCAGAGGCAGACAGGCACGAAGCGCGGCTTCGCAGTGTTTCCGAACAAGACTGGCCTGCGGTCGACCTGATCATCGCGACCTACAACGAGCCGCGCGAGGTTCTCGAAAAAACCATCCTCGGCGCCCTTGCCCTCGATTGGCCGCATCTGAATGTCTGGGTGGCCGACGACGGGCGTCGTGCCTGGCTTCGCGACTGGTGCCTCGCCAAGGGCGCGGGGTACATCACGCGGCCCGACAATGCCCATGCCAAGGCCGGCAACATCAATCACGCGCTGCGCGTGACGACAGCGCCGTTCGTGGCCGTTTTCGATGCCGACTTCGTGCCGCAGCGGCAGTTCCTGGTGCGGACGATGGGCTTTTTCGATGACCCCGGCATCGGCATCGTCCAGGTGCCGCACAGTTTCTATAACCATGACCCGTTGCAGCAGAACCTGGCGCTGCGCGATGCCATGCCCGATGACCAGCGCTTTTTCTTCGAAGCGATCATGCCCGGCCGCGATGGCTGGGATGCCAGTTTCTGCTGCGGGTCGAACAGCGTGACGCGGCGGGCGGCGTTCGAGGCGGTCGGCGGCGGCTTGCCCACGGGTTCGATCACGGAGGACATGCTGCTGACCCTGGCGCTGCTCCGAAAGGGCTATATCACGCGTTACCTCAACGAGCCGCTGGCCTTCGGCCTCGCGCCGGAAAGCCTGGCAGCGTTCTTCGTCCAGCGGGCGCGCTGGGCACAGGGCGCCATGCAGATCCTGTTCCTGCCTGAAGGGCCTCTGGGCCCTGGCCTGGCTTTGAAGCACCGGCTGTTCTTCCTGCCGACTGCGTGGCTGTCGCAGTGCCTGATGCTGATCATGTCGGTCGTTGCGCCGCTGGTGTTCCTGTTTGCCGACGTGCCGCCGCTCGTCGGCGTGACGGCGCAAAGCGCGCTTTTCTACCTCGTGCCGATGGTCGTCGCGCAGGTCGGTGGCATCATCCTGCTTGGCAATGGCCGCTATTATCCGATTGCTGCCCAGGTATTGGGCATCTTCCAGAGTTTCCGGCTGCTGCCGGTCATCATCAAGACCCTGGCCAAGCCCCATGGCCATGCCTTCAAGGTGACACCGAAGGGCGCAGATGCCGGGAGCGGCGGTTTCGAGCGCGGCATCTTCATGATGACCTCGGGGCTAATGCTGGCAACCTTTGCCGGGCTCATCATCAATGCCTCGCCCGATTGGCGAATCGTGGCGCAGGGCGCGCTTGTTCCGATGGTCGGCTTCTGGTGTGCGATCAACATCGTCGTGCTGTTTCTCGCCGCCATGCTCTGTCTGGGTGCGCCTGCGTCCCGGGCCGAGGCGCGTTTTGCAATCGATGAAGCCGTCACGGTCGAGGTTGTCGGCACCAACCTCGTTCACGCCGCACGCAGCATTGACGTTTCGGTGTCGGGAATTGCGGTTGCAGCAACAGGCCTCTCGCAGGGCGACGCCGTGCGGGTGCGGATGGCCGGTATCGGCGCGATCGAGGGCGTCGTGGCGCGGGCGAGCGCGGCGATGGTCGGCATTGCCTTCAGCCCGAACGATAGCGTGGCGCGCGACCGGCTGATCGTCCGGCTCTTCACGGCGGGGCTCGATACGGAAGTGCTTCGCCCCTCGATGTGGCAGGCCACACGGGCCATGCTCAGCCGGATCTGGCAACTGGAAAATGGCAGGCGGGCCACAGGCGCTGTGGTGACCACAAATGCCGAGCCAGCGGAGGCAAGGCTCGAAAAACTGTCGCTTTGCCTGCCGCCGCGGGACCGGTCGCCCAGCGATGTGCTGCCGGGCGTTATGACAGCGATGTAGGCCGGCAAGGACTGGCTTCCGCGCGCATACAAGGCGGTTGATGCCGTCTTGATGACGAGTGAGGGTGCCCGCATGCGGGTGCAGGAAAAAACAGTCCACCACATGCAGGGGCCTGGCGTCCGACCAGTGGCTGGAGCGACCGCGCGCCTGCGGCGCTATCGTCTTGCTGGCTCCCCGGGTAGGATTCGAACCTACGACCATTCGATTAACAGTCGAATGCTCTACCGCTGAGCTACCGAGGAACAGCAAGACGGCGGGCTATAGCGATGGCCTTCCGCGACTGCAAGCGCCTTGAGCGCCCGCCGGGCTACGACCTGGTCATACGGCGAACTGTTCGGCGACGATCCGGTCGTCAAGCGCATAGCCCGGGTCGAACAGCAGCTGCAGCCTGACCGACTTGTCGGATACAATGCGGACCAGATCGACATCGCGAACCTCGCGCTGGTCGGCGACTGCCGATACCGGCCGTTTGCGTGCCTCGCGGATGCGAAATTCGATGACGCTCGCCTGCGGCAGCAATGCGCCGCGCCAACGCCGCGGCCGGAAGGGGCTGAGCGGAGTCAATGCCAGCAGGTCGGCTTGCAGCGGCAGGATGGGCCCATTGGCCGACAGATTATACGCCGTTGAGCCAGCGGGCGTCGCCACGAGCACGCCATCGCAAATCAGTTCTTCCATCCGCACCTTGCCATCGATGGCGATTTCGATCTTGGCCGCCTGGCGGGTTTCGCGCAGCAGTGACACTTCATTAATTGCCGGTGAGGTTATGGTCTCGCCAGCGACCGTCTCGGCCGTCATCAGCAGCGGGTGGAGATCGAAGGAGCGTGCCGCTTCGATGCGCTCGAGCAGGCCATCGGGCTCGAATTCGTTCATCATGAAGCCGACCGTGCCGCGATTCATGCCGAATACCGGCTTGGGGATGCTCGCCAGCAGCGCTTCATGAAGGGTGTGCAGAAGAAAGCCGTCGCCGCCCAGTGCAATGACGATGTCGGCGTCCCGGATCGAAACGAACGAATGGCGGGCTCGCAATTCGGCGCCTGCCGCTTCCGCGACCGCCGTATCCGATACCAGCAGCGCCAATTTCGGATCAGCCACCGGTAACGCTCATGTGGCGGCGCACGGACGGGGCGGCGTCACGGCGGTCGATGACGAAATCATGTCCGCGCGGCTTCCGTGTGATGGCTTCCGACAATGCCGCATCGAGCGCGTCGTCCTTCGATGTGGCGCGAACAACCGTGCGCAGGTCGGCGACATCGTCCTGCCCGAGGCACATGTAGAGCTGGCCGGTCGCGGTCAGTCGCACCCGGTTGCAGCTTTCGCAGAAATTATGGGTGAGGGGGGTGATGAAGCCCAGCCGCTGGCCGGTTTCGCCGATGCGGACATAGCGAGCCGGCCCGCCGGTCCGGTCTCCAAGCTCGTGGAGCGTGAATTGCGATTCCAGCTGACGACGCACTTTCGACAACGGCAGATAATGATCGACGCGATCGACACCGATTTCGCCGAGCGGCATCGTTTCAATGAGCGTCAGGTCATGCCCGCCAGCCGCAGCAAAACGCAACATCGGCACGATCTCGTCGTCGTTGACACCGGCGAGCGCTACCATGTTGAGCTTGACGTGCAGCCCGGCAGCGCTTGCCGCAGCGATACCGTCGAGCACTTGCGGCAGGCGGCCCCAGCGGGTGATCCGGGCGAATTTTTCGGGTTCGAGGGTGTCGAGGCTGACATTGATGCGACGCACCCCGGCGGCGCGCAGATCCACGGCAAAGCGCGCCAGTTGCGAGCCGTTGGTCGTCAGGGTCAGTTCGTCGAGCGCGCCGGATTCGAGGTGGCGCCCCAGCCGTCTGACGAGGTCGAGTATGCCGCGCCGAACAAGTGGCTCGCCGCCGGTAAGGCGGATTTTCCGGGTGCCGCGTCGGATGAAGGCCGATGCGATCCTGTCTATTTCCTCAAGGCTCAGCACCTCGGCCTTGGGCAGGAACGTCATCGCTTCCGACATGCAATAGACGCAGCGGAAATCGCAGCGATCGGTAACCGAAACCCGCAAATAGGAGATCGCCCGGCCGAAGGGATCGACAAGCGGCGGTGCCGGGTCGCCAGCCGGCGGCGCGGTTTCGCCACTCGGGCGGGGGAGACTTGCGCTTGCAATCATGACACCGGGCAAGGTGGGGCCACGCGGCGTCGAAGTCCACCCCCGGCCCTGCCTGGACGCGCGGGCGGACTTTCACGAAAGCTTCGCATGCAAAGGCGTTGGCAGTCCCGGTCCGGTTGGGTAAAGCGTCCACCGGCCTAGATGAGTGGTCAGGAGTATTATGCAGGCGCACGAAGCCGAGGTCGTGCTGGTGATGTCGCCGCGCTACGCCAATGATGTGGCGATGGGTGTCCAGGCGGCTGGCATGGTGCCGCGCGTGGAACGCCAGGCCCAGGCGGCGCTCGACCGCTGCCGCAACGACCCTTTGCGCGTGGCCGTCGTCGATGCCCGCGGTGCGCTCGATCAGGGCCTGGCCCTCGTCCGGGCGCTTGGGCCGGAGATCGAGCGGCAGAAGGGGGGCCTGCTGGCATTGCTGTCGCGGGGCAATGCGGCGGACTCGGCGCTGGCCCTCGATGCCGGCGCAACCAGCGTTCTCATCAGCCCTTTCAACAGCATTGCCTTCGGCAATGCACTGCGCCTGACCGCGCGCAGTGTCGAATCCGGCGTGGTAACCGCCATTCCGGCGGCGCCGGACGAAGCGGTGCGCGACGCATTGACGGGTCTCGCCACCGGCGATGCATTGCAGCAATGGCTCGATGTCCGCCAGCCGCCTGGTGAACCGATCGCCTGCGGCCGGCTTGCCGTGATCGGGCTGGCTGTAGGGCGGCTTGGCGCCATCAACACCGCCTATGGGCGGAGCGTTGCCGATGAAGCTCTGCGCAGCGCTGCCGAGCGGTTGGCGGGCATTGTCAACGGTCGCCAGCGGCCCGACACGCAGAACCGGCTGCTGGCGCGGCTCGCCGCTGCCGAATTCGCGCTGGGCGTCGCCGGCGACGTCATTCCGGAAAGCATTACCCAGCTGTCACAGCAGTTGGTGGCGGGGTTTTCGACGCCGTTCATTGTCGGTGGGCGTGAAATCCACCTGACCGTACGCATCGGCTTCGCCATTGCCGGGGTCGAAGACGATGCTGCGGGGGCATTGATCCGCCGTGCCACGGCGGCGCTCGCGGTGGCACGCACCGGCGAACCGGGGGCCATTTCCAGCTTCAGCTCCGAAGCCGACAGCGACGACCTTCTGCGCCGTGCCGATCTTGTCGGCGATCTCCATCGGGCGATGGAGAATGACGACATCACGCTGCTTTTTCAGCCGGTCCTGGATTTTGCCAGCGGCAAGATTGCCAGCGTCGAAGCCCTGGTGCGCTGGGACCATCCGGCTTTCGGGCTTCTCGATGCCGAAACCCTGCTTGAAACCGCTGCTGCCGCCGAACTCGCCGTGCGGCTCGGCCGGCACATCCAGAGCCGTGCCATGCGCGAGGTCATGGCCTGGCCGCCATCGCTCGCCGGACTGCGGCTGGCGCTCAACGTGACGGCTGCCGACCTCGCCGACCCGGCGTTTGTCGAATGGCTCGAAACGGCCCTGCAGGTATCGGCGCTGCCGACAAGCCGGCTGACGCTTGAAATCACCGAAGGCGCGCTGATCGACAATATCGCCGATGCCGTGATCGTCTTCGATCGGTTGCGCCAAAGTGGCATCCATATCGTTCTGGACGACTTCGGTACCGGCTTTTCGTCGCTGGCCTGGCTGGCGCGGCTGCCGCTCGACGGGATCAAGCTCGATCGAAGCTTTACCTGGGCCATGGTCGGCACCGAACGCGAGCGCATCGTTGTCGAAACCGTGGTGGCGCTGGCACGGCGGCTGGGCATGACCGTGGTCGCCGAAGGGGTCGAGGCGCCGTCGCAACTCGGCGCCGCCTTCGCCGCTGGGTGCCATGCGGTGCAGGGTTTCGAGATCGCGATGCCTTTATCGAGCGAATCGCTGGTCGAATTCTGTGACAATTGGGTGATTACCCCGGGTGGCCGGAGCGCCTGATCGCGGTCCTGACCTTGTCGTCAGGGGGACTGGAAGTGGGCGTGGATGGCTCGCGCCATCGCCTTGCTGATTCCCGGCGCATTCTCGAGGTCGGCCAGGGTCGCGCCGCGCACCGCCCGCGACGTGCCGAAGTGCATCAGCAGCGCCTTCTTGCGCGCCGGGCCGATGCCGGGGACATCGTCGAGCGGGTTGGCAGCAATGGCCTTCGATCGTTTGTCGCGGTGCGCCCCGATGGCGAAGCGATGTGCCTCGTCGCGCAGTCGCTGGAGAAAGAACAGGACAGGGGCGCCGGGCGGCAGATGAATGTCCTGGCCTGACGGAAGGTGGAAGGTCTCGCGCCCGGCATCACGGTCGAAGCCCTTGGACACGCCGACGATCGCGACATTTTCCACGCCAAGCGCGTCGAGCGCAGCGTTGACCGCCGAAAGCTGGCCGCGGCCGCCGTCGATCAGCACCAGATCGGGCCAATCGGCACCAGTCCGGTCAGGATCATCTCGCTCCAGCCGCGCAAAGCGCCGTGAGAGCATTGCCTTCATCATGGCGAAATCGTCGCCAGGCGTGAACTCACCAGGGTTCTTGCCGCCACCTTTGGCGGTGCCTGTCATGTTGAACTTGCGATACTGGTTCTTGATGAAGCCTTCGGGGCCCGCGACGATCATCGCACCAAGGGCGTTGCTCCCCATGATATGGCTGTTGTCATAGACTTCTATGCGTTTGGGCGGGCCGTCGAGGTCGAAAATTTCGGCCACTTCGGCCAGCAGCTTGCCCTGGGTGGTCGATTCGGCCTGACGGCGCTGCAGGGCCTCGACGGCATTGCGGGTCGCCTGTTCGATCAGACGCCGGTTCGGGCCGCGCTGCGGGGCGCGAACCCCGACCCGATGCCCGGCCTTTTCCGAAAGCGCATCGGCCAGCAGTGCCGCTTCCGGCAGGGCGCGGTCGAGAAGCAGCTCGCGCGGCGGCGGCAGCTCCTCGTAGAGCTGGCCGAGAAAGCCCATCAGAACCTCGTCCTCGGCAACGCCTTCGGTGTGCGCCGGGAAAAACGCCCGGTGTCCCCAGTTCTGGCCACCGCGAATGAAGAAGACCTGGAGGCATATGACGCCTTCCTTGCACGCCAGCGCAACGATATCGGCGTCGCTGGCGGAGCCTTCGGCGTTGATGGCCTGGCTGCCCTGGATGAAGGTGAGGGCACGCAACCGGTCGCGGAGCACTGCGGCTAGCTCGAAATCGCGCGCTTCGGCAGCCGCCTGCATCGCGCTTCCGAGCTTTTTCTGGGCTTCCTGGGTCTTTCCCGACAGAAACGACTTCGCGTCCGACACCAGTTCGGCATAGGCGGCATCGTCGATCCGGCCAGTGCACGGCGCCGAGCAGCGCTTGATCTGGTGGAGCAGGCAGGGCCGGGTGCGATTGGCAAAGAAACTGTCGGTGCACGAGCGCAGCAGAAACACCTTCTGCAGCGCATTCAGCGTCGAATTGACGGCGCCGGCGCTGGCAAAGGGGCCATAATAGGTGCCTTTGCCGATCCGCGCCCCGCGGTGTTTCGAAATCCGGGGGAACCCATGGTCCTCGCGCAGGAAGATGAAGGGGAAACTCTTGTCGTCGCGAAGCAGCACATTGTACGGCGGGCGGTAGCGCTTGATCAGCTGGGCCTCGAGCAGCAGTGCCTCGGCCTCGGAATTGGTCGTGACAATGGTCATGTCGCGGGTCTGCGCGACCATCCGCTGGAGACGGCGGGGCAGGCGGGTGACCTGGGTGTAATTGGTCACCCGGCTTTTCAGCGCCCGTGCCTTGCCGACGTAAAGCACATCGCCCCCGGCATCGGTCATCCGGTACACACCAGGGCGTGCCGGCAGGGTGCGCAGCACGTTGCGGATGGCCGCGACGCCGCGATCGATATCGGGCGTATCCTTGCCCTGGATGGCAAAGGTTGCGGATTCTTCGGAAAATCGATCGGGCGGCAGGGTCATCGCGGTGCAGATGTAGCGTCGCGGCGCCGAATGGCCAGAGGCTGATATGGCTGCCGGCGCGCGACCGGCTTTCAATCTGTCATCAAGCCGCGCTATCGGCTCGGCGACGAAGGGGTTTGCGATGAAGATCAGAGCGCTTGCGGCAGGTTTGGCACTGTTTCTTGCCAGTTGTGCCGGCCAGACGCCACGCTTGGCAGGCCCCGAGGCGCCGGCAGCGCGGTCTCCGGTCAACCCTGTCATCCTTGTTTCGGTTGATGGCCTGCGCCCGGATTATCTTGCCCGCGGCGTGACGCCGAATATCGCGGCGCTTGCTGCGGCCGGGGTGCGCGCCACGGCGATGCGGTCAAGCTTTCCATCGCTGACCTTCCCCAACCATTACACGCTCGTCACCGGAATGCGGCCCGACAGCCACGGCATCGTCAACAACACGATGGAAGATCCACAGCTTCCGGGCACCCGGTTTACCCTGTCGAACCGGGCGGCCGTGGAGGATTCGCGGTGGTGGGACGGTGCCGAACCCGTGTGGGTCACAGCCGAAAGGGCCGGTCTGAAGACGGCAACGATGTTCTGGCCGGGCTCGGAAGCCCCGATCCATGGCGTTCGGCCCAGCCAATGGTTGACCTTCGACGGGGCGCTGCCGAACAAGGACCGCGTTGCCAAGGTGCTTTCCTGGATCGACCAGCCCCAGCGGCCGGCGTTCATGACGCTCTACTTCGATACCGTCGATCATGATGGCCATGAATTCGGCCCCGATGCCGCCGAAACCACGCGTGCAGTCGCCGAAATCGATGCCCGGATCGGGGATTTGGTCGCTGGATTGAAGGCCCGCGGGGTCGCCGCCAACATCGTCCTGGTCTCCGATCACGGCATGGCGGCGGTTTCGCCGGCGCGAACCGTTCGTCTGGACCAGATTTTGCCCGCTGAAAGCGCACGGATCATTACCGGCGGCACCGTTGCGGGGATCCAATCCCTGCCCGGCAAGGATGCCATTGTTGCCGCCGCACTGCTCAAACCCCATGACCACATGCAATGCTGGCGCAAGAATGCCATTCCGGCGCGCTTGCATTATGGCAGGAATCCACGGGTTCCCGCGTTTATCTGCCTTGCCGAACCGGGCTGGATGGCGCTTTCCGGGCCGCCGCGCCCCGACATGAAGGCCGGCGGGGCCCATGGTTATGACCCGGAAGCACCCGAAATGGCGGCCACCTTCGTTGCAGCCGGACCCGGGATCAAGGCCGGGGGCGTCGTTGCCCCGTTCGACAATGTCGACGTTTACCCGCTGCTGATGCACCTGATCGGCGTAAAAGCGCTGGAATCCGAAGGTTCGACGGGGCTGGTGCGCCAGATTGCACGCTGACGCGCTGCCGCACCGCCTTGGCAATGGTCCAGACCACCGGTAGTCCGCGCACCCTCAATATCTTTCCCCGCTTGGCGCCGATTTGACGCGCCTGTGATCCCGGAGGCTTTGACTGAAATTGGTCTTATCAGCACCCAAAACGGCGATCGTTACTGGCGGTGCCAAGCGAATCGGCGCGGCCATGGTCCGGGCGCTGGCAGAAGATGGCTGGCATGTCGTCATTCATTGCAACACGTCGGTTGCCGAAGCCGAGACACTGGCTGCCGAAGTCGGCCATGCCGTGGTGGTCAGCGCCGATCTTGGTGATCCGGCGGCAGCCGATGCCATATTGGCGGCCGCAACGGGGCTGCCGCCGCTTGGTCTGCTGGTCAATTCGGCTTCACGCTTCGATTATGACGACGTGCACGGCTTCAAGCCCGAAGGCTTCGACCTGCACATGGCGGTCAATCTGCGGGCGCCGGCGCTGTTGACGCGCGCTTTTGCGGCGGCGGTGCCTGAAGCAGGAGATCCGGCGCTTGTCGTCAACCTGCTCGACGCCAAGCTGGAAGCGCTCAACCCCGATTACTTTACCTATACGCTTTCGAAAATCGGCCTTGCCGGGCTGACCGAGCTCACCGCCAGAGCCTATGCGCCGCGGCTGCGGGCAGCGGCAATTGCCCCAGCGGTCACGCTTGTCAGCGGGCCGCAATCGCGCGAGAATTTCGACGCCGTTCATGGCATGAACCCGCTGCGGCGTGGTGTCGCGGTAGAAGAGATTGTCGCGGCGTTGCGCTTCATCATTGCCACGCCGACGTTCAACGCCCAGACGCTGACGCTGGACGGCGGGCAGCGATTGCTCGGCCTGCCACGCGACGTGGCCTATATGGTGGACAAATGACCGACAGCCTTACGCTCGACCCCGCAACCAGCGCGCCGGCGCCATCCGAACTGGCCCCGAAAAGCTGCAAGATCATGCTCGAGAATTTCGACGTGCCGGTCGATATCGGCTTCCATGATTTCGAAATCGGCACCCCGCAACGGCTGCGCGTCAATATCGAGGTCTGGCTTTCGGCGGCGCATTTTCCGCGTTGCGATACGGTGGATTTCGCCTGGGATTACGACATGCTGCGCACCGCTGTGCTGGCGCTTGTGGCGGGTCGGCGCTTCAACCTGCAGGAAACCGTCGTTCATCAGATCTATGATCTGGTTGCTGCACGGCCGGGGGTCACGGCGTTGCGCATTTCAACGCGCAAGCCCGACATCTATCCCGATTGCAGCGCCGTGGGCGTTGAACTGAGCAGCTTCTAGCCGGCTTTGCTGCTGCGCTCGCACGGCCCGAGACTGGCAATCGCGGCGGCCCAATCGGCTGCCAACGCGCGGTCATTGCCGCCTGCAGCTGCCGGCAGCGTTGCCGGCAGGCTGCACGCCAACCGGTACCAGAGCAGAGTGCCGGGGCGGACTGGCGCGGCTGATTCATCAATGACATCGCTACGCGACAGGGCGATGCGGCGCGGACTGCCCGGGCGGGTCGTCACGACCATTGTCGCGCCGGCGCCATCGGCAGCGGACAGGAAAAACTGGCTTTCGCTCTCGCCTTCGACGGTGCCATCGGCGCGAAACCCGTTGGTGACACCGGTGACGATTGGGGCTTCGCCCGATTTCAGCTCGGTGGCGATGCCGCGGACCTGGGCATCGAGCGCCGGCGACCAGATTTGCTGGGCACCCGGGGCCAATAGTCTGGTTTTTCCATCGGGCGCAGGCTCGGTCAACCAGGCCAGAACCGTCATGTTCTTGCGCTTGGCGAGCTTCCCGCGGGAGTCGAGCGGGGCATCCCACAGCCAGCTGAGCTGGGCGGGCACCGCCGCTGGCGCCACGATTGCCGCATCGACCGCGGCGGTGACCAGCAACCTGGCATAGCCCTTGGCCAGCCCCGGGCTGTCCCGGTCCGAAAGGCGCTCGGCGCGTGCCACCGTTGCCTGGACGATGACCGGTGCCGCGATCGTCAGATCGACCAGTTCGACATAGCCGGGCTCGGCGCGAGCGCCTGCAGACGCCATAACGGCGCTGGCGGCGAGGGTCAGGATACGAAGGGATACCATCGGCGAAGCATAGCCGCGGCGGGACCCGGGCCGCAACGCCTAGCGTTTGAGACGGGATTTGTTTCAAGGCGGAAATGTGGCGAGAAAGCGGTTGCGGGGTTCCGCGACTTGCGGTTACACAGATGGCGAGAGGGAGCATCAGGGTCCGTGGGGAGCATTGGACCGGGTGCTTTTGAAATTTGGTGAGGGAGTTTCGCAGCGCCCATGGCATACGCTAATGAGGGGATGAGCAAAAACCGGATGATTGCATTTGGGCTCGTTGCCCTGCTGCATGTCTTCCTCGGTTATGCTTTCATAACGGGTCTGGCGCTGAAGGCAGTCAAGAAACTCGCCAACACCGTCGAAGCGGTAAACGTCGAAGAAGAAGCGCCGCCGCCGGAAGAGCCACCACCGCCGCCGCCCAAGGACATCGAGATTCCGCCTTTCGTGCCGCCGCCGGAAGTTTCGATTGCCCAGGATTCGCCGCCGACAATCACCACCCAGACCACGGTTGCACAGGTCGCGCCGCCAGTCTTTGCGCCGCCGGCGCCACCGGCGCCGCCGGCGCCTGTTGCCGCGGTCGCACCGACCCCGGCCACGCCTCGCGGTCGCGGAAACACCATCAGTGACGACGACTATCCTGAAGCGTCACGTCGTGCCGAGGAAGAGGGTGTCGCACGCGCTACCTTCACGATCGACACGGAAGGTCGCGTGTCGGCCTGCTCGATCGCGCAGTCGAGCGGTTCGTCCCGGCTCGACGACGCCACCTGCAAGATCATCATGCGTCGTTGGCGGTTTAACCCGGCGACCCGTGATGGCAAGCCGGTCGTCGAGACCAAAACGCAACCTGTGCGCTGGCGTCTGCTGAACTAGTCCGTCCGGCAGCCGATCGGCCAACGTCCGGCATAACTTCGCGCTTCAAAGTTCAAACGAAAAAACCGAGGGAAAACACAATGGAAACCGTGGCAGTCGAAAACCCCTATGGCCTTCAAGCCGCGCTCGAACAGGGCGGAATCATTGCACAGTCGGTGTTCGGCATCCTGGTCTTCATGTCGCTGGCATCGTGGTTCATCATCATCACCAAGTATATCGACCAGCGCAAAGTGCTCAGCGAAGCCAAGGAACTCGAAAAGAAGTTCTGGACTGCCCCGGATCTCAAGACCGGTGCCGCCAAGCTCGACAAGAACTCGCCGTTCCGCCAGATCGTCGACGATGGTCTTCGCGCTTCGGACCATCATGAGGGCCGGCTGACCGACAAGATCGACCAGCATGAGTGGGTGACGATGGCGCTCAACCGCTCGAGCAGCGCAGTGACCTCGAAGCTTCAGGGTGGCCTGTCGTTCCTCGCTTCGGTCGGTTCGACCTCGCCGTTCATCGGTCTGTTCGGGACCGTCGTCGGTATCTATCGTGCGCTGATCAACATCGGTCTTGCGGGCCAGGCGTCGATCGACAAGGTCGCAGGCCCGGTCGGTGAAGCGCTTATCATGACCGCACTCGGCCTTGCCGTCGCCGTGCCGGCCGTGCTTGGCTACAACTGGCTGATCCGCCGCAACAAGGAAGTTGTCGAAAAGCTCAACAACTTCTCGGCAGACGTCCATGGTGCCCTGGTTTCGGGTGCCCGCATCGCGTCGCCGGCGCCGGTCGCCGCTGCCGCCGCTGCTCCTGCGGTCAAGCGCTAAGCGTTTGGCCGAAGGCCAAGGAAGGGCTCGTACCCAATGTCGATGAACATCGGATCGCCGAACGAGGATGGCAGTGAAGCCCCGATGACGGAAATCAACACGACGCCGCTGGTCGACGTCATGTTGGTTCTCCTCATCATCTTCCTGATCACCGTTCCCGTGGTCATTCAGACGGTGCCGCTGACGCTGCCGACAGTGACCAACCTGCCCACGACGACCAAGCCTGAGAATGTGCTGCTGTCGGTCGATACCAACTGCGACACCTATTGGGGCCAGACGCGGATCGATTCGAAGCAGGAACTGCTCGACCGTGGTGTTGCGGCATTGAAGGCCGAGATTGCGCGCCAGGAGAAGGCGGGGGGCAAGATCGAGCTTCCGGAAGTGCACATCCGTGGCGACAAGGACATGGAGTACCGCTGCGTCGGCGGGGTGATCTTCACCATGCAGCGGGCCGGCTTTCTCAAGATCGGCTTCATTTCCGAGCCGGTTGCCGGCTACGTCACACGCTGATGCCCGGGCCTGTCCCAGCATTCAGTTTGAAGGAGTAAAGGCTCATGGCTATTTCGATGGGCAGTTCGGCTGAAGGCGAGCCGATCCCCGACATGAACACAACGCCGCTGATCGACGTCATGCTCGTTCTGCTGATCATGTTCATCATCACCATTCCGATCCAGACCCACGCGGTGAAGCTCGATCTGCCGCCACCGAACCCCAACCCGAGCAATGTCGATCCGGTGTTCAACCAGGTCGATATCGATTTCCTGTCCAACATTTACTGGAACAAGAAGGAAGTCGATCTGCCAACGTTGCTGACGTACATGAAGCAGGCAGCGGCAATGCCGACCCAGCCCGAACTTCGCCTCCGCCCCGAAGGCCTGGCCAAGTATGAAGTGGTCGACAAGGTGATGGCCGAGGCCCAGCAGGCCGGCATTACCAAGATGGGTTTCGTCGGCAACGAAGCCTACGCCAACTAGGCTTTTTGCATAGCAACACTGGTTGCCGACATGAGGGGCGGGCCGCGAGGCCCGCCCTTTTTGCTAGCTGGGGCCATTATTGCCTTCGCGTTTCTTTGGCCTAGGCTTGGGACCTCATCAGGAGAGCCACCATGCCCGGCCGCGTCGCGAACAAGATTGCAATCGTCACCGGTGCGGCGTCCGGGCTCGGCGCCGAGGCGGCGAGGCGCCTTGCCGCCGAGGGCGCGCTGGTGATGCTCACCGACCGCGACCCGGCAGGCGCCGATGTTGCCGCGGCGATCGGCGAACGCGCTGCCTTCACCCATCACGACGTGACGTCCGAAGCCGATTGGGCGGGCGTGATCAGCGCCACCCTTGAACAATTCGGGCGGCCCTCGGTTCTGGTCAACAATGCCGGTGTGGCTGGGGGCAGCTTCGACCTGCTGACGCACAATCTGGAGGATTGGCATCGGGTGCTGTCGGTCAATCTCGATGGCGTCTTTCTCGGCATGCGCCATTGTGGTCCGGCAATGGTGGCACGCGGCGGGGGATCGATCATCAACCTGTCGTCGATCCTCGGCAAGGTCGGCCTGCCAGGGGCTGCCGCCTATTGCGCGTCGAAAGGCGGCGTCCTGCTGCTCACCAAGGCGGCGGCGCTCGACTGGGCGCCGCACGGTATTCGGGTGAACTCGATCCACCCGGGCTTCATCGACACGCCGATGGTGGCAGGGGCTCTTCACGCGGCTGAAAACGGCAACGAGATGCGTGACATGCTGATCGCGTCTCACCCGATGGCGCGCTTTGGCGTGCCTCGCGAAATTGCCGATGCGGTCGTTTTTCTCGCGTCGGATGAATCGAGCTTCATGACCGGCGCCGAGCTTGTCGTCGATGGGGGCTATACTGCCAGATAAGGGCAGCCGGTCCAAGGCGCCCGCAGCGCGTAGCTATGCAACCTGCGCTTCGTCCGGCCGCGCGCTTTCGAACTGCAGGCGCGCCAGTTTCGCATAAAGCCCGCCCTGTGCGATCAGCCGTTCATGCGTACCTTCCGCGACGATGCGGCCCCGGTCCATGACGATGATCCGGTCGGCATTGCGAACGGTGGCGAGACGATGGGCGATGACCAGCGTCGTGCGACCTTCCATCAACCGCTCGAGGGCGGCCTGAACAAGGCGCTCGCTTTCGCTGTCGAGCGCACTGGTGGCCTCGTCGAGAAGCAAAATCGGGGCGTCGCGCAGAATGGCACGGGCAATGGCCATGCGCTGGCGCTGGCCGCCGGACAGGCGCGTGCCGGATTCGCCCATGTAGCTGTGAATGCCGTCGGGGAGATCCCGCAGGAAGCCGTCGGCATGAGCAGCGGCGGCGGCTGCCCACACTTCATCCTCGCTGGCGTCTGGACGGCCATAGCGGATATTCTCGAGCGCGCTGGTGGCAAAGATCACGCTTTCCTGTGGCACAACGGCAATGCGGGCGCGGATCGCCTCGGGGTCGGCAGCGGCGAGCGAGACTCCGTCGAGGCGGATGATGCCCTTTTCGGGGTCGTAGAAACGCTGGACGAGCTGGAACAGGGTCGATTTGCCGGCACCCGAAGGGCCGACGATGGCGACCGTCTCGCCCGCGGCGATATCGAGGCTGAAATCGACAAGAGCGGCATCTTCGGGGCGCGACGGGTAATGGAAGGTGACGCGGTCGAGCAGCAAGGCACCGCGCGCTGGTTCCGGAAGCGGCGTAGCGACATCGGGGGCGCGAATTCCAGGGCGGGCGGCGAGCAATTCCCGCATGCGGCCCGAAGCGCCGGCGGCGCGCATGAAATCGCCATAGACTTCGGTGAGCGTTCCAAAAGCACCCGCAACGATCACGGCATAGAAGATGAAAGCGGCGATGGTGCCGCCGCTGAGCTTGCCGGAAATCACGTCGAGGGCGCCTTGCCACAGCACCAGCGTCATCGCGCTGAAGATGAGGGCAATGACGACAGCCGTCATCGTGGCGCGCAGGCGAATGCGTTTCTTGGCGGTGCCGAAAGCGGTTTCGACAGCGGTGCCGAAACGGAGCGCCTCGCGACTTTCCTGGGTAAAGGCCTGAACGATCTTGATCGCACCGAGCACTTCGGCCGCCATGGTGCCGAGGCTGGCGATACGGTCCTGGCTGGTGCGCGAGACAGTGCGGACCCGGCGCCCGATGAAGATGATCGGCAGGATCGTCAGCGGAATGACGAGCAGGATCAAGCCGGTCAGCTTGGGGGCTTCACCGAACATCAGGACAATCCCGCCGATGCCCATGGCGGTGTTGCGCAGCGCCAGCGATGCCGAACTTGCCACCACCTGTTCGATGACGGCAGTGTCGCTGGTCAGCCGCGACGCGATTTCGGCGGGGCGGTTTTCCTCAAAGAATACCGGATCGAGGCTGAGCAGATGTCGCTGGACGGCCTTGCGCAGATCCGCAACGACACGCTCCCCGATCCAGCTGACGAAATAGAAGCGGAACGCCGTCGCGACGGCCAGCACGGCGACGACCGCGAGCAGGGCGTAGAAATAGGGTGCGACATCGGCCGGATCCGATCCGGCGGTAAAGCCATTATCGACGACCTGCTTCAAGCCGCGCGGGATGGCGAGGGTCGCCATCGCTGCCACGGCGAGCGATACCATGGCGGCCGCTAACTGCGCAGGATAGGCGCGGACGAAACCCCACATCAGCATCAGGTTGGAAAGCTTGCGCTGATCGGGGGGCGGCAGATCGGTTTTTGAAGCCATGGCGACCGATAGCAGGGGTTTGAGCGCGGCTCAACGCCCGGCGGTGTCGCATTGCCGCATGATGTGGGCCCACGCTGATTACGGTTGCGCGCGAAACTATTTGGCTTCGACATCGTTATTCGCCTATGTTGCACCTGCGAGATGGCGCGCAGCGCGCCACTTTCCGTTGCTGCGGCAAAAGGATTTGGAATGCTCTATACGGCCCATGAGATGCAGCGCAGCTGGCTCGCCAGCATGGGTGCAATCGCCCAATCCACATCGGAATGGCTGCTCAACCCGGCCAATCCGGTGGCCTATGTTGGTACCAGCCCGGTTCTGGCGCGGGCGCTCGAAGTGTTTGCCCATGCGGCGGCGCCGCGCGGCAAGCCGCCGTTTGGCCTCGATACGACGATCATCGACGGCGTGAGCGTCGCTGTCAGCGAGGAAATCATCCTGCGCAAGCCGTTTGGCCAGCTGAAGCGTTTCACGCGCGCCATTTCAGGTCGTGATGACCCGCGTGTCCTGATCGTCGCGCCGATGTCGGGCCATTACGCCACCTTGCTGCGCGGCACGGTCGAGCGTTTGCTGCCCGACCATGACGTCTACATCACCGATTGGCGCGACGCCAAGCATGTGCCGTTGAGCGATGGCCGCTTCGATCTGAACGATTACATCGACTATATCATCGAATTCGCAGCGGCCGTCGGGCCGGGCTCGCACATGCTCGCCGTGTGTCAGCCGGCGGTTCCGGCTTATGCTGCGCTGGCCTATATGTCGGGCACCAATGATCCGGCGACGCCGTTGACCCTCACGATGATGGGCGGGCCGATCGACACCCGCAAGGCGCCGACCTCGGTCGATGATCTGGCGACGCAACGGCCTTTTGCCTGGTTCGAACAGAATGTCATCGCCAAGGTGCCGAACGGCTATGCCGGTGCTGGCCGCGAAGTGTATCCAGGCTTCCTCCAGCTTGCCGGGTTCCTGTCGATGAACCTCGCCAACCACATGAATTCGCACTGGGAAATGTTCAAGCATCTGGTTGCCGGTGATGACGACAGCGCCGATGCGACCAAGGCTTTCTACGAGGAATATCGCTCGACCTCGGACATGACCGCCGAATTCTATCTGCAGACGATCGATGTCGTTTTCCAGCGTCAGGCGATTGCAAAGGGTGAATTCGTGCACCGCGGCGTCCGCATCGACCCGGCCGCAATCGATCGCACGGCGTTGCTGGCGATCGAAGGCGAGCGCGACGACATCTCGGGTCTTGGCCAAACCAAGGCAGCTCTTGATCTCGCGACCGGGCTTCCTGACGACAAGAAGCATTATTTCATGGCCGAAGGTGCCGGGCATTACGGCATCTTCAACGGCCGCCGCTGGCGCGACATCATCGCACCGGTGGTCGAGGGTTTCATTCGGAAGCACGATCCCGCACAGCATACGCCACTGCCCGCGGTGGTGGTGCTGCCGGCGCACATCGAGCCCGAAGTGGTTCCGGGCATCGAGGTCGCCTGAGGCCTTCTCCCAGCCAGCCGAAAGGTTGGGCTAAATCATGAGTTGGCGTCTGGGGCCGTCGGCCCCAGACTCCGCAGGCCCGGCATGGCGCCGACAAGCGCCTTGGCTGCGGTCGAAACCGGGTTTGTCAGTAACTGGTTCGAACCGGCAATTTCGACGAGCCGCCCCCTGTCCATGACAGCGATGCGATCGGCTATGGCCGTCGCCATGCGCAGGTCATGGGTGATGAACAGGATGGCGATGCCGGTGCGGGCCTGGATTCCGTCGAGCAGCGCCAGCACTTCGGCCGCGACCACGGCATCGAGCCCCGATACGCTTTCGTCGCAGATCAACAGCTTCGGGGCCATGGCCAGGGCTCGAGCGATGCCGATGCGCTGACGCTGGCCGCCCGAAAAAGCCGCGGGCAAGCGATCATAGGCCGCGCCGGGCAGGCCGACGAGCCCGAGCAATTCCAGTGCACGGCCGCTGCACGCGGCACGGTCGACACCGGCAAGAGCGGCGGCACGCGCGATCGCGGCACCGACCGAGCGGCGCGGGTTGAGCGCGCCGCCGGCATCTTGAAAGACCATCTGGGCCAGCGGCCGCGCCTTGCGGCGTTCGGTGGCGCCGAGGCGGCCGATATCGATGCCGTCGATCGTGATCCGGCCTGAATCGGGTGTGGCAAGTTGCATGACGAGCCGGGCGAGGGTTGTCTTGCCGGATCCCGAGCCTCCGACCACGGCCAGGGTGGTTCCAGCCGCTAGAGCAAGCGTGACACTGTCCACTACCTGATTGTCGGCATAGGCCTTGCTGACAGCATCGATTGCCAGCACCGGCGGGCCAGCCTCTCGCAGTTGGCGCGGCGGCGGCGGTCGGGTCGCGTCGAGCAGGGCGGCGGTGACCGGATGGCGGGGCTGGCTCAAAAGCGCCTCGGCTGCGCCGATCTCGACAATGCGGCCGGAATCGAGGACGGCGATGCGGTCGGCAATGTCGGCGACAATGGCGAGATCGTGGCTGATGAAGACGAGTCCGATATTGGCCGTGCTCTTGAGGTCGGCGAGGAGATGCAGGATCTGTGCTTGGCTGATGGTGTCGAGCGCCGTCGTCGGTTCATCGGCAATCAGCACATCGGGCGCCATTGCCAGCGCCATGGCGATCGCTGCACGCTGGCACTGGCCACCCGAGAGTTGATGTGGGTAGCGGTCGGCGATGCCGGCGATGGTGCCGAGCCCGACCGAAGCGAGTAGATCATCGACCCGTCGCTGGCGATCATCTGCGGAAAAATTGCCATGAATGATGAGGACTTCGGCAATTTGGTCCCCGACCGTGAATACCGGGTTGAGCGCGGCGACCGGGTTCTGCGGCACGAGGGCGATGCGATTGCCGCGCAGCCGGCGCAGCTTGCTTTCAGGCAGGCCGGTAAGCGCAATGCCGGCCAGCGTGACGGCGCCCGCGGTCTGGACGAGGCCCGTTGGCAGCGCCGCCATCATCGCTGCTGCCAGTACGGATTTGCCGGACCCGGAGCCGCCAATAAGGCACAGGGTTTCGCCGCGTTGCAGGCTGAAGCTGACATCGTCGACGGCAAGCACGCGGTCGCTGCCGGCCGGCAGCGCGACCGAGAGATGATCGACCGCGAACAGCGTCATGGCCGTGCCAGTGCATCGGCGAGCGTGCTCAACGCCAGAACCAGAGACGCGATGGCAAGGCAGGGGAAGACCACCAGGTGCGGAAAGGCAAAGGCCAGCGCCCGGCCATCGGCGACCATGCCGCCCCAATCGGGCGCTGGCGGCGGCAGGCCCAGCCCGAGGAACCCCAGCGCGCCGACGATCATGATACTGTAGCCGAGCCGCAGACAGGCATCGGTAGCCAGCGTCGGGACGATGCCGGGAAGGATCTCGGCGAACAGGATGCGCGGCAGACGCTCCCCCTGAGTCACAGCGGCGGCAATGTAATCGCGCCTGGCAACGCCGGCGGCGAGATCGCGGACAATGCGAAACACCGCCGGTGTCGTGCCAACAGCGATGGCAATGATGACGTTGCGCCACGACGGGCCCAGTGCCACGATGATGACCAGGTAAAGCACCAATGAAGGAAATGACAACAACATGTTCGATATAAATGATAATGCGAGGTCGAGGGCGCCGCCGCGATAGCCGGCGACCAGCCCTGCTGTCGTGCCGATGCCATAGGCGAGCAGCGTTGCGGCGATCGAGAGGGCGACGACCGGGCGGGCACCGAGCATGAGCCGGGAAGCGATGTCGCGGCCGAGCAGATCGGTACCGAGCAGAAACCCGGGAGTCAGTGGCGGCAGCAGCGGGGTGAAACTGATGAGGGGGTCGCGCGGTGCCAGCCAGGGCGCCAGAAACGCGATACCGAGCCATAGCAGAATGACTGCCAGGGCAAGCCGGGGTGCTACTCCGCTCATGGTACGCGCCGCCGGGGATCGAGCCGGCGCTGGACGATATCGCCGAGGATCTGACTGACCACGACGACAATGACGCTCACCATCGCGCCGGCTTCGACGAGGGCGACATCGCTGTTGAGCGCCGCCTGGTAGAGCAGGGTGCCGAAACCGCGATAGGCGAAGAAAACCTCGACGATGATGACGCCCGAGATCATCCATGGGATTTGCAGCGCCACGGCCGTCACCGGCGCCACCAACGCATTGCGCAGAACGTGGCGGGCGATGATGCGCCGGGGACTGGCGCCTTTCAGCCGTGCCGTCCGGATGTAAGGTTGCGCCATGACATCGATCACGCTGGTCCGGGTGATACGCGCCAGATAGCCTGCCGAGGCCAGGACCAGCACGCTGACCGGCAGCACGAGTTCGCGCCAGACGATGCCATCGGCCATGGTGCTGACTCCCGGCAGCCAGCCGAGCCCGAGAACGAAAACGCCGACCAGCAGGGCAGCCATGGCAAATTCCGGCACTGACGTGGTGACGATCGCAATGGCCGACAGCAGGCGATCACCGGGTGATCCGGCTCGAATGCCGGCTGCGATGCCGATTGCCAGTGCCAGCGGCACCGTGACGAGCAGCGCCAGCCCGGCGAGCAGGGCCGAAGCGGCAAGGCGCGGCGGCAGGAGCAACCCGATATTTTCCTGATAATGGCTCGATTGGCCCCAATCTCCGGTAACGAACCCCCCCAGCCAGCGCAGGTAGCGCGCAAGGAAAGGGTCATCATAATGATTGGCAATGAGCCAGGCGGCGCGCTGGTCGGGCGCTGAATAGGGGCCGAGGACCTTCACCGCGACGCTCGCCGCGTCCGCCTCCAGCGCCAGATAGACGAGGAAGGATACGACAAGCATCGTGCCGAGCAGCTGTGCGATGCGGCGCCCCATCGCGATCAGGCCAGCCACACATCCTCCATGCCGAAATAGTCCGACGGGTGCAGGACATGGCCACGGACGCGTGGCGATATGGCGGTGAACTTGTCCGGGAAAAAAGGCTGCACCATCAGCGCCGCATCGCGCAGCCGGGCTTCGGCGCGGGTCATTACCGTCGCCCGCTCGATGGGATCGAGGATGCCCATGGCGTCATCGAGAATCGCGTCGAAATCCGGATCGGCATAGCCCGTCTCGTTCCACGTCGAACCGCTGCGATAGCCGAGGTCGAGAGTCATGATGCCGAGCGGCCGGTGCGCCCAGGAGGTGGCGCCGAACGGCACCTTGTTCCACACCGACCAATATTCGGTTGCAGGCACCACCTTGATCGCCAGCCGAATCCCAGCTTCGGCGAGGTTCTGCTGGAATAGCTGCGCCACATCGGCCTCCCAACGACCGGTCGTGTTGCCGACGACGAGTTCGAGATCGAGCCCATCGCGGTAGCCCGCGGCAGCGAGTAGTGCACGAGCGCCGGCAACATCGCGCGGCTGCGGGGGCAGGGGGCCGAAATCGGGCTGGGTCGCGGCGACATGATGATGATCGGCCAAGGTGCCGCGTCCGCGATGGCCAAGCCGCAGCATCGCGGCATTATCGGCGGCAAGCTGTATCGCGCGGCGGATGCGGATGTCGTTGAACGGCGGGGTATCGACCTTCATCCGGAAGCACAATGTGGCGGCGGCACGATGGTCGAGCAGCCGCGCCTGCGGGAGCCGCTCGACAAGCTCGATCTCCGAAACCCCGACACGGTACAGAATATCGACCTGGCCGGCGGCAAGGGCTGCGACATGGGTGCCGACTTCGGGGCCGAGATCGATATAGTCGATCTGGCGCAGCCGCGGTGCGCGGCCCCAGTAATCGTCGCGGCGCTCGAAGCGCGCCTGGCGCCCGACTTCGAAATTAGTAAGCCGATAGGGCCCGGTACCGATCGGGTTGTCGGTCCATTTCCTGCCATCGGCATCGAAGCGGTGGTGAATGATCGGGCAGGTGGCGCTGAACAGCTGTTCGGGAAGCGAAGCCACCGGGCGACTGAGGTGGAGCATGAACTGCTGCGGCCCGCGTGGTTCGAAACCGGTGATCGCCGCGAGCGCGGTGCGGTTGATGGATTGCGAGGCCGGCGCCAGCCAGCGCGCGAAATTATAGCCGACATCGCCGACCGTCAGCGGCTCGCCGTTCGACCAGCGGACGCCGGGGCGCAGTGTGAAGACCCAGGTTTTGAGGTCGTCGCTGGCGGACCAGCTCTGCGCCAGTCCCGGGCGGACAATATTGTCGGCATCGACCCGGGTAAGGAATTCGAGTGCGTTGCGGTAAAGATTGGAGGCTTCGGTCCAGGCCGAAAGCGCTGGATCGGCAATCGGCTGAATGGCGCAGACAAAGCGCAGCCGATCGGCCGACAGCGGCGGTGCCGCCCCACAGCCTGCAAGCGGCACGGCAGCGCCCAGCCAGGCGGCGTGGCGCAGAAAGGTGCGGCGGTCGATCGCGCCGGTGGCAAGGCGTGCTTCTAGAGCCGCGACACCCGGATGGGGTGGGCCCCCGTCAAGAGTCGCCAGCCGCCCCTGCAGGCCGGTCAATTGCTGTCACCCATGCAGCAGCTTTAGCGGCTGCGGGCACAGCCTCCAACGCCTAACCCGCCAGCGCGGCTTCCTTTTCGGCAAGCACAAGCCAGCGTTCCTCGGCGGCGGCGAGGTCGGCGCGGACGCGATCGAGTTCGGTGCTAACCGCGGCAAAGCGTTTGGGGTCACGGGTGTAGAGCCCCGGGTCAGCGAGCACGGCTTCGTGACGGTCACGCGCGGCGCCGAGCAGTTCGAGTTTCTTGGGAAGCTCGGCGAGTTCTCGGGCTTCGTTGAACCCCAGTTTTCCCGGCTTGGCCTTGGCGGTAACCGGGGTATTGGCATTTTTCGATCCCGCTGAACGGGTCTCGCGGGCGGCGGCGGTGCGCTGCTTTTGCTGTGCGGCCCAGTCCGACCAGCCGCCGACCACGGTTTCCGAGTTGCCCTCGCCATCCAGCGCGACAACCATCGTCACCACCCGATCGAGAAAGGCACGATCATGGCTGACGAGGAGCACCGTGCCGGCATAATCGTCGAGCACTTCCTCGAGCAGGTCGAGGGTCTCCATGTCGAGATCGTTGGTCGGCTCGTCGAGCACGAGCAGGTTCGACGGCGTGGCGAATTCGCGTGCCAGCAGCAGGCGCGAGCGTTCGCCGCCCGAAAAACTGTCTACCGGCGCATCGATGACCGACGGGTCGAACAGGAATTCCTTGAGGTAACCGGCGACATGTTTGCGCACACCGCCGACTTCGAGCCATTCGCCGCCGTCGGCGAGCACGTCGCGTACCGTCTTGCCGACGCCGTTTTCGGCATCGAGCCGCTGGCGGCGCTGGTCGATAACGGTCGGGTTGAGCGTTTTGGCGCGGCGGATCTCGCCGCTATCGGGCGCCTGGTCGCCGAGCAGCAGGCGGATCAGGGTGGATTTTCCGGCGCCATTGGGGCCGATGATGCCGATCCTGTCACCGCGCCGGACCCGAAGCGACAGGTCGCGCAGGATCGGCCGCCCGGCAAAGCTGAGCGCGACATGCTGGGCGTCGATAAGTACCTTGGTCTTGCCGTCGTCGCTGGTGGTTGCGATCTTGGCGACTGCATCGCCGGTCACCATTGCCTTGCGGGTGGCGCGCAGTTCGATCAGCTTGGCAAGGCGGCCTTCGTTGCGGCTGCGCCGCGCTGTCACGCCGCGCAACAGCCAATGTTCCTCGGCGCGCAGCTTGGTATCGAGCTTGGACGCATTCTTGGCCGCTTCGGCTGCCACCCGATCGGACCATTCCTCGAAACCGCCGAAGCCGACTTCGGCGCGCCGCAGATTGCCCTGGTCCAGCCACAGGCAGTTGCGCGTCAGGCGGGTGAGAAAGGTGCGATCGTGGCTGATCGAAACAAACGCCCCGCTGTAGCGCTCAAGCCAGGCCTCCAGCCATTCGATCGCAGCGATATCGAGATGGTTGGTCGGTTCGTCGAGCAGCAGCAGGCCGGGCGACGTCGCAAGCGCCCGCACCAGAGCGGCGCGGCGCCGTTCGCCGCCCGAGGCCGTGGCCGCTTCGCGGTCGAGATCGGCGCCCAGGCGCGACGCGACGGAATCGAGCAGATGGTCCGGGGGCGCATCGTCGCCGGCTCGGGCATAGTCACCCAGCGTCGCAAAGCCTGCCAGCGCCGGATCCTGATCGAGACGGACGATGCGCAGCGCCGGCGACACCGCACGCCGCCCTTCATCGAGTTCGATCTCCCCGGCGATGAGCTTCAGCAGCGTGGTCTTGCCGACGCCGTTGCGTCCGATGAGCGCCAGCCTGTCCCGCGCGTCGATCGTCAGGTCGAGGCCGCGGAAAAGCCAGTTGCCGCCCTGGCGCAGGCCAGCGTTTTCAAGCGTGAGAATGGGTTCGGGCATAGGGCCGCCTGTGACGCGTTATCGGCAAAACTGCAATGGATGTTGCTGCATCGCAACACCGGATGCGGCAATGCACACCACCGCGGCACTCCAACGATTGACATTCACAAGTGGTTCAGCGGAACTGCAGCACATGGCGGACACATTCAGCAACGTTAGTGTCATGCGTTCAACCGCTTTTCTATTCATCTTCGGGCTATGCCTTGCAACGGTGCCGGTGACAGCCGCCGGACCCAACCGCATCAAGGACATGGTCGACGCCGGGGAAATCCTGCCGTTTGAATCGATCAAGAACCGTGTCGTGGCGCAAAGTCGGGGTGACTATGTGGGTGTCGAGCTTGACCAGACCAATCTGCGTTACCGGTTCCGCTTTCTTGTCGATGGCAATCTTGTCAACGTCGATGTCGATGCACGCACCGGGAAACTGTTGAACGCGCGCAAGAGTTACTGAGGTCTGGTGACCGATGGCGCCGCTGGCAGGCGCAGCGAAGTTTATGCCGGCTTGGCCGGTTCAATAGGGTAGAAAATGCGCATCCTTGTCGTTGAAGATGAACCAAACCTGCTCCGCCAGCTCAAATCCGGGCTGGAAGCAGCAGGCTATGCCGTCGATACCGCGGCCGATGGCGAGGACGGCCTGTATCTTGGCAGTACCGAAACATATGATGCCGTCATCCTTGATCTGGGCTTGCCGGAGATCGACGGGCTGACGGTCCTCGACCGCTGGCGCAAGGATGGCCGGGTGATGCCGGTGCTGGTCCTGACAGCGCGGGACAGCTGGTCCGACAAGGTAGCGGGGCTCGATGCGGGCGCCGACGATTATCTCGCCAAGCCTTTCCAGACCGAGGAATTGATCGCCAGGCTGCGGGCGCTGATCCGGCGGGCCGCGGGCAAGGCGACATCGGAACTTGTGGCCGGCGGCGTGCGGCTGGATACCCGCTCGGGCCGCGTCAGCATTGATGGTGAACCCGTCAAGCTGACGGCGCAGGAATTCAAGTTGTTGAGCTACCTGATGCACCACAAGGGCAAGGTCATCAGTCGCACCGAACTCATCGAGCATATCTACGACCAGGATTTCGACCGCGATTCGAACACGATCGAGGTTTTCATCACGCGCATCCGCAAGAAGCTGGGCGCCGATCTGATCAGCACGACACGTGGTCTTGGATACAGTCTCACCGACGCCGCCTGAAAAGGCGCCGACCGGCGGTCTGCGTTGGTCGCTGGCGGGATCGCTGCGCCTGCGGATGATCGCGCTGGCTGCGGCCTGGATCATCCCGTTGCTGGCGTTGGGCGGCGTTGCGCTTGACCGTGTGCTGGTCGGCATTTTGACACGGAATTTCGATACCCAGCTCGAATATACCCTCAAGGGAATGATCAACGGCGCCGATATCGACGAAGTCGGTGACGTTCGTTTCCTCCGGCCGCTCGGCGACCAGCGCTTTTCAGAACCCTATTCCGGGCTGTACTGGCAGGTTTCGACCGCCGACCAGCGACCTTTCCCGTCGCGGTCGCTGTGGGATCGGGTGCTTGGTCCGCCGCTGCAGGGCAACTGCTTGCAGCCTTGCTATTATGCCACGGACCGCTTTCCCGCAGAGCCGTTGCGCGTCGTCGGCCGTACCGTTCGCCTGCCGGGGTCGAGCGCGCAATTCTATTTTCAGGTGGCGCAATCGACGCGCGATCTCGACGCGCAACTGCGGCAGCTTCGATCGGTCCTGTTCTGGTCGCTGAGCCTGCTCGGGCTCGGGCTGCTTGCGCTGGCGGCGTTGCAATCGACCTATGGCCTGTCCCCCCTCGGCCGGGTGAGTCGTGCGATTGCCGCGATCCGCTCCGGCCAGGCCAATCGGGTCGACGATGATTTCCCTGCCGAGATTGCGCCGTTGGTCAGCGAGATCAACGAGTTGCTCGAATATAGTGAAAAACAGCGCGAGGCAGCGCGGCGCCACGCCGGCAATCTTGCCCATGCTTTGAAGACGCCGATGAGTGTGCTTGTCGGCGAGACCCGGGGCCGCGCCGACCCGCTGGCACAGGTTGTCATGTCCCAGGTGCAGGTCATGCGCCGGCATGTCGACCATCAATTGGCGCGGGCACGCGCGGCCGGCCAGCATGGCGTGTCGTCGGCACGAACCATGGCCTGGCCGGCGGTGGAAGCAATCGTCCGGACCGTGGAGCGTATTCATGGCGCGCGCGATGTGACGATCGATTTGGCCGGAGACCATGGCAAGCAGTTCCGCGGCGAGCGCGAGGATCTTGATGAGATGGTCGGCAATCTCGTCGAGAATGCAGCGATCCATGGCGGCGGCCGGGTCTTCGTCACGCTCGGCGGCGGGCCCGCCACGCTCGAGATAACCGTCGAAGATGATGGCGAGGGCATTCCGCCCGATGCGCGGGCGCGGCTGTTCGCGCGTGGTGAAAGGCTTGATACCGACAAGCCTGGGACGGGTCTTGGCCTGGCGATCGCGCTCGATGTTGCCGAGCTCTATGGCGGCAGCATTGCGCTCGAGGAATCGGAAGATCTTGGCGGGCTGCTGGTACGCCTGACGCTGCCGGCGGCCTGAATTTCCATTCTCAGGTCTCGGCTGCCACCTGGTGATGGCGAATCACCTCGTCGATGATGAAGCGCAGGAATTTTTCGGAAAATTCCGGATCGAGCCGGGCGCTTTCGGCAAGCGATCGCAATCGTGCGACCTGCGCCGCCTCGCGGCCTGGATCCGCAGGGGGCAGGCCGGCGGTGGCCTTGTAGCGGCCGACGGCCTGGGTGATCTTGAAGCGTTCGGCAAGCATGAAGACCAGCGCTGCATCGATATTGTCGATGCTCGCGCGGTAGCTTTCGAGTGTCGTGTCGGCCATAGTTCATCCCCTCGGTATTGTTTACTTTTGCGGCGGATGCGCGCGCTGGCAAGCGGCAGGGTTGCACCTTTTTCATCTGGGGCTATGGACTGAGGGGTGACCGCGACCATCCACCCACTCCACGAGCGTCCGCCCGCATCGATCGGCCGTCTTGTGGCTTTGACGGCACCGGGCCTGACCGCCGTCAACCATGTCATCATCGATCGGATGCAGTCGCCGGTATCGCTGATCCCCGAGCTGGCTGGCCATTTGATCGCCGGCGGTGGCAAGCGGCTGCGCCCGATGCTGACACTGGGTTGTGCGGCGCTGCTCGAATATGGCGGGTCCCGGCATCACAAGCTCGCCGCTGCGGTGGAATTCATCCACACCGCCACGCTGCTCCACGACGATGTCGTCGATGCGTCCGGCCTGCGTCGCGGCAAGGCAACGGCCAACCGGCTCTGGGGCAACCCGGCCAGCGTTCTCGTCGGTGATTTCCTGTTCAGCCGTTCGTTCGAACTGATGGTCGAGGATGGATCGCTCAAGGTTCTGAAAATCCTCAGCCACGCTTCGGCGATCATTGCCGAAGGCGAGGTCGCGCAATTGACAGCCCAGCGCAACGTCGAAACCAGCGAAGACCGGTATCTCGAGATCATCACGGCCAAGACGGCCGCCCTGTTCGCAGCGGCCTGCCAGATTGCAGCCGTGGTTGCGGAACGCGACCAGGCTGTCGAGGCGGCACTGGAATCCTATGGCCGCAACCTTGGAATTGCGTTTCAACTCGTCGACGACGCCATCGATTATGTGTCGGATGCCGATACGATGGGCAAGGATTCGGGCGATGATTTCCGGGACGGCAAGATCACGCTGCCCGTCATCCTTGCCTATGCACGCGGCAGCGAAGCTGACCGCAATTTCTGGCGGGAAGCAATGAGCGGCCGCGCGGCCGGAGACGAGGACCTTACGCGCGCCCAAGGCCTGTTGACGGCGAACAGGGCGGTAGAGGACACGCTGGCGCGTGCTCGGCTTTATGGCGCCCGGGCGATCGATTCGATTGCCGGTTTTCCCAATGGCGTTGCCAAATCGGCACTGATCGAAACGGTGGAATTTGCCATCGCCCGGGCGTATTGAAGCCAGTATGCTCGCCAGACTTTATCAGCGCCCGAAGGCCGCCACCCAGTCGGGGCGGGCGCGGACCGGGCAATGGCTGCTCGAAATGGAGCGGGCCGAGCCGCTCAGGCTTGACCCGCTGACAGGCTGGGCAGGGTCCGGTGATACAGAAACCCAGCTCCAACTCGCCTTTCCGTCGCGTGAGGCTGCACTTGCCTATGCCGAGGCGCATGGCCTGAGAGTTGAAATCATGCCGCTCGGGCCGCGTGCACTGAAGCTGCAGGCCTACGCCGACAATTTCCGCTAACGGCGCGCGCCAGTGGCGTCTCCGATTTTTGCTGGCGCCCAGCGAATGCCGCTTCGTGAGGCCGCAATCTACGTCAAGCGGGACTTTCTTGGCACGGCCGACCGTGAAGCGCTGATCGAGCGGATAGACCGCGAGCGCCGGCCCTCGGAACTTGCCGACCATCATGGCGACGCCAGCTTCCGTACCAGCGAGACATGTGACCTCGGAATTGCGGATCCGCTGGTCGAGCGTGTCGTCGAAAAACTTGCCCGCTATGCCGGACTTGACCCGCGTCATGCCGAGCCGTTGCAGGGACAGCGTTATGCGGTGGGGCAGGAATTCAAGGCGCACACCGATACGTTCGAACCCGGCGGTGCCGACTATCAGCGCTTCTGCAGCGTGTCGGGCCAGCGAACCTGGACATTGATGGTGTATCTCAACACGCCGCAAGCCGGCGGCGCCACGCGCTTCAAGCAACTAGGCAAGACCGTCGCGCCGGAAGCCGGAAAACTTCTGGCGTGGAACAATTTGCACCCAGACGGGCAACCCAATTACGCGACATTGCACGCGGGCATGCCTGTGCGTCTTGGGGTCAAGTACATCATCACCTGCTGGTTTCGCGAACGCCCCTGGGCTTGAAAGCGCAGCCTAGGTTCGATAGCATTCTGGCCGAAGCGAAAGGGCCTCCGGCGGCCGGGGCCGGCGGCCCCGGACCCCATTTGATCAGCCGGCTCGATCGCAGGTGCTTGCGCAAAATCCGACGACAGGGGATTGGAGCCGTCGGTCCCAACCGCCCCCGGCCTGCGCCGGCGGAGACTTCGATTCCGTCTCTGTGCAATCAGCTCTAGAAGCTGATGCTGGCGCCGATCGTGCCGGTGACTCCAACATCGAAACTGTTGAAATCGACGCGGTTGACGCCGTTGCTCTGGAACTCCTGATACCGGGTGCCGGTTATGTTGCGGAGTTCGAGCTTGAGTTCGATCAACTTCTTGGCAATCTCGACACCCTGGCGCGCGACGAAGTCGAGCCGGAAGCCTGGACGCTGGATGACATCGGGTTGGCCCTGTGCGCCGCGGCTTGTCACCCGGTCGCTTGCATAGCTCAGCAAAAGTGTCTGCTGGGACAGTTTGTCGGTGTCTTCCAGGCCGATCTGCACGTTGACAAGATGATCGGACTGCCCGGTAAGCGGCGCGCCATCGCGGAAATAATCGGTGGCAAGGTTGGCGGCCGATGAGAAAACGGCAGCCGGATCGCCGGGGCGGACACTGAGCTTGGAATCGGTGAACGTGTAATTGGCGATGAAAACGGCCCGGCGCGACGCCCAGAATGCCCCGTCGCCGACCGAGCTCAGGTCAAAATACTTCTGCGTTTCGACTTCGACGCCATAAAGGTTGGCACGAGGCGCATTTGCGAAGCTGGTAATGATCAGATTGTCACTGAAGCTGATGAAGGTTTCAATGGGGTTGGCAATCCGCTTGTAAAAACCGGCGATCGAAATCTGTTCGTCACGCCCGTAATACCATTCGTACCGGGCCTCGGCATTGGTCAACTGGCTGTCCGTCAGCAACGGGTTGCCGCGATAGAAGCGGTTGTCATCAGGATCGAAATAGTTCTGGAAAATCAATTCGCGAAATTGTGGCCGCGCAAGCGTCTTGGAGGCGTTGAGCCGGATCTGCATCCGGTCGGCAACTTCCCAGGTCAGCGTTGCTGCGGGGAGCCAATAGCCGCGGTTCAGGTTGGTTGAAGCGAGCGAAGCGGTTGGAACAGTGAAAACCTGGACGGGGTCCACCGTCTGGCGCGCCGTTTCATACCGCACGCCGGCATTGAGGCTGAGACCTTCGGCGAGTTCGGCTTGCAGCTGAAGATAGCCAGCATGAGTTCGAAGCGTTGCATCGAACACCGGATTGGCTTCGTTGGTGTCGACAAGGGCGATATTATAGAAGCGGATTACGGAAGCCTGGAGCAGATAGTCGGGACGAAACAGCCCGATGGCTCGAGGAAATTCCGATGGCGCGATGAACTGGAATTCACGGCGCTCGGTCCGGCGGTCCGTGTTCGAATAGGCATAGCCGACAGTCGTGGTGATAGTATCGGATGGCCTGTAGATCAGATCGGCACCGCCCGACCAAAGATCTTCGTTCAATTTGGAATAGGTTGCTGAGGCAAGACCTTGCTGGCCGTTGTTCAAGCGGTTGATGAAGAAGTTGCCAAACGGGTCCGCAGCCGAATTGGTACGAAGATATTCAAAACTGAGTTCGGCCGGGGCATCGCGCCTGGAATTGGCGTAGCCGCCGCGAACATCGAGCTCGAGCTCCGATGAAAGTTCGAAATCACCAGTCACTTGCGAGCTGAGCAGCTGGCGCGCGTACCAGGCGGTGTCCTGCTGGTTCAAGGTCGAGCCAGGGGCGCCGGTGGCTCGCTGACCGATACCGATGCGGGCTTGCTTGAGCGTGTCGCGAATGAACAGGTTGGTCCAGCGCAGCTTGTTTTCGCCCCATTCATAGCCGAGCCCCAGGAGGCCGTTGACGATGATCCGGTTGTCGGTGATGACGCGCTGGAAATCGAGTTCCTTCTGCGAAAGGTCCGCGGACGACGCCGTCTGCTGGGTGACCTCACGGGTTCGCCAGGTGTTGCTGTAACCGAGCGTGGCAATGACCCCGAAGGTGGCGTCGTTGCCGACCTCCCAGCTATCGCCAGCGGTCAGGTTGAGCGCGGTATTGGCCGGCATGCGCCTGTTTCGCTGGACCAGCGCGTTGCGGGCGTTGACGAGTTCGCTGGCAATCGCCTGGGAATCGACGTTGCCGGCGCTGAGACGCTCGCCACTTGCGAAAAAGGCTGCAAGCGCAGGTGGGGTCGTCCTGAAGCCGTTGTCGAAACCTGTCCAGTCGCTCGAACTGCCCAGATAGGTGTAACCTAGGCCGTTCGTTGTGACGGTATCCCCGCCGATCGAGCCACCAAGCGTGATGAAACGCTCCTGCGGGATGGCCTTCGTCGTCAGGTTGATGACACCGCCGCCGAATTCACCGGGGAAATTGACCGAATAGCTTTTCTGGACAAGCGTCGAGGAAATGATGCTCGTCGGAAACAGATCCAGCGGCACGACACGGCGCAGCGGTTCCGGGCTCGGCAGCGGCGAGCCGTTGAGCAGCGCCAGCGAATAGCGATCGCCGAGCCCGCGGACATAGACGAAGCCGTTGCCAACGACGCTGAGCCCGGTCACGCGGCTGAGGGCGCCGGCGATGTCGCCTTCACCCGTTCGCGCGATGTCGGCGCTGGACAGGATCGAGACCACCTGGGGAACCGACTTGGCGATGTTGGCGGTACGGCGCGCGGTAACGACGATTTCGTCGCCACCGGGAACCGACACGTCAACGTCTTCCTCTGCCGGGGCATCGGCTGGTGCTGCAGGCGGTGCAGCGGCGGCAGGCGCGGGGGCTTCCTGAGCGCGCAGGGCCGCCGGCGCCACCAGCGACGACGAAACGAGCAAAAGGCTCGCAAGGTGCAACGGCCTCGACATCGGCATCCCCCAGCAGTCAATTCATCAGTTCAACTTGGGGCAGGGCATAGCCTCGCCCCAAGCCGGGTTGCAGATCAGAAGGTCGGGAGGCTGGTGCAAAGCCCGGTATTGCCCGTACCGAGGTCTGCCGTGGCACTGTTGCAGGTCCAGCCACGATACCAAGTGTCGGATGCATCCCGGACAGCGCCGACATAGGTGGTCCGTTCGAAAAAGGCATCAAGCGTCGTCGGATCAGACACGGGAATGGCTGCTTCGGTCGGTCCGTTGATGAAGCCGCCGGTCAGGCTCGGCGTGTAGCTGTCGCTGTTGCCAGTGCTGCCCGTGCCAAATATGGCGGCAACTTGCGCTTCCGTAACGCCATTGCTGCCGACATATTTCGGCGTGCCGCACTGCATGTGAACCGAACGGAAGACCGGCGGGCCGGCTTCGTCGGCTGCAGCATTTGGCGCGACGACGACGGTCTGCGCACGGCTTATCCGCAGGCAAGGGATGAGCGGGTTGGTTGCCAAGACGCCATTGTACATCGTGTAATCGGTGCCACCGCGCAGAAGGATCGCAGCGCCGTTGCCGAAGCCAGCATTGTTCGACCGTTGCAGGAAGGTGAAATTGACCACTCGCGTATTCTGGCGCGGAGTGTTGCCGTCGGCAGCGTTGTCGGAATCGGCTTCGATCATCGAATCGCCAGCGCCCGGGCGTTGGGCAACCAGAACATATTGGAAGTTGGCCTTTACGCCGACATCGGTATCGAGATTGTCATCGTCCGAGCCGACCATGATCAGATGCTTGAGGTTTACCCGACCGCCAAAGAATTCGGCGCCATCGTCCGAGCTGTTGAATGTCATGATATGGTCGAGGACGGTCCCTGAGCCGGTGCCCTGGGTGGTCAGTGCCTGCAGCTCGCTGTTTGCCGACAGGACAAAGCCCGAGAAGCGGATCTGGACATAGCTCATGCGGCCGCTGTTGTCGGTATTGGTCGCACCGCCATAAAGTGCAGGATCAACCGCACCTTCTGTCTGTCGCTCACACGAGATGGTGCCCGGGGTTGCGCCCGACGCGATGCAATCGGTAATCTGCGCGCGGCCGTTGAGAACGACCCCGCCCCATTGGCCGATCGAATTATCGTTGCTGAGGCCGAGGACGTTGTCGCGACTGGTGAAGATGATCGGACGCTCGGCGGTCCCGACGGCACTGATACGGTTGCCGCGGTTGACGAGCAGCCATGCCACGCCGGTATTAGCGAAAACGATGACACCAGGCTCGATGGACAGCGTGACATTGGTATCGGCCGCACTTGCAGCCGGACCACCGTCGGTGCCGACATCGACACGGCCACCGAGGGCATAGAGCAGGCCGGGGATGCGGGTGAGGGTGCTGCTGCGGGTCACGCGAGCGGGAAGGGTGCAGACGCGGTAGGTGCCGGTTGGGCCGCTGATCGTTCCCGAGTCGGTGAGCCCGGCAGGATCGGCGATGGTCGGGCAACCGGCGGCTGGGGTGACCAGCGACGGCGTGGGCGTCGGCGTTGGGGTGGGTGTCGGTGTAGGAGTCGGCGACGGGGTCGGCGCCGGGTTGTTGATCGTGATGTTGCCGCCACCGCCGGGTGACGCGATGTCATTGGCGCCATTGCACGCCGCAACCGAAAGTGCCCCGCCAAGCAGCAGCATGGCCCGCAAAGTCGTCATCGTTCTGGCTCCCCTGTTATTACCCGCGGCATCTCGCCGCCCGGACTGAACGCTAAGGAGCGGTAAACTGCGTTCGTGGAGGATTTGTTACAAAAGCAGCATGTCCTGAAAACGTCACAAAAGTCATCAAAACGTCATGGATTTCTTTGCCCTTGCAAACGGTGCGGCACCGGCATTCGAGGTCCCTGTCCAACAGCCTATGTTTGCGGTAGCAGTCGCGGCATCCTTGGCCCGACGGCAGGCGTACCGCCTGTCCAACGCCGATATCCGTGCGCCCGTAGCTCAGTTGGATAGAGCGCGGGACTTCTAAGACCAGGGTCTTGACGCGAAGTATCTGAATTTATACAATTATATCAAATATTTGAAGCAGTTGGCCGTGTCTGCAGCTAGTCACATTCTACACGTTTTCTACACAGTGTGGGTGCCATAGACGCAATTTGCGAGTCGCGAGGTCATGCTTGCGCAGCGTTTCAGGGGTCGCATGGCCGGTCTCCGCGCGGTGGTTTCGGGGCTTCACAGGCAGTCGGATTTCGAGCTGTCAGGGTCGCTGAAAGGCAAGCAAGGCGATCTCGGCCACTCCTTTATTCGGCGTTGCTTACGCCGCCAAATCCCAAGGGTTGATCAGGGTCGTGTCCCAGGTGGTGGTGTAGGTCGCGGTTGGCCATCGGCGATCTTCGGTTAGGTTTGGGTTGCAACATCCAACCAACGGAGATCACCGATGACCGACGATACGATGAACCTGCAGGCGCTTG